>Ga0256407_10008461_pt1 | contig 15089 bp, 14 predicted proteins | sample RumenRJG_04DNA_FD_193489 | JGI IMG/M metagenome (GOLD analysis project Ga0256407, IMG submission 193489) | Bovine rumen microbial communities from Lethbridge, Alberta, Canada - RJG_04 | ecosystem: Host-associated > Mammals > Digestive system > Stomach > Rumen | place: Canada: Alberta... | reverse complement strand
CACATACAAAGATACGAAAAAATATGCACATCTGCAACTTTATTTAGTTAATTAATGTATTGATTATTAACCAGATAGTTAATTCTTTACAATAAAAATCCACCACCTAAATTGACGCAGAGCCATGTTTTTCGAGAATTCGTCCACGAAAAGCATCAAAGCATTATAACTAACTGACAATGTTTATATTACGTACTTTTTTAGCTTCACCTTAATGGAGTTAATATACATTTACTACATATACTACATATTTATAAGCATAACACCCCCTTTTTCACGCTTCCTTCCCCTATTATTATAATAATAATTAATTATTATTATAATAATAGAATATAATGCTAAGGAAGAAGTGGGTAAGTAGTGTATTACTAAAAAATATGTAGTATATGTAGTAAATGTATATTATGAAACCGTTTTGAATGAAGAAATGTTATGCAAAGTATGTCATTATTTTGCCGAAAACGATATTTTATTATTGAATATTTTTGAGAAGAGGGTAATATACATAATATACATATACTACATATTTTTTAGTAATACCCACTTCACATTATTTATTGATAATAAAGATTGATAACAGAACTTCTTCGAGTCGTATTTATTAAAAAAAGAGAAAAATCATGCATTCCTATTGTTTTCTGCAAAAAAATCTATAATTTTGCACTCACAAATTGGAATAAAGTTGGAAGGAATAAGGTTTGGTAGTAATAAACCTTCACCTCCCTTCTCTCATCCCAGAGACGTGCGCACTTGCGTAGCGGTCAAGGAAATCTAAGCATAAAACTATCTATTATAATAACAAAACTAATCATGAACAGATTTACAGTAGCAGTATTATCACTTTTAGTAGGAGCTTCTGCCTTTGCAGCCAATAAGAAGGCGAGCATAAACATTGACGGCAGGGTGCAATATCAGCATGTGACGGGCTTTGGAGGCTTCTCTCCAAGTCCTACATGGTCGTATTGGCTCGGCGAAACGGAGCTGAACAAGCTCTTCGGAAAGGCAGACAACCAACTGGGACTCAACGTGCTCCGTCTCTACATTGCCAACAACAAGAGTGCATGGAGTGCAGGCGTGGCTAATGCCAAGAACGCAAAGAAGAACGGTGCATTCATTTTCGCTTCTCCTTGGTCACCTCCTGCATCATGGAAGTCGAACAACAGCGATAGCAATGGCGGTGAGTTGCTTGAATCACACTATGAGGACTGGGCAAAGTTTCTCAACTCCTACTATGAATATATGAAGCAGCAGGGAGTGGAAATTGATGCGGTTTCTATTCAGAATGAGCCAGACTGGACAGCCGAATATCAGAGTTGCATCTGGACAGGCGAGAAAATGGCTAAGTTCCTGCGTAATTACGGCTCTCTGATCAAGTGTAAGATCATAGCTCCAGAGGCTATTCATTTCACCAAGAACATTCACGAGGCAATACTCAACGATGAGGATGCTTGCAAGGAACTCGACATCGTAGGCGGTCATTTCTATGGCTGGGACGGCTCTTCATATCCTCTCGCCATGCAGAAGGGCAAGGAGGTGTGGATGACTGAGTACCTCATCAACGAGCGTCAGCAGAACGAGGGCAAGAACATCAACTGGAAGGATGACGGTTTCCTCTTTGCACGCAGCATCAATGATGCCATGCTTGCCAATATGAGTGCGTGGGTTCACTATTCGCTCAAGCGTTACTATGGATGTCTCGGCGATGGTCAGTATGGTACGACCAACAATGCCATTACCAAGCGTGGATACATTCTCTCACACTATGCCAAGTATGTATCGGGCAGTACTCGCATCCGTCACTCTCTTGACGATACCACAGGCTCGCTCTCTTCATCTGCTTATCTTTCACAGACAGGCGACAGTACTATAGTGATGGTGCTTAACCCTTCGGGCGACACGTTCACTACTACCCTATCCTTGCCATTCAACACGCAAAAAGGCTATAAGGTAGTAACAAGCGAGACCATTAACGCAGAGAAGTCGGATATTGCCCTTGATGCCGAGACTTATCAACCAGAGGTAAGCGTGGCTCCTTATAGCGTCAACACCTTCATCTTTACGAAAAGCAGCGCACGAACTGATCAGCCTGATAACATTGAGGATGAGAACGTTGTAAGCATAATGACTGATGGCTATGACCTCTATGGTGCTTCATGTATTCCTGCCGGATGGCGTGCAAAGTCAGAGGAGGGCATTCGTAAGGCTGGCACTTATAGCCTTGGTCCTCGTATCATGGGATTCTCTGCCGAAGGACTCATGCAGTTTGCCTTCTATTTCCGTACAGGCGACTCCAACGATGGCTATGTGAGCTATGGTGAGGAGAATAACTATCGTCTGCAACTCGAACCGGGTAAATATACCCTCTATTACTCAACCGTTGGCTGGAAGGCAACACCGAAGGTGACAGCTAATATACTGACGACAACAGGCACCAAGATTGCTTCAATTGACTCTACTCCTGAGCATTTCGTATCTGCCAACGGTTCATCTGCCCGCATAACTCAGGCAAATGATTTCGCCCTCGACTTCGAGATTACAGAGACGGGCAACTATGTTCTCAGATGGGATGTAGCCAAGTCTTCTGGTGGTCTTAACGAGGCATTGCTCGGTAATGTAAAGCTTGTGCGTCACGATGCCGGTGCTACATTGATTCAGCTCCCTGGATTGTCACAAACGAATGATGTCATCGGAATTTACGACATACAAGGTCGCTCTTTGCCAAAGCTTCAGAATGGCATTAACATCATCAAGCATTCTGACGGCACAACGACAAAGGTGATGAGATAGAGTTTTTAAGGTTTGAAGGTTATGAGGTTATAAGGTCGGAACGCTCTTAGGCTATGCTGACCTTATAACCTTAAACCTTTAACCTTCAAACTTTCCGACCATAAAACCTTACAACCTCATAAACCTTATAACCTCCCCACAACATGAAAAACATGGAAATTCCACATATTTTCTTCATTTAATCGCATTTTCTCACCATTTTTCTTGTTTTTTCAATTAAAATTCCTAAATTTGTCGAAGAATTGCGATCCCTTATATCAAATCAATGCATAGATTTCATCTATACTTGCATAGATACAAGCATTCGTATATCTATGATTAAGTTCGTATATTTGCATCAGAATTCAATAAACAAGTAACAACTAAAAACAAAAAAACTATGGAGAATTTCAATGACATAATCAAGAGTGGAAAGCTGACACTTGTTGATTTCTATGCAACATGGTGCGGACCTTGCAAGATGATGCACCCAGTACTGGAGCAACTGAAGGATGAGTTTGGCGATAGCATCCGTATCATAAAGATTGATGTTGATAAGAATGAGGCTATCTCTATGCAATATCGCATTCAGTCAGTACCTACGTTCATGCTCTTCAAGAATGGTGAGGCTGTATGGCGTCAGAGCGGTACTATCAGGTTTGTAGATTTCAAGAATCTAATTTCACAGTATCTATAATTATTCACTATCAAAAACATTAGAACTATGGCAAACAAGTATGCAGGCACACAGACAGAGAAGAACCTTGAGGCTGCATTTGCAGGCGAATCACAGGCTCGTAACAAGTACACTTACTTTGCATCTCGTGCAAAGAAGGATGGATTTGAGCAGATGGCTGCTATCTTCCTTCAGACGGCTGACAATGAGAAGGAGCACGCAAAGATGTGGTATAAAGAGTTACACGACGGAATAGGCACAACGGCAGAGAATCTTCTGGATGCTGCTAATGGTGAAAACTATGAATGGACGGATATGTACGAGAACTTTGCAAAGACTGCTGAGGAGGAAGGCTTTAAGCAACTCGCTGCTAAGTTCCGTCTCGTTGCTGCCATCGAGAAGCGTCATGAGGAGCGCTATCGTGCTCTGCTTAAGAATATTGAGACGTCTCAGGTATTCGAGAAGTCAGAGGTAAAGGTATGGGAATGCCGTAACTGCGGTCATATCGTAGTGGGTACTAAGGCTCCAGACATCTGCCCTACCTGTGCTCATCCACAAGCATATTTTGAGGTTTGCGCAGAAAATTACTAATTGGGGGTAATTACGAATTACAAATTACGAATTACCTAGTTAGTTTTTCCGTTACAAGGAATTTGAGCGACAAAAAGTAAACAGGTAATTCGTAATTAGTAATTCGTACTTGCAACCAAGTGATTCGTAATTATCAAAGCATGAACCTTCAGCAACTTAGATATATAATAGCAGTCAACCGCTTTCGTAGTTTTGCGAAAGCGGCTGACTTTTGTAATGTTACCCAGCCTACGCTGAGTGCAATGATCGTGAAACTCGAAGAGGAAATTGACATACGAATCTTCGAGCGAACAAACAAGTCTGTCACCCCTACCCTTGCCGGCATGAAGATTATCCGTCAGGCAGAGAACATACTGATGGAGGTTGACAGAATTAGTGAGATAGTCTCGGAGGACAAAGGATATATCGGCGGTAAGTTCTGTCTGTCGGTAGGTCCTACCATTGCTCCTTATATCCTGCCAAAGTTCATCAAGCAATATCGGGAGGCATACCCTTCCGTGGAGCTTTCGATAAAGGAACTGAAAGCTGACTTTATGCTTGAAGCCTTGCTGAAGGGCGAAATTGATGCGGGCATAGCAATATCGGACAATGTGCGTGAGGGTGTGCTTGAGATACCTTTATATACGGAGAAGTTCCTTGTATATCTTTCTGAAAGTTGCTGGCGTAAGTTGCCTGTATTCAAGCCTGAGAACCTTGAGCACGAGAATATGTGGATTATGAAGGATGCGCAATGTCTTCGTGATAGTGCCTTTTCTTTCTGCAAGGCAAGGAGCAAGGGCAATCACATCTATGAGGCTGGAAGCATCGACACCCTTATACGCATAGTGGATGAGAATGGCGGTTTTACCATCATCCCAGAAATGCACTTGCCATTCCTCAGCGAGCAGCAACGTGCTAATGTTCGTCGCATAGAGGGCGACTATCTATCCCAGCGCCGTATATCCTTATATATCAAGCATGACTATATCCGTCAGCGTATGCTCAACACCATTACCGACACTCTCAAGGCCTTTATGCCCAAGGGAATGCTCGGTGAAGGTATCATGAAATACGGCATTAAACTATAATTGACTATTATTTATGAAACCAAACGAATACGAAAATGAAACTGGACTTTGCCCATATTGTGGCAGCGAAGACATACAGGTGCTTTGTGACGGTACTTGCAGATGTCTGGAATGTGGCGCTATATGGAGATAACTTCATATGGATAGTGCCAAGGAAATAAGAAGCAGGAATATGGCGGCTATCAGGGGCAAGGACACTAAGCCTGAGATTGTCGTCAGGAAGTTTCTTTGGGCTAATGGCTTCCGCTATCGGCTTAATCATCCTCGCTTGCCAGGAAAGCCTGATGTGGTACTCAGGAAGTATAGGACGTGCGTGTTTGTAAATGGATGTTTCTGGCATGGACACGACATCCACACCATTACTTCCGATACATCCAACATCGAGATTGAGGATTCCGAATGTTGTAAGGTTCCTCATACCAACCGCGCTTTCTGGGTAAAGAAGATTCTGCGTAACAGAGAGCGTGATATTGAAGTACAGAGGCGATTGGCAGAGATGGGTTGGCATTGCATCACGATATGGGAGTGCGAGCTAAAACCAAAACTCAGGGATGAAACCCTCAAAAGACTCGCTTTTACGCTGAATAGCATCTTCCTAAAGGACAGAAGCACGAGAACCGTTTTCTCATATTCCTTGCCTTCTGATGATGAGATCGGCATGGTGGCAGAGGATGCACCTCATAATCCCAACAAATAAATGACATTTTGTCGTAATGATCTGACATCCAAAGTTTAACAAAGTTGAAAATGTTTAATTTTCACGGCACTATGTTTAATGGATGTTACGATAGTTTAAATGGACTGACATGGCGTGTCAGTTAGGTGGCATTGGCATTTTGATTGCATTAACGTGGGTGAAAGGCATTAAGACCTACACCCAGTTGACATGAGGCAGATCCGTTACCTTTTTAGAATTAATTTATTAACATCTAAAAAATGGAGGACTTAATTATGTTACCAATTTATGCAAAAACAAGTAATCAGGGTTTCTTCCCTTCTTTGTTTAATGACTTCTTCAACGATAGTTGGATAATGCCACAGTTCCACAGCACTTCTCCGGCAATCAATGTTTCTGAGGATGATAAGGGATATAAGGTTGAGATTGCTGCTCCTGGAATGACAAAGGACGATTTCAATGTTTCAATCTCTGACGGCGATATCATTATTGCCATGGAGAAGAAGAACGATGCAAAGGATGAGGACAAGGAGAAGAAGTACATCCGTCGCGAGTTCAGTTACAGTAAGTACGAGCAGCGTCTGACTCTGCCTGACAATGTAGAGAAGCAGAACATCACGGCTCAGATGACCGATGGAGTGCTTTGCATCGACATTCCAAAGATGACTCCAGATGAGAAGGCAAAGGAGTGTCAATGCATCGAGATCAAATAGCGATTAATTAATGAATATTGTTGTTATGGACTGTCTCACGGCGTGAGACAGTCTTTTTTTTCCATAAAAAAGAACAAGGCCAATATCAGCGCATAGCTTGATATTGACCCTTGCTTCTTTGCTACCTGAAATTAATACAACCTTTTTTACCTTAGCTTAATACCTCGTCGATTTCCCCTAAACCAAAAAGAAGTTTTTCCCCTTTAAACATATTACACGGAAATCGTTAACATCACCTATATAACGGTAAATATCTTTGATTTCTGAGTGCAAAATTACAAAGTTTTCCAGAATTTTGCAAAAATATATGTTCCATAAAGTTTGTGATTTATACCATACAATGATTTTTACAATTGTGCAATAAAACACAAAATGTTGCACATTTACAAATTTATACATATATTGATAGTTCTGAAAATCGAAAATTTCTATGAATTATACCGAAGAAATGGGGAATTTTGGAAATATTTTGAGCGTGAAACAGACACGAAAAATATACTTCACATCATATTTCAAGTTCATCATTGAGCTCAAGCATCCATTGTGGAAGCTTTGCCTTTGCATTGTCAATGAGCTCTTGAGGCATATACTTATAGTAAGCGTATGCCATAGGACCAGCTATTGCAGCAAGAGTATCAGCATCTCCCCCAAGTGAAATGGCGAGGGTGATGCAATCAACATAGTCTTTGCTCTCAAGGAAACATATCAAGGCTGCTGGGATGGTCATTTGGCAGGTTTCATCGAAGTGATATCCTGGCTTTATCCCTGCATAGGTCTTGTCTTTCCATTCCGGGTAGTATTCATCTAGAACATTCTTACGGATGAAATCCTTATCCTCACCTTGCATGGCATAGAAGATAGCAAGTGCAGTTGCTACAGCTCCCTTGATACCTTCGGGATGATCATGCGTAGGGAGTGCCGTCTTTGTTGCAAGCTCTATGCACTCATCCTTTGTCTTTGCAAGAAACCCGGCAGCAGAGCAACGCATTCCAGAACCATTACCATAGGAATTATAGGAGGGTGTAATCTCTGGTCGCATTATCCAACGGGCAAAACGACCGCCATAGCCTCTTCCCCACTCCTGACGACAGCGAGTGTGCAAACGCTCTGCCATATCCATATTGTGAAGCAAAGCCTCCGCACAAGCAAAGGTACACACGGTATCATCGCTATATGTATTCTCTGGATTATATAGATCAACTGCATCGTAATCCTTTGTACGACCTTCAAACTCGTATGGAACACCGCAAATATCTCCAATAGCGGCAGATAATAACAGATTCTTCATAATTGTATTTTTGTTTAATAGTTAAACGATAATCCTTGACGGATATTGCCTATGCACGATTTAGAATGTTCCAGAAACTCCTTGACAATGTAATCATAGGGACTCCCATTTTGTGATTTTATTGAACAACATGGAGATTGTCTTTGAAACCGACGTAAATAGATTTACCGTCAAAGAAATCTTTATAAGCAGTATTGTCTTTGTTTTGCTTTAATTTGCTGATAATATCAGAGAAATCTTTGTCAAAGTTTTGCTTTAATCTACTGATAATATCAGATAATTCTCCCTTAAAAACAATCTCCATATTTGTAAATCCTATGGACATACTATCATGGCGTGGGATATAATTCATCGAAAAATTATAAGTGCCATCTTTCGATTTTACATTCTTTGAGCCATAAAAATGAATCGTGAACCTTTCCTCGTCTTTTAGTTGCTCCATCACAAAAAACATCGAACTTATGTCTTTCGGTAAAGTTCCATCATCTATCATAGAGTCAATCCAAACACGTACAGCAGTTTCAATAATGCCTTTTTCTTTAATTAATATTATAGTATCTGGCAAACATACAGGATTATACGAAAACCATACATCTCTCATCGATAGCATACATGTGACCACTTCTTGGTGAACACAGACACATGCATCTTCTTCCGAATTACATATTTTTATAATATGTTTGTTTCCACGCTCACTATAGAATACTTCCCATGTTGCATAATGCTTGTTTGAGATGGCATCATCTGGTATAAATCTATAATACCATTTTGTATAAATCTTGTTTATGATTATACAGTCATCTGTAGATGCCCCATATAAAGAATACATATCGGAGCGTACACCCTCTTTTTTGAATATTTTTGCTAAATTTCTTCTATTCATCATTTTTCCATATTATCTGCTTAATATCTTTCTTAATACGTTAATTCCCATGCAAGGTCTTAATGTTGTATTAATGTCCAAATTATTGTTATACGAAGTATATAAGAACTCACGTTAACTTAATTTGCTCTTCTTTATCAAGTAGTTTCTCACATACAAGCATTGCGAGATAACAGCCCGTGAAATTAGTAGCTGCCTGAACGGCAATAGCTGTATAGATATCCGTCTCGGCTATAAACTTGATTACTATCGCACTAAAGGTATAGCATATGCAATTCATTAAAGAGGCCATCAGTTTACCTGACTTTATAACGAATATGCTTCGTGTGATGTGCAGAAACACATTGACAAACGAGATTGTGATGTATATAACCAGTGTATTCATTGTTGTTCTCCTTTTTATTAGTTATTGTGTAAATCTGACGCAAAGTTACTTCTTTTTGAAAAGAAAACCAAATATTATGCGTACTTTTTACACAAACAACCCAATATTTAACATTTCTTTGCGTAAAAACTACACAAAAAGCTTGTTTTGTGCAGAAATTTTATTATCTTTGCACTCAAAAAAGAAAATATTATGCCATACACATACAAATATCCACACCCGGCAGTTACAACCGACTGTATAGTCTTTGGCTTTGACGGCACAGGACTAAACATATTATTAATAAAAAGAGGTATAGAACCTTATAAGGATTGCTGGGCTTTCCCCGGTGGATTCCTCAACATGGACGAAACGGCAGAGGAAGGTGCTCTTCGTGAACTTCACGAGGAGACTGGCATTGAAGAAATCTACGTTGAACAGTTACAGGCATTCACTAAGGTTGACCGCGATCCAAGAGAGAGGGTTATAACCATTGCCTTTACTGCTTTTGTACGTCAGGAAGATTATGGATATGTTAAAGGAGGTGATGATGCAAAGGAGGCTAAATGGTTTTCCGTCAACGAACTACCGCCACTTGCCTTTGATCACGAATACATTCTTAAAATCGCTCTTGAACGACTTCGCAACAAGATCAGATTAGAGCCTATCGCCTTTCATCTGCTCAACAAGACATTCACAATGACGCAGGTGCAAAGCATCTATGAAGCAGTTCTTGAACAGAAATACGATCGTCGCAACTTCCACAAAAAGATGACAGCCCTCGGTTATATCATCCCTACAGGCGATAAACAGACGGCAAATGGTCGTCCAGGCAATCTCTATTCATTTGACGAGGAAAAATATAACGAGGAAGTTAGTAAGCGTAGTGCTATTTGATTTCACTTCATTGAACACTTCATTGAATTCACGTTATTCCTGTAAATTTTGTACTAATATTTTGGAGATTTCAGAATAATTGTTTATTTTTGCACCCAGAAAGTGTTCACAATAGTATTTAACCCATAAAAACAATTAATAAGAAACAGAAAGTAATCATTAAAATAAACTCAGACGAACGGTAACGTTCCCCTAATCGGCTTTCAGTATCAGATACTGATAACCGCATGAAAGTTATCAACTTATTTTATTAACTTTGGGTGAGCTACTACCGATTCTCTCGACATAAAATATAACATTGAGCTTTTAGCTCTTGTTCTCTTCTCAAGAAACCGCCAATTTCATGCAACGAGAACAAGTAAGTGAAAAGTTCCATGTCTGTTATGGGCATGGGCTTTTCTGAAACTTGTCAGTTGCGCGGTGCTTGGCGGTACCTTTGAGAAGGACGAGGATTTCGGAAAGTCTGCGCCCTATTTCATTTATTTCCTACTATGAAAAAGATCTTAACACTTATATTCCTAAGCTTTTTTTGCTTGAATGCGATTAACGCAGAAGTAACGTGGAAGTTGTCAGATGGAACGTTAACCATATCAGGAACAGGTGATATGGACAATTATACAACTAAGAATAAAGCTCCCTGGCTTGATGATAGAGATAGAGTCAATACACTAATAATTGAAGAAGGAGTGACGAGCATTGGAGATTATGCTTTCGATAATTGCTACCATCTCACCTCCGTTACAATCCCAAATTCTGTGATAAGTATCGGAATCAGGGCTTTCAGATATTGCTATGATCTTACCTCCATCAGCATAGGAAATTCTGTGACGAGTATTGGAAATTATGCTTTCTATGGATGCTATGGTCTTACCTCTGTCACCATCCCAAATTCTGTGACGAATATAGGACGTTCGACTTTCTATGAATGCTCTGGTCTTACCTTCGTCAACATGGGAAATTCCGTGACGAGTATTGAACGAGAAGCATTCTCAGGTTGCTCTGGTCTCAAATCTGTAAATATAACAGACCTTGAATCGTGGTGTAAAATTTCTTTTGAGGAAGGAAGTGCCAATCCATTGTTTTATGCAGAACATATGTATTTAAATGGAAAAGAAGTTGTTAATCTGGTGATACCAAATGGAATTACGGAGATTGGAGGCTTGGCATTCTATGGCTGTAAAGGTCTAACTTCAATCACAATTCCAAATTCGGTAACGAGTATTGGAAATTCTGCTTTTCACGGATGCTCTGCTCTTACCTCTGTCACAATTCCAAATTCAGTGACGAGTATTGGAAATTCTGCTTTTTGTGGGTGCAAAGGTCTTACTTCAATTACAATTCCTAATTCAGTAACGAGTATTGGAAGCTCTGCTTTCAATAGTTGCTATCGTCTTACCTCCATCACCATCCCTAATTCTGTGACGAGTATAGAAAGTTCTACATTCTCTGGTTGTTCAGGTCTAACCTCTGTCACCATCCCAAATTCTGTGACGAGTATCGGAGGATATGCTTTCTCTGGTTGCTCAGATCTTACCTCCATCACCATTCCAAATTCTGTGATGGAAATTGGAGATTATACTTTCGAAAATTGCGATGATCTTACCTCTATCACCATCCCAAATTCTGTGACAAGTATTGGAAATTCTGCTTTCTATGGATGCTATGGTCTTACCTCCATTACTATCCCAAATTCTGTGACGAATATAGGACGTTCGGCTTTCTATGGATGCTCTGGTCTTACCTTCGTCAACATGGGAAATTCCGTAACTGGCATTGGGAAAGAGACTTTCGAATATTGTTCTGGTCTTACTTCCATCACCATCCCAAATTCTGTGACAAGTATTGGAAATTCAGCTTTCTATGGTTGCTCTGCTCTTACCTCCATCAGCATAGGAAATTCTGTGACGAGTATTGGGAAGAGGGCTTTCTCAGACTGCTTAGCTCTTACCTCTATCACTTGTGAAGCTACCACTCCACCAAATTGCGATAAAGATTGCTTTGACAATATTGAAAAATCAATACCGGTATATGTTCCTGTCAATACAGTTGCAAAGTATAAGGCTGTTTACGGATGGAATAGATTCACCAACATTATTGATAATCAGTCAATAGCAGATGCTGTTATAGCCAAGATAAATGCTATTGGTAATGTGGAATATACTGATGTTTGTAAGGGTAAGATTGACGATGCAAGTATGGCTTATGATGCCTTGACGGATGCACAGAAAGCCCTTGTTACAAATCTTGATATCCTCACAACTGCAAAGCAGACATACGATATTCTAAAGGCTGCTGCAGAGAAACTTGCAGCCGACAAGGCTGCGGCTGATCCTGTTATTGCCAAGATAACAGCTATTGGTAATGTAGAATATACTGATGCTTGCAAGAGTAAGATAGACGACGCAAGTACGGCTTATGATGCCTTGACGGATGATCAGAAAGCTCTTGTTACAAATCTTGATGTCCTCACCACGGCAAGGCAGACATACGAAACCCTAAAGGCTGCAGCTGAGAAACTTGCAGCCGATAAGTCTAAAGCAAATGATGTTATAGCCAAGATAAATGCTATTGGCAATGTGGAATATACAGATGCGTGCAAGGGTAAAATAGACGATGCAAGTACGGCTTATGAAGCCTTGACATCCGACCAGAAAGCCCTTGTTACAAATCTTGATGTCCTCACAACGGCAAAGCAGACTTACGACGCCCTAAAGGCTGTTGCAGAGAAACTTGCAGCTGATAAGGCTGAGGCAGATGCCGTTGTAGCCAAGATTGCAGCTATTGGCAAGGTGAAATACACGGATGCTTGCAAGAAAAAGATAGATAATGCAAGTAAAGCTTATGATGCCCTAACAGATGATCAGAAGGCTCTTGTTACAAATCTTGATGTTCTCACTACGGCAAGGCAGACATACGACGACCTAAAGGCTGCAGCAGAGAAACTTGCAGCTGATAAGGCTGCTGCTGATGCCGTTATTGCCAAGATAACTGCTATTGGTAATGTGGAATATACTGATGCGTGCAAGGGTAAGATAGATGATGCAAGTAATGCTTATGATGCCTTGACAGATGATCAGAAATCCCTTGTGACTAATCTTGAAGTCCTTACAACGGCAAGGCAGACTTACAATACGCTAAAGGCTGCTGATGATGAACTGATGGCATATAAGGCTGCATTTGAAAACTATAAATCTGAGCTAAGGGCTATTATAGAGGCTTTAGGCAAGGAGGATGATAGTGATGCGGTTAGGGACATCATAAACAAAGCTATAAGCGATATTGATGCATTGGAATACGATGTGACTATCTCTCTTGACGATAACAAGGCAAAGGTTCTCTCTTTTGTCAATTCTGTTGATGAAGCCGTTGAAAACCAGCGTGCAGAGGATCAAAAGGCAAGTGGTATAGAGGAACTTGAATTAGCAGAAAAGGTTAATATCTATGACCTTAGTGGCAAGAAGATCACACGCTCTATGCTTAAATCTGGCCTTTACATCAGAAATGGAAAGAAAGTGCTAATAAAGTAATTCAGCGTGAGTTTGGAATTGCCTGGAAGGCAATACTATGAGTAACCCCGTACATACGAGTGAAACGAGGATGTGCGGGGTATCAACCTCATAATCCTTCTACTGCCTGGAGGGCAGTACATCGTGAAAGGTTCTGTTTGAAAGCCAATTATGTACAGCCTTCCAGGCTGATAAAGGGCATGACTTTTTTCTATCCGAGGGCATCCTCTCCTTCGTCGAGTATGCACCTCGGTTACTAATGGTATTGCCTTCCAGGCAATTCGGAACTTGCGGAGTTTAAAATAAGGAGGGCATTTCGCCCTGCCTTACCAACTATGTACTAATAACCAAAAACAAAAAACTATGGAAAGACTGAAAGAAAGACTACAGGAACAATATGCTCCTTTAGTAAGTCAATTCGTCAAGGATATTGGCGAATTGGATGTAACGGGTATCCCCGCTCCACACATTCCAATTATGGGTAAAAACTATGGTCTTGCCAATTATAAAATGGCATTTATAGGCATGGAAACTTATGGTTGGGAGGATATCAATGTGTTCTTGAATGCAGCAAAGGAAAATAGCGGCGATGCTGTTTTGCTTATGGAGCATACTATCAATGATCTTGAACACTTAGGATGGGCTAAAAACTATCATGCTACTTTCTGGGGATTTGTGTTTAAGTTTATCGCAAAGTTCTACAAGGTAAGTTTTAGTGATTTGGTTGAGGAAATAGCATATCCTGAGTTACTGACATCTTTTGTATGGGGAAACACCAACTCCATTGAAAGATATGATATTTCGGCTGAATGTAATGGTGTGGACTATAAGACATGGGAAGTTGTCAAGAAGGCAAGTACGTGTTTTGATTCTATCAATAATATTGTGAAGTCTGTCAATCCAAAACTTTTCTTTGTCCTGAATTCTTCTGTAGATAATGACTATATACAGAATGATGATGCGGTGAGGGCATTTGGCATTCCTGTTGAGAACAAGAAGAACGTGATGAGGCTCACAGTCGATGAAGAAAGAAAAATAGTGTATTATTATCTTCGTGATGATAATGTTCACATTATTTCTATGCCACATCCAACGTGGATGGGACTGTATAGTGGCTTTGGCATAGACTCATACGTTGATATAGTGATAGACTTGATTCGTGAGTATAATATTTGGGGTGCTCTTCCTGAAAGTCATGATGACTGGAAAGGTGAAACTCTGGAGATAAATAAATCCTCTATGTCGTATAAGAGGGCATTTGTTGCTGATTTGGCTGCTCTGTTGATGAAGAATAATCTGGTAATGAGCGGAAAGGAGTTGCAGCTTTTATTCAATATTAATAATATATTAACCACCAATGGCAATCCTTTCTCTGAAGATGGTGGAAGAGGCATACACAAACTGATTACTTATGTATGGGAATATTACTACTACGAGAAGAAGGACTATCAAACGGCATATAATATCTCACGAGCATTTGTGAATCAGAATGGTGAATATGCCTGGGGATGATAATACTACTCCAGAAATAAGAATTTTGGTTCTGCGTCAATTTAGGTGGTGATTCCGCTCCCATTTCAGCCTACCGTAAATAACCTTTGCCCTTAACACCTCTGGGGTGGCTCTGTTGAACATCGCCCTCTTAATGGCTTTGATCTTGTT
>Ga0256407_10008460_pt1 | contig 15090 bp, 19 predicted proteins | sample RumenRJG_04DNA_FD_193489 | JGI IMG/M metagenome (GOLD analysis project Ga0256407, IMG submission 193489) | Bovine rumen microbial communities from Lethbridge, Alberta, Canada - RJG_04 | ecosystem: Host-associated > Mammals > Digestive system > Stomach > Rumen | place: Canada: Alberta... | reverse complement strand
AGGCTATTAAGCAAGTGTCTAAATTTCCAGAGAGCGGAAAGCAGGAGTTAGAGTTAGCAGAGGATGGTTCTGTACGTAGCACAGGTGTGCGCAGGTTAACAAAAATCATCTATTATGTGGAAGATGACATCTTGCACATTGCCGATGTGTGGGCAACAAGACAAGATCCTGATTACTTAAAGGAGCGTTTCGAGAAGTAAAAGATATAGTGACTAAAAGCATAAAAACACTTGCATATGTCAAAAAAAAGCAGTACCTTTGCAGCGTCAAAGGTAAAAAAACAACGATATATGAAAGATGTAGTACAACGTTTTATATCGGAATGTCGCAGGAATAGCAGCATTGAGATGTCTGATGAGGAAATCCAATCCGAAGTGGACGCTGTGCGCCAATCCCAGGCATAATTCCCTACATTATTTATACAATTCAGTCTGACATGAAACGAAAGTTTTGTGTCAGATTTTTTATATAGTCTTTTTCAATATCAAAAAAGATACAAGCCAACAATAATCGACAATGACTCGACTTTGGACCGAGATTTGTCCGAGAATGGACCGATGAAGTAGTGAAAAGTGCAGAAAGCGTCAAGGCAAAAATGCAAATGGACAATATGGACAAAATGACCAAAAAAGATCAAAAAAAGCGTTTCATTTCCTCTTCGATGCTCTTTGGCGGTGTTTAAGGTCTAAATCTTGTAAGGTGCGACCCATCTCATCATCTTTAGCCAAATACAGAATACTCTCGTCCAAACCCAGCGCAAACAGGATACGCAGATAGATGCCGATCGCTACTGTTGAGACACCGCGTTCCACACGCATCACCGTTAACTCACTGCAAGACGCTCTTTCTGCAATCTGCGCAATGCTCAAGTCCCGGCGCAACCGCGCCAGACGAATTTGTTCCCCTACAATCTGCAGGTTTTTCTCTGCTCTGCGAGGTAAACGGGTGGCAATAGTACTCTTTGACATATCCTGTAATCTATCTTATAATATAGCAATAAAATAGGTATACTTTATTTTATGATATCTTAAATCGGCTGCAAAGGTACAATAAAAAAATGAAATACGCAAATATTTGGGCAAAAAAATGTCAAAAAAAGAAATTATTACCCGTAGATGAGGTAGCCGGCGAGGCCGGAGAGAACGATGAGGAGGATGGGGTGAGAGATAACGGACGAAAGGCGAATAGCTAATGGCGAATGGTGAGCGGAAACAAAATTCGGCAGGACGGTTAAGAAGGCGACGACGGAAAAGATAATCCAGGAAGTGGAGTCGATGAAGTTCGTCGGTTTGATGAGCAGTAAAGCTGCTGAGGCGATGAGGCCGATGACGGCGAAACGGAGCATACGCAGTGTTTGCTCGAAATAGGGATTGCCTTTGAACCGTTTGGACAGCCAGAAATAGGCCTTACAGATACTCAACATGATGATCAGGCTCGGCAGCACGATCGCCAACGTTGCTAAGACGCTTCCCCAGATACCGCCAACCGTATAACCGACATACGTCGCACAGTTGATGCCGATCGGACCCGGCGTGACTTGGCTGACAGCCACAATATCGACAAACTCCTGCTGACCCATCCAGCTGTTGGTTTCTACCTCCATCTGGATGAGCGACAAAATCGCCAAGCCTCCACCAAAACCGAAGAGACCTATCTTGAAGAACGATGTGAATAAAGCCAGGAGCATTTACGATTGGACGATTTACGATTTACGATTTATTGACGAGTTGTTTTATTGACGATTGCAACTACGCTGAGCGTGAGCACTATCGTTGCGAGAATGATCCAAACCGGGTTAACATGAAGCAGCCAGATGAGGAGCGCTGCGGCTAAACTAATGGCTAATGGCCAAAGGTTATAGGCTAATGACCGTTCGCCTTTCGTTCCTTCGCCTTTTGCCTTTATAGCATTTTTTGCTAATTTGAACAGCGGTGCAGCAATAAGGGCGACGACGGCGGGACGGATACCTTTGAAGATGGCTTCGACAGCCGGTTGTTCTTTCCAATCCCGGAAGACCATTGCGATCATGAGGATGATGAGAAAAGACGGTAGAACCGCACCCAGCACCGCACCGCAGACACCTCTCCATCCGCCGACGCGCCAACCGATGAAGATAGCGGAGTTGACGGCAATAAGACCCGGTGCCGCTTGTGCCAACGCGATCATGTTAAGGAACTCCTCCTCATCGATCCAGTGTTTGCGATCGACTACTTCCCGTTGGATAAGCGGTAACATGGCATAACCTCCACCGAGGGTGAAGGTACCGATCTTGAGATAAGTGTAGAAGAGTTGCCAGAACATTAGCCTTTAGCCAATAACCTTTCGCCTTTAGTCTTTGTTCTCACGAAGTTGTTGCTTGATGAACTTGGAGAGCATGTTGATGGCTGCGTTGTTATGTCCGCCTTGCGGCACGATGACATCAGCGAAGCGTTTACAGGGCTCAATGAACTGCTCGTGCATCGGTTTGAGCACTTTCTGGTACCGGTCAATGACCTGTTCCGCCGTACGGCCACGCTCAATGACGTCGCGTTTCATAACGCGTATCAGACGGTCATCGGCATCGGCATCAACGAAGATTTTCAGGTCCATCTGCTGGCGCAGACTGTACTCCCGCAGCGCCATAATACCTTCCACAACGATCACCTCTTTAGGCTCGATATGAATGGTTTCCTTCGAGCGCGTACAAGTGATATAGGAATAGATCGGTTGCTCGATGGATTTACCCTCTTTGAGCATCGCGATATGCTTGGTGAGCAGTGTCCAATCGAAGGCATCGGGATGGTCAAAGTTGATATTTTGCCGTTCTTCTACCGGGATATGACTGCTATCCTTGTAATACGAATCCTGGGGGATGACTACGACTTCTCCTTTCGGGAGACGCTCGATCAGTTTTCTTACTACCGTTGTTTTACCCGAGCCGGTACCGCCCGCAATGCCGATGATAAACATAAAACGAGATTGTTTGTCTTTTCGGACTGCAAAATTACAATAATTATTGCATATATGCAAATTTTTGCGTACTTTTTTCAAAAATTCTTGCATATTTAAAAATTTTGTTGTAACTTTGCAGCGCAATTGGAATGTTGTATTATCAAAAGATAAAAAATTATGGCAGAAAAAGTTATTAAAGAGAAGAAAGCGGCTGCTCCTAAGGCGCCGAAGGCGGCTAAGCCGAAAGCAGCGCCGAAGCCTCAGATGAGTAAGGAGGAGTTGTCGGCAGCGGTGCAGGTAGCGATCGAGAATGCGATGACGAAGCTGAAGGCTGCAGAGGAAAAGCAAGAAGTGTTTGTACCGGAGGCGCCGAAAGAGGTGAAGAAGATCAAATGTACTTCCGACGAGCGTCTGATGCATTCGCTGGCATGGATCTATTTGGTAATAGGTCTGATTAGTTCAGTAGCTCTGCTGATCACCGGTATCGTGCTGGAAGCAACGGAGGATTCGTTCCTTGCGCAGTACCTGGACGGACCGGACATGGGGCTGATCTGCATCGTTTTAGGCGTCGTGCTGTTGTTGCCGACCCTGGTATCGTTTGCGTTCATGCGTCTGTTCGCTAACATCTCGCATCGCTTGACGAGTTTGGATAAGAAATAACCACAACAAACAATTTATATGCATATGAAGAAAAGTTTATTACTTAGCCTCATCGCTGCAGTAGTGGTGTTGGCATCGTGCGGTACTCTTCCGCAACCCGGTAAACTGACCGTTACCCCGAATCCGTTGGAGTTGAAGGGCGGTAAGGTTACTGCAGACATCGTTGGTACTTTCCCTGCAAAGAAATTTGCGAAGAAGGGTGTGCTGGTTGTTACTCCGGTGCTCAAATTCGCCGGTAAAGAGGTGCTGGGCCAACCGGTTACCTACGTAGGCGAGAAAGCCAAAGAGAACGGAAAGACCGTTAATTACAAGAAGGGCGGTTCTTATTCGCAACACTGCGAGTTTGACTACGTTCCTGAGATGAACGCATGTGAGTTATTCCTCCGCTTTGACGCCCACAAAGGCAAGAAAGTGGTAGAAGTTCCGGAGCTGAAAGTAGCAGACGGTCTGAAGACCTTGCCGGAGTTCGCAAAAGCAAACGACAACGCAACCGCTACCACGCCGGACAAGTTCCAGCGCATTATTCAGGAAGCTACAGAGGCAGACATCTTGTTCTTGATCCAACAATCGAACCTCCGTTCGTCGGAGACGAAGAGCGCTGAGATGAAGGCGCTGCAGGCAGCAATCAAGGATGCTCAGAACGCAGAGCGCAAAGAGATCAATAAGATCGAGGTTGCCGGTTATGCATCTCCGGATGGTGCCGAGAAGCTGAACGAGAAACTGGCCGCTGACCGTCAGAAAGCAGCTGCTAACTTCTTGAAGAAAGACCTGAAGAAGAACAAAGTGAACAAAGAGATTGAGAGTGAGATCACCGCTGAGGACTGGGCCGGTTTCCAAGAGTTGATGGAGAACAGCAACATGCAGGACAAAGATCTGGTACTGAGTGTGCTGGCACGTGTTGAGGATCCGGAAGCACGTGAGAACGAGATCAAGTCCTTGAGTTCGGTATTCCCGACTATCAAAGATGAGATCCTTCCGGCATTGCGTCGCAGCCGTCTTATCTTGACGACCGACCTGATCGGTAAGAGCGACGACGAGATCCGCGAGTTGGCAAAGAACGACCCGGCTGCGTTGAACGTAGAGGAGTTGCTTTATGCCGCTACGCTGACCGACGATGCAGCTGCTAAGATGGCTATCTACGAGAAGGCTGCCGAGTTGTACAAAGACTACCGTGCTTACAACGGTCAAGGTCAGTTGTACTTCAACGCAGGTAACTTCGCAGAGGCAGGCCGTTGCTTCGGCAAGGCATTGTCTATCAAGCCGAATGATCCGGACGTGAACTTCAACGCAGGTCTCTGCGCATTGGCTACTCGTGATCTGGCAAAGGCAGAGGAGTACTTCGGTAAGGCAGCCGGCACAACCGGTAACTTAGACGCTGCGCTGGGTACACTGTACACGCAGAAGGGTGACTACGCTGCTGCAAAGAAGGCTTATGGCAAGACCGCATCGAACAACGCTGCTGTTCAGCAGATCCTGAACGAGGAGTACGATGCTGCTGCAAAGACGCTGGATGCAGTTGCTAAACCGAATGCAACTACCGCTTATCTGAAGGCTATCGTAGGTGCTCGTACGAATGACCGTGCTGCCGTATTGGCTAACTTGAAATCCGCTATTGCTCAGGATGCCGGCTTCAAGGCACGTGCAGCAAAGGATATCGAGTTTGCCAAGTTTGCAGAGGATGCTGATTTCCAAGCTATCGTTAAGTAATGTCGGTATTATTTCCGAAAGTAAACAAACCCCGTGAGTGGGACTATCGCCCCATTTACTTTGATAAGGAAAAGGAGGCGCGCAAGGATAAAGAACTTGCGCGTCTTCATCAGGGGTCCTTACGCGAGGAGTACGAGCGTCACATGGCGGAGATGCGTAAGAAGCAGAAAGCACGCATGTGGTTCTTGGTGGGTCTTCTCGCTGCTATTGTTTTGGCATACGCTATTCTTTCGCGCGCGATATAATATATAAAGGAGTCGAAAGCATGGATGTCATTCATTTATTACCGGACAGTGTGGCGAATCAGATTGCGGCAGGCGAGGTGATCCAACGCCCTGCGTCGTGTCTGAAAGAACTGGTAGAGAACAGTCTGGACGCAGGCGCCAAGCGTGTGCAGGTGATTGTTCGAGATGCCGGTCGCACGCTGCTTCAGGTGATAGATGACGGATGTGGTATGAGTGAGATGGACGCCCGTCTGGCGTTTGAACGCCATGCCACAAGTAAGATTCGGGAAGCGCAGGACTTGTTCTCCCTGCGCACGATGGGTTTTAGAGGAGAAGCGTTAGCGTCTATATGTGCTGTGGCGCAGGTGGAGATGACCACCCGTCGGGCACAGGATGAGACGGGTACGCTGATCGAGATTCACGGTTCCGATGTGGTGCGGCAGGAAGTATGTTCCTGTCCTGTAGGAACGAATATCAAAGTAAGCAATCTGTTCTTTAACGTACCGGTGAGGCGGAAGTTCCTGAAAACCGACCAGACGGAGTTAAGGAACCTGCTTACGGAGTTTTATCACATCGTGCTGGTGTACCCGAAGATAAATTTTACCTTTGTACACAACGATGAGATCTTATTGGAGTTACCGGCCGGAACGGAGAAGCAGCGCATTGAGGCGGTGTTCGGTAACCCGAAGAAAAACAGTTATACCTCCGCCTTCGTGGAGGTGCATACGGAGACGGAGATGGTAGGTATTCGCGGGTTTGTGATAAAACCGGAGAATGCAACGCGGAAGAGCGAACAGTATTTCTTCGTCAATGGCCGTTACATGCGGCATCCGTATTTCCAAAAAGCGGTGCTGACAGCCTATTCGGGTATGCTTCCGAATGACTATCAACCGTCTTTCTTTATCTATTTTGACATCGATCCCGAAGCGATTGATGTGAATATCCACCCGACTAAGACGGAGATTAAGTTTGCCGACGAGCAGACGATCTTCCAGATTCTGATGGCCGCGGTGCGAGAGAGCCTGGGTAAGTTCACTTTATCCCCGACGATTGATTTTGACACGACGAACAGTATCGATATTCCGGTACTGCATGACCAACCGGTGATGAAACCGGATATCCAAATTGATCCGACCTATAACCCGTTCCATAAACGGGGCGTGATCTATCCGGATAAGGCGCCGAAGGGCTGGGAGAGTTTGTATGAGGGAGCAGGAATACAGAAGACAGACCGTTTCCCTGACAGAGTACAGACTGATTTCGTGGACACGTTGCCGGATACCGAGTCATGTCCGATGTGGCAGTATGGGGGACGGTATATATTAATGCCGAGTGAGCAGGGGCTGGTGATGATTAACCAGCATCGGGCACATGTGGCGGTGCTGTACATGCAGTTTCTGGAGCAGTTGGCGCATGCGCAAGGCGCGATGCAGCAACTGTTGTTCCCCGAAGTGCTGAACGTGACGCAGGATGAACTGGTGATCGTGCAGCAGTTGCATGACGACTTGCGGGCGATCGGTTTTGATGTGGAGCAGTTGAGTCCCGACAGTTTCTCGATACAGGCGGTGCCTTCTCAGTTAGCGAACCAATCGGCTATTCCGGTGCTGCAACATATCCTGCTGCAAGTGCGTGAACGGGGAGCGAACACGCAGGTGGAATGGCGGGAACAGATCGCCCAGACCTTAGCGGAGAGTGCGGCGATACCGTACGGAAAGAACCTGACGGAGGCGGAGATGCGGGATATTGCGACGCGTCTGTTCGCTTTACCGCAATACCGCCGCACGCCGGACGGAAAGATCATCCTCAGTGTGCTGAGCGACGATGAGATAAGCAAACGGTTTTAAGAAGACAAAAGTCGAAAGACAAAAGACATAAGACATATGAAAAAATTTGGTTTCCTTTTGTTAGCAGTGCTGCTGGTAGCCTGCGGCAAGCAGAGTGCGGAGAGTGTTAAGTTAACGATCCTGCATACGAATGATACGCATTCGCGTATATTACCGGATAAGAAATCCGGTAGAGGCGGTTACGCCCGTCGCATGGGGTTGATCAACAAAGAGCGTGCGCTGGATCCGGATATGATTCTGCTGGACGCCGGTGACTTCAGTCAAGGTACACCGTATTTCAATTATTTCAACGGCCGCGTGGAGATGGATGCGATGAACTGGATGAAATACGATGCGGCTACGTTAGGCAACCATGAGTTCGATAACGGTCTGGACACCTTGGCGATGGTGTTGAAGCGCGCCAATTTCCCGATTGTGTGTGCGAACTATGATTTCACGGGTACCCCTTTGGAGGGTTTGACGCAACCATACGTGATCCTGAAACGCAAAGGGGTGAAGGTAGGTGTATTCGGTTTGGGATGCTATCCGTACTCGGTGATCGATGATGAGAATTTTGTGGGAGTCCGTTATTTAGGTCCTTCGTATGATATTCCGCAGCAGATGGCGGATACGTTACGAGCACAGGGATGCGACGTGGTGATCTGTTTGAGTCACCAAGGAACGAAGCAACACGGACCGGGTGAACCGTTCGATCTGGAGATGGTGAGCAAGACCCGGAATATCGACGTGGTGATCGGCGGTCATACCCATCAGTTGGTAACCGATACGACGGTTAAGAACCTGGACGGAAAAGACATTCCGTTGCGCCAAATGAAGAAGCAAGGGGAGTATTTGGGCAAGATAATGCTATATTTAAGTGACAAAAAAGAAAAATAAGACAAAAAAATTTGCTCATGTCAAAAAAAAGCATTAACTTTGCACGCTTTTTCAATAAAACGAATATGAAAGAGCGGAAATAGAAAAATAAAAACACACATACATATTAACTTTTAAAGAATTAGTATTATGGCAGAAATTGATGCAAAAGTAAAAGCAATCATTGCTGATAAACTGGGCGTTGAAGAGTCGCAAGTTGTAAACGAGGCTAACTTCCAGACCGATCTCGGTGCTGACTCGTTGGATACCGTAGAAATGATCATGGAGTTCGAGAAGGAGTTTGATATTCAGATTCCGGACGAGGATGCTCAGAAGATTGCTACCGTAGGCGATGCTATCGCTTATGTAGAAGAGAAATTAGGCAAGTAATATTCTTTTCACATTTGTAAGCGAGTTTACGGGCAAAACTGTAAGCTCGCCTGCTTTTTATAGACAAGGTAAGACGAGATGCAATTAAGAAGAGTAGTGATAACGGGTCTGGGAGCGGTTACGCCATTAGGTAATTCCGCTCAGGAGACGTGGCAAGGCTTGGTGAACGGTGTGAACGGTATTGCGCCGATCACGGCTTTTGATGCCACGAATTTCAAGACTCGCTTTGCCGGTGAGGTGAAAGGTTTTGATCCGACGGCAGTGATAGACAAGAAAGAGGCGCGTAAGATGGACCGCTATGCGCAGTTCTCCGTTTGCGTAGCAGACGAAGCATTGAAGGACAGCGGTCTGGACTTGGAGAAAGAGGACCGCAGCCGTGTCGGTGTCGTTTGGGGCAGCGGTATGGGAGGATTGCAGTCCATGGAGCAGGAGTTGTACCAGTTTGCGGAGGGTGACGGTGTCCCCCGTTTCAATCCGTTCATGATTCCGAAGTCCATTCCGAGTATCGCAGCCGGTCAGATCTCCATTCGTTTCGGATTGGGAGGTTTGAGTTTTTCTGTCAGCACAGCCTGCTCTTCGTCATCTCACGCCGTGTCGTGTGCGTACGACCAGATCCGTCTGGGTCATGCGGAGGTGCTGCTGACCGGTGGTGCCGAAGCGGTAGTGACGCAAGCGACAATCGGTGGATTTAACTCCTTACATGCCTTGTCCACCCGTAACGATGATCCTGAGCACGCGAGTCGTCCGTTCTCCAAATCCCGTGACGGATTTGTGTTGGGCGAAGGTGCGGCTTGTCTGATTCTGGAAGAATACGAGCATGCAAAGGCTCGTGGTGCCAAGATCTATGCGGAGGTGGTCGGTGAGGGTATGACGTCGGACGCGTATCATATGACGGCACCGGATCCGGAAGGAAAGGGGGCAGAGCGTGTGATGCGTCTGGCATTGAAAGATGCGGGATTACAACCGGAACAGGTCGATTTCATCAATACGCACGGTACGTCCACTCCGTTAGGAGACGTGACGGAGATCAAGGCGATCCAGCGTGTGTTCGGAGAGCATGTGTATGAGATGAACCTGGATTCGACGAAGTCAATGACCGGTCACCTGATCGGTGCGACGGGCGCTGTGGAAGCGTTGACGTGTGTGATGGCGTTGAAAGACGGTATCATCCCGCCGACGATCAACCATGATCCGGAGGACAAGGATGAGGAGATTGACTACCGCATTAACTTTACATTTGACAAAGCGCAGAAGCGCGATATCAAATATGCATTGAGTAACACCTTCGGTTTCGGCGGACACAACGCCTGCCTGGTGTTCAAGAAATGGGAAGAGTGACCCTAAGACTCACTCCATTAGTCAATAGAAATTTGTTTAAGGTATTATGATTCAGAAAATCGGAGAGAATGCAGGCCAGGTATGGGGTGCATTGGAGAACGGTGCACAAGGAATCAAGGCACTGAAGAAAGCTACCAAACTGAAAAACGAGGAGCTGTACTTGGCTCTCGGTTGGTTGGCTCGTGAAGGCAAACTGACCTTTACGGTAGAAGAGGCTGACACCATCGTAGCTTTGGCTTAAGTATGGTAATAGCTATCGTAGGCGCCTCGGGCGCCGTCGGACAGGAGTTGCTGGCTGTTCTCGAACAGCGGCAATTCCCGGTTTCCGAACTGAGGTTATTCGGATCGGAACGGAGTGCCGGCAGGAAATATGGATTTGCAGGCAAGGAGTACGAAGTACGGTTACTGCAACATGACGACGCTTTTAAGGGCGTCGATATTGCTTTTGTCTCCGCAGGCGCAGGCGTGTCACGTGCGTACGCAGAGGATATCACCCGTTTTGGCGCGATCATGATCGATAACTCCTCCGCTTTCCGTATGGAGGAGGATGTGCCGTTGGTAGTGCCGGAGGTGAATGCCGCTGATGCGTTGAACCGGCCGAGGAACATCATCGCCAATCCCAACTGCACGACGATACAGATGGTAGTAGCCTTGCAGGCGATAGAGAAGATCTCGCATATTCGCCGGGTACATGTGGCAACCTATCAGGCCGCTTCGGGTGCCGGCGCACAGGCGATGAAGGAGTTGGAGAACCAATATCGTCAGGTGCTGAACGGGGAAGAAGTGGAGGTGAATAAGTTCGCCTATCAGTTAGCGTACAATCTCATTCCGCATATCGATGTGTTTACCGATAACGGTTACACGAAGGAGGAGATGAAGATGTTCCATGAGACGCGGAAGATCATGCACTCGGATGTGAAGGTGAGTGCGACTTGTGTCCGCGTTCCGTCGCTGCGGGCACACAGCGAGAGTATTTGGATTGAAACAGAAGAACCGGTGAGTGTAGCTGCGGCACGTGAAGCGTTTGCGAAGGCGCAAGGATGCGTGCTGATGGACGAACCGGAGAATAAGATATACCCTATGCCGCTGTTTTTGAGCGGTAAGGACGAGGTGTTTATCGGGCGAATCCGTAAAGACCTCAGTGATGAAAACGGTTTAAGTTTCTGGTGCGTAAGTGACCAGATCCGTAAAGGCGCGGCACTCAATGCCGTGCAAATTGCAGAATGGCTTATAACGGCGAAAGGTTAATGGCGAAAGGCGAACGGATAGAGATCATGGCTCCGGTAGGATGCTGGGAGAGTTTGGCTGCGGCGATACAGGCCGGGGCTACCAGTGTCTATTTCGGTATCGAGCATCTGAACATGCGTGCACGCAGTTCGGTGAACTTCACCACGGATGATATGGCTACTATTGTGAAGACCTGTCGGGAAGCGGGTGTGAAGACCTACCTGACAGTGAACACCGTCATGTATCCGGAAGATCTGCCGCTGATGCGTGAGATTGTCGATAAGGCGCATGCGGTGGGTGTGGATGCGGTGATTGCAAGTGATATCGCGGTGATGCAGTATGCGAATGCGATTGGTCAGGAAGTCCATCTGTCCACGCAACTCAATATCGCCAACACCGAGGCGCTTAAGTTCTACGCGCAGTTTGCCGATGTAGTGGTGCTGGCACGGGAGTTGAACATGGCGCAGGTAGCTTCTATTTATCATGATATCCAGGAGCAGCATATCTGTGGAAAGAGCGGTCAACCGATACGGATTGAGATGTTCTGTCACGGTGCGTTGTGTATGGCCGTCAGCGGTAAGTGTTACCTGAGCCTGAACAACTACGGCATGAGTGCTAATAGGGGTGCATGTGTACAAGTGTGTCGCCGCGGTTACACGGTGAAGGACAAGAGTTCCGATCTGGAACTGGATATCGATAACCAGTATATCATGTCGCCGAAGGATCTGAAGACGATTCATTTCCTGAACAAGATGCTGGATGCCGGTGTACGGGTACTCAAGATCGAAGGCCGTGCACGTGGAGCTGAATACGTGAGTACGGTGGTTAAGTGTTACCGTGAGGCAGTTGAAGCTTGGCAGAACGGTGAGTACGCTGATGATGTGGTTATCGAACCGAAGATTGCGGATTGGAACGAACGGTTGAGCCGGGTGTTCAATCGCGGTTTTTGGGACGGCTATTACCAGGGACAGAAATTGGGCGAATGGACCCATTCGTATGGCAACAAGGCAACGCGGAAGAAAGTGTATGCCGCGAAATGCACCAATTTCTTCAAGAACCTGAGTGTGGCGGAGTTTGTGGTGGAAGCCGTAGATGCGATGGAAGAGGGTCAGGAAATCCTCATTACCGGTGAGACAACCGGTGTGTATGAGACCACGGTGCACGATATGCATGATCATAAGGGACAGTTAACGCAACGCGTGGAGAAAGGTCAGTTTTTTGCCATTAAGACGGACACGCTGATCCGTCGGGGAGATAAACTCTATCTGTGGGAAGAAGAAAAATAAAGTGGAGAGCATAGCGCACATAGTATCTTCAGCGAGTGCCGTATGGTGCGGTTGGACGATGTTGGTCTTGTTGCTGTTCGGCATCGTGGCTGAGTTGTTCCAACCCGGTGTGATCACGCAGGCAAAGAGTTCGTTAGTAGCGCAGGGAGACCGGTTGTACAAAGAGTCGCCGAACACGTTTGTGGGTCAGTTGATGATCACTTTGTTTCGGTTAGGTGTGATCACGATGGCTGTCTATCTATGCTGTAACCGAACGGAGTGTTTCTCGTTCACGGGCTTTTGGGTGATCTTCGGCATCGTGTTAGGTGTGAGTGTTGTGAAGATGCTGATGAATATAGGAACCGACTATACGTTCCGTTTGAGTAAGCAGTTTGGAAACGGTTATGAGCATTACGGCAATATCCTGACTTTAGGAACGCTGTTGCTGTACCCGGCTGTGCTGGTACTGATGCGTTTCGGAGAACCGGTACTGAACCGTTGGATCATCGGTGGAATAGGTGTGCTGTTTATAGCCACCTGGATCTACTGCGCTTTCCGTCAGTTTGTTCATTCTCCTCGGGCGATCTTGTACCTGTTGGTATATATAGCGACGGTAGAGATCTTGCCTTGGATGTTTGTATATATGTTATCGAATCAAATAATAAGCCAAATATGATTAAAAAGATTCTTTTTTCTCAACCGCGTCCTACGACGCCGCATAACCCATACGACCGCTTGGAAGAGCAGTTCGATGTGCATTGCGACTATCATCAGTTCATTCATATCGAAGGACTGGAGGCACGTGAGTTCAGGCAGCAACATATCAATCCGTTGGATTATACGGCGGTGATTCTTAATTCCCGTCTGGGTGCGGAACATTTCTTCCGCATGTGTGAGGAGATGCGTATCAACGTACCGGACAGCATGCATTATTATTGCAATTCGGAACAGGTAGGTTTGTACTTGCAGAAGTTCATCAACTATCGCAAGCGCAAGGTCTTCTTCCCGGAGACGGGCAATAAGTTTGAGGATGTGTTACCGGCTATGCGCCGTCGTCCGAATGAGCGGTATATGATGGTGCTTTCCGATATCCATAACGATGACCAGTTGAATATGTTTGCGCAGAACGGTATTGAGGTTACGCCGGCGATCATGTACCGTACGGTAACTACCCCGTGGCCGAAAGAGATGCCGTTTGATTACGATATGATTGCCCTGTTCACCCCGGCCGGTGTCACTTCGCTGATGGATAACTTCCCTACCTGGAAACAGGGTAAGACGCTGATCGCCGCTTTTGGTGAAGGTACGATTCGGGCACTGGAGGAAAACGGTTACCGCGTAGATATTGAGGCCGGTCAAGGAAAAGCATTTGCTTCGCTTCCTATGGCGATTGCGGATTATCTGGAGAAGAATCAATAAGGGCGAACGGCGAAAGGCGAATGGCGAACGGTTTTCCTAAAAATAATAAACTCTGCGGCCAGATGCGTATTGCGCAACTGTACAAAGAAGGCAAACGTTTTACAGCGTGGCCGCTGAGGGTGTGTTTTCAGGAAACGGAGGAGCAGACGCAAGTGCTGGTATGGGCACCAAAGTCTCTCTTCAAGCGTGCCGTCAAGCGAAATCATCTGCGTCGGTTGATGCGGGAAGCGTATCGGTTGCATCAGGATATGTTAGGCGAAAAGCATTATCTGATTGCCTTCAATTATATGGATAAAGAGGAACAACCGTATGCCGTTATCGAAAAAGCCATATGCAAATCACTAAAGAAGATATCCGAAAGGGCGTAAGGAAGGTGTTTTTGATCCCGGTTTATTTTTACCGCGTATTCATATCGCCTTTGACACCGCCTTCGTGCCGTTATACACCGACATGCAGCCAGTATATGGTGGAAGCGGTGATGAAACACGGGATCTTCAAAGGCGGTTGGTTAGGCATCAAACGGATCTGCCGTTGTCATCCGTGGGGAGGAGCAGGGTATGATCCCGTTCCCTGACGGGATATTGGAAATTGGATATTTGAGATTGTATGCGAATTGATATTATTTCTGCTTGTCCGGAGTTGTTGGAGTCTCCGTTAAACCATTCGATCATCCAACGGGCGAAGACCAAAGGTCTTTGTGAGATCTACGTGCATAACTTACGGGATTGGACCTTGGACAAGCACCGTAAGATTGATGATTATGCCTTTGGGTTCAGTGCCGGTATGGTGCTGCAGATTGAACCGATTGACCGTTTGATCAGTCATCTGACTTCCGAACGGCATTATGACGAGATTATCTTTACGGCTCCCGACGGCGAACGGTTTGACCAGAAAGCAGCAAACAGTCTTTCGCTGAAGGAGAACATCATCATCCTTTGCGGTCACTATAAGGGTGTCGATCAACGTGTACGGGATCATCTGATTACGCGTGAGTACAGTATCGGTGATTTTGTGTTAACCGGCGGTGAGATGCCGGCTGCGATGATGACGGACGCGATCGTACGTCTGTTACCCGGCGCCTTAGGTGACGTGGAGAGCGCGTTGAACGATTCTTTTCAAGACGGTTTGCTGGAAGCAGGAGTCTATACACGTCCGGCGGAGTACAAAGGATGGAAAGTGCCGGAGATCCTGCTGAGCGGTCATCAGGCGAAGATCGAAGAGTGGAATTAT
>Ga0256407_10008458_pt1 | contig 15097 bp, 8 predicted proteins | sample RumenRJG_04DNA_FD_193489 | JGI IMG/M metagenome (GOLD analysis project Ga0256407, IMG submission 193489) | Bovine rumen microbial communities from Lethbridge, Alberta, Canada - RJG_04 | ecosystem: Host-associated > Mammals > Digestive system > Stomach > Rumen | place: Canada: Alberta | collected... | reverse complement strand
AACGGCTTTAAGGTATGCGGATCTCAAACCCATGACGCTTAAAAGCGTGAGATCGATCCGCACGCATCTGGAGAATATGAAAGAGGATCGGGGAGACCAGGCGGTTTTGAGGATCGTGCGCTTCATGGGATATGGCGAGTATCTGGAAAATGCGGGGATCAGGGACAGTAAGATCTATATTTTGAAAGCGATCGGAGCGCAGACAGAGTCGCCGGCGGAACTTCTGGACCGGATCGGGTATCTGGAGGATATTTTCCGCGGGAAGGAGTCGGACCCGGACTGCTCCTTCATTCTTTCCACGATTCATGCCAGCAAGGGACTCGAATATGATACAGTGTACTTGATGGATGTGGCCGACGGGCTGTTCCCGGAGGAAGTTCCGGCGAGCATGAAGTATATGCAGCCGGAGGAGCGCAGGGCGTTCGAGGAGGAGAGGCGGCTCTTCTATGTGGGAATGACCAGGGCCAAAAAGCGCCTGTTTGTGTTCACGACAGGGGCAAAATCAGTGCTGGCGGATGAACTGTTCGGCAGAGAAAAGGTGAGGAAGCGGTAATGGCAGCGGAAAGAATGCCTGATTTTAAAGAGATAAACAGACTGATCGAGAGTCTTCAGATGCTGGACCGGAGTTTTCAGAGGATCACTGCGGAGTACAAGGGTCATGAGGAAAAGGTGAAGCAGGCCTGCATGACGCAGCTTAAAAGGCAGTCTGCGGAATTCCTCAAAGAGATCCCGGTTGAGGAACTGAAGAACTCTAAGGCCGGCATACGGATCAGCGCGCTTCAAAACGCGGGATACAACACTCTGTATGACCTCTATACGGCGGATAACCGGAAACTGATGAATATCGAAGGGATCGGAGAGAAGCAGATCTCCTCGATCCGGAGCATTATAGGAGAGTTCCTGAACCGCCTTTCAACAAGAGCCCGCATAAGGCTGACGGCCGACAGGGACGACATTCACAGCAGGACTCTGATCCACGAGATCGCCAGGTTCAGAAAGATAGAGCAGATCGCGAGAGAGGCGGGCCCGCTGACGGCGAGTGTGCACGAGACGATCAGCGCTCTCACGGAAGCAGTTCCGATCCGGAGCCGTCTTCGCTGGATCTTTTCCTTTGGCGGCACAAAAGTAGAGACGATCAGGGCGATCGGCGATATTTTGACCTATTGCAGGAGCGCCGAGTATAACCTGGTGAAGAGCCTGATCTCCCAGTACGGCGAAGCCGAAAACATGGGCGTGCTCGACGCCATGGAGGATTTTAAAAAGAACAGCGCCTCCTACTACGCCATCATAGAGCGGCTGACGGGAGCAGGCGCAAAGCGGGAACTGGTATACAGCAGTGTCCCTGCGCAGCTGGCGGAGGAAATTGACGCCTTTGCGCTGGACTTACGCGGATTTAAGGGGAATCTCCGCGCCTATCAGGAGTTCGGCACACGGTACATTCTGACTATGAAGAGGGTGCTTCTGGGCGACGAGATGGGGCTTGGCAAGACGATCCAGGCCATTGCCGCGATGACGCACCTCTACAGGGAAAACGCACAGAGCCGTTTCCTGGTGGTCTGCCCGGCGTCCGTCATGATCAACTGGTGCCGTGAGATCCAGAAATTCAGCGACATTCCGGTTAATCTCCTGCACGGCCCTATGCTGGAGGACTCACTGCTGTGCTGGAAAGAGCTCGGCGGCGCTGCTGTGACCAACTACGAGAGCATGGGCAAAATAGTGGGGGACATCGACAATCAGCTCACACTTTCCATGTTGATCATCGACGAGGCGCATTACATCAAGAATCCGGAGGCCAAGAGGACGCAGTACATTCACGCCCTTGAGGATGAATCGGAGAGGATCCTGCTCATGACAGGAACGCCCCTGGAGAATAAAGTCAGGGAGATGTGCGAGTTGATCGGTTTCGTGCGCCCGGACATGGTGAAAAGTGTCCGCACTTATGCGGGAATGAGGCAGCTTCCGGCTTTCCGCGAGATGCTGGCGCCTGTATATCTTCGCAGGCAGAGGGACATGGTGCTCGATGAACTGCCTCCTCTGACAATTGAAGAGGAGTGGTGCGAGATGACGGCGGAAGACGCGGCAGCCTACAGTGTAGAGGCAATAGGCGGAAACTTCATGGGGATGCGGCGAGTCTCTTTCCTGCAGGATGATCTTCGGACTTCTTCCAAGGCGCAGCGCCTTATAGAACTCTGTGAACAGGCGGTGGAAGGACGGGAAAAGGTGATCATCTACTCTTATTTCCGGGAGACGATCCGGAAAGTATGCGATTTTCTGGGGTCTATGGTCATCGGCTCGATCACAGGGAGCACGCCGGCGGAGGAACGGCAGGATCTGATCGATAAATTCTCCCAGGTTCAGGACGGGGCAGTCCTGGTCTGCCAGGTCCAGGCCGGCGGCACCGGGCTCAACATCCAGGCGGCAGGCATCGTGATCTTCTGCGAGCCGCAGATCAAGCCATCTCTCACCTGGCAGGCTATTTCCAGGGTTTACCGTATGGGTCAGGTGCAGAATGTGCTGGTCTATCACCTTTTATGTGACAACACGGTGGACGAGGCCATGCAGGAGATCCTGGCTGTCAAAGAAGAGGAATTCGACATGTTCGCCCACGACTCGGCGATCGCTGATGCGGCAGACGGGCTGGCGGACAAAGAATGGATCCGTCAGATCGTGGAGAGGGAGAAACAAAAATTTCTTCCGGCGGTAGTAAACTGAGGAAAGACCGGATTTTTCATCACACAAAAAGGGACTGCACATGCAGCCCCTTTTTTTGCGTATATTGGATTTTGACCAGCCGATGCTTTTGCCGGGATCACTCGGTCCGCAGCGCGATGACAGGATCTTTCTTGGACGCCGATCTTGACGGGATCAGTCCGCCGATCATAGTCAATACCGTGGCGATGATGACGAGCGCGACCGCTGCCTGAGGCTCCAGAACAGCTGTGATGTCGTCGATCTCGGTGACCTTATGGATTATATCGTTGATCGGGAACAGCAGCAGCCGTGTGACAATAACGCCGATAATGCCCGAGAGCAGACCGATGATGCACGTCTCCGCGTTGAAGATGGAGGAGATGTTCCTCTTGGAGGCGCCGATGGCGCGCAGGATACCGATCTCCTTGGTCCTCTCGAGGACAGATATATAGGTGATGATTCCGATCATGATCGAGGATACGACCAGTGAGATCGAAACGAAGGCGATGAGCACGTAAGTAACTGCGTTGACGATCGTCTCGACAGAGCCCATCAGTATTCCTGTGATGTCCGTGTACTGAAGCTTTTTGGCTTCTTCCGCGTTGTCATTGTAGCGCGTCAGGAAGTCGGTGAACCGGTTCTTGGACTCAAAGTCGTCAAAATAGAAAGAGATGCTGGTCGGATCATCCTCTCTCTGGTATCCCAGCTTGAGAAGGTTTCCTTTGTAGGAAGTGTCCTTACCGTTCATCATAGTCTCCATGATCCGGTTGAGCTCATCCTCGTCTTTATTGAACTTGAACGCCTCCGCGAACTTATCCGTATCAAAGGTCATGAAATCCCCGTCTCCGCTGAACATGTTGGAAAGGGGCGCCAGTGCCTCCGCCAGAGCTTCACCTGTGCCTTTGGCGACGAGCAGGGCCATGTATTCTTTGGCAAGGTTATAACCTTCCTCAAAGAGCCCGGAACTGTTGTCAGTGAGAGCCTTCTGGATCGCCGCATCAGTGGAGGGAAGATCAGACACAGGGACCATGTTGTTGTCGTCCGGAGTCAGGCTTCCATAGTAGTTATCGAAGGACTCCTCTATGATCTTCGTGGTGAGAGCCGGATCGAGTTTGATCTGCTCGGCGGAGCCCAGCATCTGCGCGATCTTGTCCTCAGAGATGGCGTTTTCTTTGTAGATATCGAGATAATCCAGGGTGATGTACTTCTTTTGTGTTGTCCTGCCCCCATCCTCGTACTGCTTGACGATCTGGGCCTTGAGCGCGGACTTGATGAGGTCTGCGTTCTCTCCGCCCATTCCGGCTGTGTCCATTTCATTGATCACAGCGTCCGCTTCCGCCTTGGTGGACGCGCTGTTTAGGGAATCAATTGTCTTCTGAATACCCTCGGTTACCTGGGAGGCTGCAGCATTCGCTGCCAGATCCGAAATAGTTCCTCGCATGGAATCCAGCCCGCTGATCAGACCGGACACGTCTACTGAATCCTCGGGGTTGCCTGATTCACTGCCGGCAGAGCCCTGCCGGATCATATCTTTGAGCTGCGCGGTCATCTCTTCATTAAGCCCCAGAGAATCGACGTAAGCCTCCGCTTCAGCGACAGTAGTAACGCCCTGAAGATCGGAGATAGTCTTGTCGATCCGCGCGTCCACTGCTTTTTCGGCCTCTTCCTTAGCTGTTGTTTCTATGGTCTCCTTGAGACTTTCCAGTGTTCCTGCAGCGCCGGACACATCCGGTTTCGTCTCCGGTGCGTCGGACTCGGTCAGTGTGACAGTCGCTATCTGTTTATATCCCTCAATGATGCCGTTCGCGAAAGCGGAATCAGCCTGGCTCACCGCCTTGACCATTGATCCTGTGACTTCGTCGATGCTGTCTACGACCTCTTTCGAGGAGTTCATGATGATGTCTGTCATTGCATTGGGATCCATGCTCAGGCCATCAAGATCCATGTTTATAACGAAAGCTTCCGCAAGAAGATCTTCGTCGACGGTGATCATGTCTTCAAAATCGAGTCCTTCATCGTCGTCTTCGTCGTCGAAAGCCTTGCCGGAGAATACATCGTAATCGGGATCCCTTAACTGCGCGAGGACGATATCGGAAGAGTACGCCTTGTTCATCACATAGGAAGTAAGATCCGGCAGATAGAGGACGCCGGTCGTCGAAGAGGATCCCGAGCCCTTTTCCTGAGGTTTATAGATGATCGCCGTGATCCTGAGGGGCTCCGCGTTTTCATACACGTCCCTCATGTAGTCGTCGTCATCGGACATATCCTCATAGATCTCGTATTCCTCATTCCATTTATATTTTGACGAGGGATCGATGAGTTTGAACTCTCTGCCGAGGATCTCATCGTAGGTGACGGTCATCGGCTCATTGTGTACAGTGATCTTCTCGCCCAGATAGAGGTCCTTCATGATGTCCGAGAGCTCTTTGGTATCGCGGAAACCGAGGGAGTAGAGCAGCAGGTCGGAGATCTGGTTGGGATCCATGACACACAGAGCGAGCTCGTTATACTTCTCGGGCCATTTGCCGTAAGCGATCGTATACTCATTCTTCATCCGCTCCGGCTCGATCATTTCCGAGAAGGTGGACATGGATCCGCCGCCCAGCGACATGGAGGCGAATATGCCCCCTCCGGAGGAACTTGTAGGGTAGATCTGTGCGAGCCGGTCTGTGGCGTCGATGGTGTAGATCACCGGTGAGACCGCATAGGATTTCTTGATCATGCGCACATCTTCTTCGTACTCCTCGGGGTGCGCGTCCAGATAATCCATGAAGCTCTTGAGATCGTTGTTGCTGATGGAATCGGTAAAGGAAGTGATGTACTGCTGTTCCACTAGGGAATTGCCTTCTGCCTTGACATCCCTGATCGCCTGCATGGAAAGGATGATGCTGGCCAGGTCTCCCTCCTCCGCGTTAATGGTCAGCGGATAGCTGTTCATGGTCTCTTCCTGGATCTGGTCGATGTAATTCTGGAATCCCGTGGAGAGCGACAGGATCAGCGCGATGCCGATGATACCGATGGAACCTGCAAAGGCGGTCAAAAAAGTGCGGCCCTTCTTGGTCATAAGGTTGTTAAGGCTCAGACCGAAGGAGGTTGCAAGGTTCATTGAGGCTTTTCCCAGGTTCTTGTGCACGCCGGGTTCCTCGCTCTCAATGATGAGCGGGTTGGAGTCGTCGGTGATCTGACCGTCCTTGAGACGGACGATGCGGTTGGCGTACTGCTCGGCGAGCTCAGGGTTGTGGGTGACCATGACGACCAGGCGGTCGTTGGCCACTTCTTTTAAGAGATCCATGACCTGCACGGATGTCTTTGTATCCAGCGCGCCTGTGGGTTCGTCTGCAAGAAGGATCTTGGGATCGTTGACCAGGGCGCGGGCGATCGCCACACGCTGCATCTGGCCGCCGGACATCTGGTTGGGCTTTTTGTGGGACTGCTCCTTAAGGCCGACCTTATCCAGGGCGTCGAGAGCCATCTCTCTGCGCTTTTCAGCGGAAATGCCGCCGATGGTCAGCGCCAGCTCGACGTTCTGCAGGACCGTCTGATGGGGGATCAGGTTATAGGACTGAAAGACGAAACCGACCGTGTGATTGCGGTAGGAGTCCCAATCGCGGTCCTTGTATTTCTTGGTAGAAATGCCGTTGATGATCAGATCGCCGGTGTCATAGCGATCCAGCCCTCCTATGATGTTGAGGAGGGTGGTCTTGCCGGATCCGCTGGGACCGAGGATCGCTACGAACTCGTTGTCCCGGAGGTTGAGGGATACATCGTCTAGGGCGATCTGTTCGTATCCTCCGGTGTTATATTTTTTCTTTATATTCTTAAGTTGAAGCATTGCGCCTCCATAAATTGAGAACAATTGGAATATCTGATATTACTGTAACGGAAGTGATCGAAATAGCGCAAGTATCCAAAACATCTTTTTACAGTAAGTTCACAACTGCCTGTGACGCCGTCTGAAAACAGACAGATTTCTTAATAAAAAGACGGCTCCGGGGGGTCTCAGTTACTTAAATATTTGTATATTGGCAAAAAAGTGATATAATAAAAGTCCAGCTTAGAAAGGACGATATTATGAATATCCATAAATTTATCATTTATATTGCTGCCGCGTTCCTCGGGATCAGCGTGATCTTCGGCGCGGCTGGAACCGGAGCGGCTGCAGCGGCGGCCCGGGCTGAGAATGCGGAAACAAGGGAATATACCCCCGGGGAACTCAGCTGTATGTCTCAGTATTATTACAAGCGCACCAGCGAGAGCGGGTTTTACCCGTCCAAGGTGTCCTGTCAGGATCTGGGCGACGGCTTCTATGAGATCTTACTGTTTGATGAAGTAAAGGGAGAAGACGGCACAACTCACAACACTTCTTACGCACAGTACAGGGTTGGGACAGACGCGAAGGGAACAGATACTGTTTTCGGGAAAGAAATCGATCTGACTCTCTATAGTAAGGTGTATACACCGGATGAACTCTGCAAACTGGCTCAGAATCACTACTATAAAACGAATGATTTCTATCCGCCCAACGTGTCATACACTGTCAATAAGGATGGCACTTATACGATCTGTATGTTCGAGATGATCGAAGACGATGGCGGCACACCTCACAGCGCTACCTGCGGATGGTATACGGTCAATGTCTGCGGAATCGGAACAGACGACATGATGATGCAGGCGATCGATCTCAATGAGTAAAAGGATCCATGAAGAAAGGGACTAAGAGAGACAGGCGCAGAGAATATGCCATTCGGCGGAACTTGAAGAAAGCTTCGTGCGTGGTCCTGTTTGTTCTGCTGGTCCTTGCGTATATCGGGATCCGGAAGCAGGAGAGTGCGGGAACACAGGAGTTTCCAGTCCCGGCCCTGACGCAGACTGAAGGAAGGAATCCGGGAGACACAGCGGCAGATTTTGATCTTGATATGGTTCCGGTCTATTCCGGCAGTGCCTATGTCGATATCAACGGGGATGTTCCTTTTTTCACGAAGGAGGAGATGACGGAGGAAGCCTTTCACGAGTATTGGCCTTTGGATGAACTGGGACGGTGCACGGGAGCTTACGCGTGCGTCGGACCGGAAACTCTTCCAACGCAGGAGCGGGGCGATATCAGCTCTGTGAAGCCGACAGGATGGAACACGAACCGTTACAGCGATATAGACGGCGAGATGCTCTTTAACAGGTGCCATCTGATCGGGCATTTGCTCACAGGACAGGACGCCAATGAGCGCAATCTTATTACCGGGACCCGGTACATGAATGTGGAGGGCATGCTGCCCTTTGAGGAGTCGGTCGTCAGGTATGTAGAGGGAACCGGTCATCATGTGATGTACAGGGTAAGGCCGTATTTTGACGGCGGCAACCTGGTCTGCGCCGGCGTCCTGATGGAGGCCAGATCGGTTGAGGATCCGCGGGTTCAATTCTGTGCCTTCTGCTACAATGTACAGCCGGGATTTGAGATCGATTACGCGACAGGAAACAACCGGCGCGCGCAGCAGTCTGACTGATCTGTAAGCTCCGGTAGCCAGCGCGGGATTAATGTAGTAAACTGAATATGGAAGTAAGGAACGGGGGCAGGCGTCTTTGTACACCCTGTGATGACATCCTTTTAACATTGGTGAAAGAGGAAACTCTTTCGTTTGGTGTACAAATGTCAGTCATCAGATAGCCTGCCCCTGTTTTTTGTCTTTAGGAAGAAATGTGCCGGGAACTGACGCCGGAATGGAGAATGATATGAAAAGCCTCACTAACAAATTTGAAAAGCTGTTATTATCCGAACTCAGGCTGGCGGCATATATTCCGGCATCGGAGGACAGTTCGCAGCAGACAGACGAGAAGCTGGCGCAGGCTGTTACAGTGAACGAGGAGCTTATAAATCTCGGTTATACGCTGAAACCGAAGGACTTGATCGCGCTCGCAGGCAGCCCTTCTCTGGAGGGGTTCGCACAGCATTTTCGCAGCCTTCTTCCCAAGGTATCGGCGCCTCCCATGTATCCTGACTTTCCGCTTCAGGTGATGGGGATGAGCGAGGCGGAATTTCGCCTGCATCAGATGGTCCACTATTTTTCTACCTATGGTTTTGAACTGCTCCTCGGGTCGGAGGTGAGGCGCGGATGGCTGCCGGATGTGACGTCGACTGAGAAGACGGAGAGCGATGATACCTTGCTCAAGGCCAGGGTTCTGGAACTTGTACCCGAAGATGAGGCGCCGCTCACGGCGCTCACGCGGATCATGCAAAAGAGAGAGCGCCTGACACTCCCCGGACAGGAACTGACGGTCGAGGCGCTTCCGCATCTGGAGCCGGATGATATAGCCGGACTTAAGGTGCCCTTTAAGGAAAACCTGACAGTGCTCTTTGACGCGATCCTGAGAACCGGGCCGGATGACGGAAAGATTTCGGGGGACGCCGCAGACAGAAGGGTTCTGCTCTGGCGGCAGATCTGTCAGCATACGGGCGACGTGATGAAAAGCACAGGCGCTGTTTTGCCAAGGCATCACTATCACTTCAGGACGAGTGAAAAGAGAGCGATCGTAAAACTCCTGGAGTCTTATCCTGCGGCGGATTTTAAGGCCAATCTGATCCTGTCCCGCGGCAAAAGAGAGGAATGCATCACGGTTCTGCAGTTCCTCGATTACAGCATATATTCCCGGAGCGCGGCACACCTGGATGCGGTGCGGGCACTTAGAAACGGTGAACTGAGGTCCTGGGAGGCGCAGGCCAAATATCTGCTCGCTTCGGGAGACGAAGGAGCTTTGGACTTCATCGCGAAGCGGCCGGGGATGATGCTGCGAATGATCGGGTGGCTTTTGAGGATGGACTATCCTGACTCGGAGATCCGGGACAGGCTGGTGGAGAATGCCGGCAAGCTAAGCGCCCACACGATCATAGACATTTTTAACGCGCTGGATCTCAAGGAGGAAAATGCCCCGCAGGAAGATATTTACCGGCGGCTGAGAGATGAACAGGAAAGATACATAGAACAGTGTTCGGAGACTGTGAAGAATCCGGAAGCGGTTTATGCGAAGTACAGATTGATGCTTGCAAAAGGATATGCGGACGAAGTAATCCGGAATGCAAAGAACAGAATCAGTCAGTGCCGAAGAGAAATCCGGGAAATAGACCGGGAGTATAAAGCGGCCTGTGATCTTTACAGAAGGACCGCGCCGTATTCGGGAAGGGTGAGAGCGATCCTGGAAGACGTTCTTCGTGCGCACATGGAAAAAGCACGGACTGAACTGGCAGGAAAGAAGGTCTTTGTGTCTGCAGAGGAATTCGATCTGTCGTACAGCCGTCTCGAGGGCGGGAATAAATCTTCGGAGGGAGGCTACCTTCCAAGCGGAATGGCGATCCGGATCCCGGAAGAAGTGAAAAGACTTCGCTTTTTTGTTTACTGGAATGACAAGAACCGTGTGGACGTGGATCTTCATGCAAAGGCATATGACCTTGAGGGAGAAACCATCGATGTGGGATGGGATGCCCATTTCAACAAGTCGGGGATCGTTCACTCCGGCGATATCACCCATAGCAATGCGGCAGAGTTTATCGATATCAATATGGACGCACCTTTGCGCAATGCTGAAGCTTCAATCCACCTTTACTACGGAAAGCAGTCTTTTGGCCGGATAGAGACCTGCTATGTCGGAATGATGGCTGTAAAGAGATTTGGGGAGAAAGTAAAACTATACGATCCGAAGAACTGCTTCTTTACTCACGAACTGCGCTCCGGGGAGACAAGGCTCAATTACGGGTATGTGGATGTGAAAAAAAGACTGCTTTTCTTCATGGGAAGAGCACCGGAAAAGGCCTCGCGATTTGCGATGCCCAAGGGTATGTACAGAGAAACGGCCCCGACCTTGTCACTTAAGAGATATCTGGACCTGATGCTGGAGGCGCAGGGCGCCGCGTACGCGGACTCCGCGGAGGAGGCGGATCTGATCCTGACGATCGGGAAGCCCGAGGAGGAGAGAGCGGTGAGTCTGGTGGACCGTAATTTCTTCCTGGAGGCATGAAGGACGCCTGCCTTAAGGGAACAATTGCATTTATGAGCAATGAAAAAGGGGCTTGCCGCGCAAGCCCCTTTCAATTTATTGTTTACAATTCCCCGCTCTCCATTGCCGCGGCGACATCAGAAAGAGAATCGTAGATTCCCGCGCACATATCCCGCATGGCCTGATCAGGCTCTACATCGTTCGGGACCATGATCGGAGCGCAGCCCGCCCTGTATGCGGCGAGAATACCATTGGGACTGTCTTCGAGAACATAGCAGTCCTCCGGTCTGTATCCGATCATTGCCGCAGCCTTGATATATCCTTCCGGATGCGGTTTGCCGAGGATCACTTCGTCGCCGCACAGAGTAGCGGCAAAATAGTGACCGATTCCCGCGCTCTCAAGGTTGCTGTTGACGATCTTGCGGTCACTTCCGCTCGCCAGTCCGATGGGATATCCTTTATCTGACAGATAGGTCAGGATCGTATCGAGGCCCGGCCTTGCGCGCAGCTCTGTTTTGACAAGTTCCGCGACCAGATCAAAAGTCCGGTGAATGAAGGCTTCCGCGTCCGCTCCTTCGGGAAGATAGCGTGCGGCAGTATCGATCATATCCTGCCCGCTTCTGCCCATCAGAGCAAGATGCATCTCCCGGGACATTTCGAACCTGAACAGTTTCATGGCGATTTCGTCAAATGCCTTGTCGTAGATACACTGGGTATCGAACATCAGCCCGTCCATATCAAAGATCACAGCTTTTTTCTTCATAATTTCTCCTTTTGTCGGAATTCGACTCTTTCATTACAATAGTAGCCGAAATTGCAAATATAGTCAAAACGGGCTCCGATGACATTTGCAGCATGTATATGGTAAAATAGAAATGATATCTGATTTACAGATCAAGGAGGTATACAGTATGGGGTATATGGAAAGATATGAGGATTGGATCAAAAGGCTCCCGGAGGCTCATCCGTTTCATGCGGAGCTTCTCGCGATAAAGGGCGATGACGCGGAGATCAAGGACCGCTTCTACAAGGAGATCGAGTTCGGAACAGCAGGTCTTCGCGGGATCTTCGGAGCCGGAACGAACCGCATGAATGAGTTTACGGTGGGCCGCGCGACTCAGGGCATCGCCAACTTTATTCTGGGTTCAGGGGAGGATGTGAACCGGGGGTTTGTTCTTGCCTATGACAGCCGCTACAACTCCAAGGAGTTCGCGCAGCTGGCGGCGGAGATCCTGGCAGGAAACGGGATCAAGGCGTACCTGTTCCCTTCGCTTCGCCCTACGCCCGAGCTGTCTTTTGCCATCAGAAGTTTCGCGGCTCTGGGCGGCATCAACATGACAGCCAGCCACAATCCGAAGGAATACAACGGATATAAAGTTTACTGGATGGATGGAGCGCAGATCTCCGGCGAGATCTCCGATGGAATGCTGAAGGAGATCCTGGCGCTTGACCTCTTTGACAGCTTTAAGAGGATTCCGCTGGAAGAGGCCATCGAGGAGAGAAAAGTCAGGATGCTGGGCGAGGAGATGGACCTTGCGTATCTGGACTATGTTATGTCCATGAGACAGCGCTCGGATGACGAAATCGACAGGACGATCCCGATCGTTTACACTCCCCTCAACGGCGCGGGCAGTATCCCGATGCAGAAACTGGCGGCGGATCTCGGTTACGAGAATTTTTATATTGTTCCCGAACAGAAGGATCCTGATCCGGAGTTCACTACAGTGGGCTATCCAAATCCTGAGGATACCAAAGCCTTTGCCCTGTCGGAGGAACTGGGCCGCAAAGTCGGCGCGGACGTCCTGATCGCGACAGATCCGGACAGCGACAGAATGGCTGTTGAGGTCTCCGACGGAAAGGGCGGTTATATACCTCTGAACGGAAATCAGACCGGAGCGCTTCTGATCGCATATATGGCAAGGAGTATGCACGAAAAGGGAAAACTTCCTCCCAAAGCCGCGATGATAAAGTCCATCGTCACAGGAAATTTCGGCCGCGTGATCTGCGAGAATTTCGGGATCCGCGTGTTCGACGCGCTGACCGGATTCAAGAATATCTGCGGCGTCATTCCGAAGGCTGAGGATATGGGGTACACTTATTTCTTCGGCTATGAGGAGAGTATCGGGTGCGCGCCCGGCGTTGAGATCCGCGACAAGGACGGCATTTGCGCCTCCATGCTGATCATGGAGCTGGCAGCCTGGTGCCGCAAGAACGGCATGACTTTGCTGCAGTATCTGGATTCCCTGTATAAAAAATACGGCTACTATGCGGAGGACCAGGTATCACTGGTGCTCAAGGGCATTGAGGGCGCCGAGAGGATCGGGCGCATCATGGACGTGTTCCGCGGCAATAAACCCGGAAAGTTCGGCAGATTTGTGGTGGATAAGTGCACGGACTACATCAACGGATATAAAGATGTTCCGGCCTCAAATGTGCTCATCTACAAAATGACCGACGGCAACTGGTTCGCCATGAGGCCCTCGGGAACTGAGCCCAAGATCAAGTTCTACTTCTACGCGAAATCGGACAACATGGACGAATCTCAGGAATTAGTCAGGGATATGAGAACTGCAGTGGGCGAAATGGTACATAGTATTGAATGACAAAACGACCGGACCGCGCTGAACGCGCGGTCCGTTTTTTCTGCTGCGCAATAAGTTGAAAATATCCATAGATGTGAAATATTTGTGTACTAACATGTGCATGCGGATGTGATAATATAGACAATAGAAAAGGTAATACACTATAATAGTTGTATATTTTGCAGTATAAGGCTGCACACCAAGCAAAGTTATAAGGAGGGTAAAATTATGGTTTCTTGGAAAAATTTTGACACGCTGGCATCCTATGAGAAACTGATGGCGCTCAAAGGCAGTGTCAATCTGGTGGAAGTTATGTCCGGTGAGAACGGAGCGAAGCGTGTCGCTGAGTACTGCGTTCCCATGGCTTGCGATATGAAGTACAACTTCGCCGCTAAGGCAGTTGATGACAATATTCTTGCAGTTCTTCAGGAACTGGCTGACGAAGCGCAGCTGACAGAGAAATACGCAGAGCTTTACAACGGCGCTGTGATCAATACAGGCGAGAAGCGCCTGGTTCTGCATCAGCTCTGCCGCGGACAGCAGGGCGGCGACGTCATTGCTGACGGCGTCAACAAGAGAGATTTCTATACAGGCCAGCAGAAGAAGGCGGCTGATTTCGCTAATAAGGTTCACGCCGGTGAGATCACAAACGCTGCAGGCGAGAAGTTCACCACAGTAGTCCAGATCGGTATCGGCGGCTCTGACCTGGGTCCCCGCGCCCTCTATATCGCTCTTGAGAACTGGGCGAAGACTAACGGAGTCCAGAAGATGGAAGCGAGATTCATCTCCAACGTTGACCCCGACGACGCGGCGGCAGTCCTGAAGTCTGTCGATGTCGCGCACTCCCTCTTCATCGTTGTTTCCAAGTCCGGCACAACTCTTGAGACTCTGACCAACGAGTCCTTCGTAAGAGATGCCCTCAAGAACGCAGGCGTAGATCCTTCCAAGCACATGCTTGCTGTTACCAGTGAGACTTCTCCTCTGGCGAAGAGCGCTGACTATCTGGAAGCATTCTTCATGGATGATTACATCGGCGGCCGTTATTCTTCCTCCTCCTGCGTAGGCGCAGTTGTTCTGTCTCTGGCATTTGGTCCGGAAGTATTCGCGGCGATCATGGACGGCGCAGCAGAGTCTGACGCTCTGGCCAAGGATCCTGATATCAGGAAGAACGCAGCCCTTCTCGATGCCCTGATCGGCGTCTATGAGAGAAATGCATGCGGCTATCTCTGCACAGCAGTTCTTCCTTATTCCCAGGCTCTGTCCCGCTTCCCTGCACACCTGCAGCAGCTGGATATGGAATCCAACGGCAAGTCCGTCAACCGCTTCGGCGAGCCCGTCAATTATGTAACCGGACCGGTCATCTTCGGTGAGCCCGGAACAAACGGCCAGCACTCCTTCTATCAGCTGCTCCATCAGGGAACCAACATCGTTCCTATGCAGTTTATAGGATTCAACGACAGCCAGATCGGCATGGATGTTGTCATTCAGGGCAGCACCAGCCAGAAGAAGCTCTGCGCTAACGTCGCGGCACAGATCATGGCGTTTGCATGCGGCAAGACCGACGAGAATCCCAACAAATCCTTCGCAGGCGGCCGCCCTTCCAGCATCATCGCCGGCAAGCAGCTGACTCCCAAGTCTCTCGGCGCACTCCTTGCTCACTTCGAGAACAAGGTTATGTTCCAGGGCTTCGTATGGAACGTCAACAGCTTCGACCAGGAAGGCGTACAGCTCGGCAAACTCCTTGCTAAGCGCGTTCTGGCTCACGACACCGACGGCGCTCTGAAGGCGTACGCGGATATGTTTGAGATCTAATCCGACAGATCCGGCGCGCATGGAATGAAACT
>Ga0256407_10008454_pt1 | contig 15102 bp, 14 predicted proteins | sample RumenRJG_04DNA_FD_193489 | JGI IMG/M metagenome (GOLD analysis project Ga0256407, IMG submission 193489) | Bovine rumen microbial communities from Lethbridge, Alberta, Canada - RJG_04 | ecosystem: Host-associated > Mammals > Digestive system > Stomach > Rumen | place: Canada: Alberta... | reverse complement strand
GAGGAGGTGATGAAAACCATCACCGACCCCAGAGTGAAATACGTGCAGAACGAGAAGAACCTGGGTGGTGCAGGCTCTCGAAACGTAGCCATTGAAATGGCAAGGGGCGAGTATATCGCCTTCCTTGATGACGATGATATATACCTGCCTGACCGCCTGCGTGTGCAATATGAAGCAATGAAAGAGCACGACTGGGATGTGTGTGTGATGGACGGGGCAACGTTCAAGTACGAGACGGGTGAGCCGGTGTCGGAGCGCCACCAGCACCTGTGGGACGGGATGACGAACGATGAGCTGATTCGCAGCCACCTGATGTACCATATCTCCGGCACAAACTCGTTTATGTTCCGCACGGACTTTATCCGTAAGATAGGCGGTTTTGACATCGTGCCGTCGTGTCAGGAGTATATCCTGATGCAGAAGGCGCTGGATGCGAAGCCAAGTTTCGGGTATCTGCCCGTGACGCTAATTAAAAACTTCCAGCACGAAGGAGACCAGATTTCGACCGGCCCTAAGAAGTTGGCCGGGCAGAAGATGCTCATCAAGAACAAAAAGAAGTATTTCTACCTGCTGAGCAGCAAGGAGAAGCGGCAGGTGCTGTGCCGTCATCACGGGGTGCTGTTCTTTGTGTACTTCAAGATGCACAAGTACCTGCATGCAGCGTGGGAGGCTATCCTGTGCTTCTGCACGTCGCCAAGCAATGCTGTGAAGTGGGTTCAAGAGTATAAAGGAAAAATCAAAGCATAACAATGGAGAAGAAGAAATTGAGCCTGATGTATCGGACACTCCGATTCCTGGGCTTTAACTATTCAGAAGAGGAGTATGGACAGGTGACCCTGGGACAGGTGGTGGGTAAGTTTTTCCACAACATCCGTATGAAGCACCTTCAGAAGAAGATGGACTGGGCAATTCTTGAGCCATTCATGCCAAGAAAGATGCGTGCAAGCATTATGCGTAAGATGGGATGTCACGTTGGGCAGAATGTGTTCATCGGTGACTTTGTCAAGGTGGACTTGAGTTATCCTGAGAAGATTTTCATTGATGACTATGCTCACATCACAACAGATTGCCTGCTGCTGTGCCATCAGCGGGATTTGAGGAATTATCGCGTGGGCGACAATGCTGCTGACTGTGGCTACAGGCTTGGAGAGATTCACATCGGAAAAGGTGTGATGATTGGGATGGGAAGCATCATTATGCCTGGGGTCACCATTGGAGACGGAGCCATAGTAGGTGCGGGGTCGGTTGTGACCAGAGACATTCCTCCCTATACCATCGCAACGGGCAGCCCTGCAAGGGTTGTGAAACAAATTCCTGAAAGAGAAATTGGAGAATGAATATACTGACATTTGATATAGAAGATTGGTATTGCAACTGTGTATATACCGACCTGAACTGGGACAAATATGAATGCCGCCTGTATGAGGGCGTGGATATGATTCTGGCGGAACTGGACAGGCGGTCGCTCAAGGCTACGATGTTCTGTCTGGGCTGGATTGCGGATCATCACCCAACCATCATCAAAAAGATACACGATGCGGGGCATCATATTGGCTGTCATTCCTACCAGCATCAGCTGCTGACGGAGTTTGATGAGAAGCAGTTCGTGGAAGATACACTGAGGTCCAAGAAGGCACTGGAGGCCATCATCGGAGAGCCAGTGGATGCCTACAGGGCACCGGCCTGGACGGTGGGGGCTGGCAATATCTGGGTGCTGGAGAAACTGGCCGAAATGGGGTTCAGATATGACAGCTCGATTTTCCCTGCGGAGCACTCGTTTGGCGGTTTCCCTAATTATGGTAAGGCAGAGCCATCCATTATCAGGCTGCCCAGCGGTTTAACAATCAAAGAGTTCCCGGTCAGCACCAAGCTGCTGATGGGGCAGCACTTTGTGTTTAGCGGTGGCGGGTATTTCCGTTTTTTCCCACTGCGGTTTATCACCAAGTGGGCAAAGCTGTCGGACTATAATATGTGTTATTTCCATACACAGGACTTTGACAAGGGGCAGCCCAATGTCTCCAAGGACTTGCCGCTGAGCAGGAAATTCAAGACCTATTACGGCATCAAGCATGCCTTTGATAAGTTCAAGTTGTTTCTGGATGAGTTTGAGTTTGTGAATGTCCGTGAGGCGGATAAGATGATTGACTGGAAGGAAAGGAAGTTGGTGTAGGATTGTGTGATGTATGTATAAAAGAAACTGAATTGTCGATGATGAAGCCCAGATGGCTATTTGTGGTAGCAATGCTATGTGCTGCGCTCTTGCAGTCGTGTGCTGCTCCAAACAGGATTTCTAATACCAAGAAAGACATTTCTCCATACGATTTTGGATTGGCTAAAGCCAAAACCGGAGCGGAACGGTACAGTGTGCTGTACGAGACGCATAGGGCTGCAGTGGCAGCAGGCGTGAATGTGGATTACTCGGGAATCAAGAGCATCAGTATTGAGATTCCGGACAATCCCAAGCAGATCTCTCTGACGCGACACAACGACTTCAAAGGTTGTGTGTTCGTGGTAACCAACAGGGCGAAGAACTGCAGGCTGTTTAATTACGCTGCGAAGGAAGCACCTGTATCTGTTGGGAAGAGAAATATCGATGCAGGAGATTTCCACTTGGTGGAGCCGCTCAGGAAAGGTCGCTACCTGCTTCTGATAGAAGATGAAAAACCGTGGGTGCTGAACAGGAAAGGGCACAATTACGGACATCAGCGGAAGGATGTGCTGCTGGTGGAGAACGGGCGGGCGAAGAACTCGGTGATGATGCCATACGACAATGCGTATTCGAAACCAAAGTGTACGTTTGTCACTTTGGATGACAAGCCATTCGTATTCAAAAATGTCACCATTGAAAGAACCACGGGTTGTACGTTTGTAGCGAACGTAGCGTATATCTCGGGTGCTGATAATGTGCAGATTTCAAATGTGAAGATACAAACCCCTGCAAATGATTTGATAAATGACAGGGGCATTATGATATATAACTGTACAAACGTCACCTTGGATAATGTGCGTATTGACGGTACTTATTCGCAGCTGGATCATTCCGGCTACGGATTTACGCTCAATAACATCTGGAACCTGAAGGTGAAGCGTATGTACGGCAAAGCCAACTGGGGAGTGTTTGGGGACAACAATATCAATGTGGCGACTATCGAGGATTCGAAGATCAACCGCTTCGACATTCATTGCTATGGACGGGACATCGCGTTCAAGAATGTGGAGTTTTTTGACTTGTATAACCAGTATGCTTCGCTGTTTGGCACCATACGGTATGACAGGTGTACGTTCACGAACTTTGTGCCGGTGCTGAACGGCGGGTCGTATAACTCGTTTGTGGGGCACGAAATCGTGTTCAACGACTGTGTGTTCAATGCAACGGAGAAGAAGAACTATTTCATACGTATGTCGGGTTTAGGGACTGAGGTCAATGAACGCCATGAGTTGGCGGCGAAGGCCCTGCCCAATGTGCGGATCAGAAACCTAGTGGTTAATTTGACCGAAGGTGCGGACTATTTCTATCTGTTCCACACCAGTGCGGTAACGAAGAATGTGAAATCGATAGGCTTTGTCTCGGCTATTTCGATTGATGGAATGACCGTGGTGGAGGATGCGAACAAGGCATTCAAAGGGATGGCATTGAGCAATGTGCAGCTGAATACGGCCAGACCAGTGGAATGTACGGTGCAGAATGTGGAAGTGAGGAGGGCTGGCGTGGCTGTGAAGTCCTCGTCTGTTTCCAGTGCCAAAGCTGCCGTGCTGAAGGCGAATATGCCGTTGAAAGGCGGCAAGGCCGTGCTACGCAAAGCGGAGGGGCTTCGACAATGAAATTGTATCATCATCTATAATCATTCAAAAACGATGGGTCTGATTTTACGTTATTATAAATGGCGTCATCCGGGTGTGCCGGAAGACAAGATCCCTGCAAGGTATAAGATTTCGCTGTGGGATGGCATCAAGAAACCAATTCGCAAGTGGTTCTCGGCTGTGCTTATCCCTACGATTCCCTTTAGCAATCTGCGCATAAGTTGCTATAGATTAGTTGGTTACAAAATAGGGGGGGGTACTTTTATAGGTATGCGTTGCTACCTGGACGACCTCTGCTATGATAAGATTGAGATTGGCAAGAACGTCACTATCTCGTATGGCGTATATTTCGCCTGTCACGGACGGAAGCAGGGGCACAACAAGATTGTAATCAAAGATGGAGCATATATCGGGATGCACTGCTCGATCATTGCTCCGCAGGATATTGAGATTGGCGAGAAAGCGATTGTGGGTACACATAGCCTGGTGAACCGCTCGGTGGAGCCGGGAGCTATTGTAGGCGGTGTACCTGCGAAGCCGCTGCATAAGAAAGGAACAGATTAGAGATTTTGAGTTTGGATACGAAAGATATAAATCAAGAGGCGTTTTTCGACCTCCTCCGTGCCGGCCTCTGGGAAAAGGAAGTCCGGCTAGCACCATACGGAGAGATAGACTTCTCGGCAGTCCTTGACCTGGCCGAGGAGCAGAGTGTGGTGGGACTTCTCGCCGCTGGCATCGAGCACGTGGTGGATGGTAAGCCGCAGAAGAAGGATGTGCTGCAGTTCATCGGCCGCACAGTGCAACTGGAGCAGCGCAACCAGGCGATGAACTATTTCATCGGCGTGCTGGTGGAGAAGATGCGTGAGGCGGGAATCTACACGGTGCTGGTGAAGGGGCAAGGGGTGGCGCAGTGTTACGAGCGACCGCTATGGCGGGCCTGCGGTGACGTGGATTTCTTCCTGGACGATGAGAACTACGAGCGGGCGAAGAGGTTCCTGAAGCCTCTGGCAGCCTCGGTGGAGGAGGAGTATGTGCGGGAGAAGCATCTGGGGATGACCATCGACCCGTGGGTGGTGGAGCTGCACGGGAGGCTGTACAGCGGTCTGTCGGCAAGGATTGAGCGGGAGCTGGATGATGTTCTGCGCGAGACGTTCGAGAAGGGGAGCGTACGCATCTGGAGGGACGGCGAGACGGAGGTGCCGCTGTTGGCGGTGGAGAACGATGTGTTCTATGTGTTCACGCATATCCTCCAGCATTTCTACAAAGGGGGCATCGGCTTGCGGCAGATCTGTGACTGGTGTCGGCTGCTGTGGACGTACCGTTCGGAGATTGATGTGGAGAAGCTGGAAGGACGGCTGCGTCGGGCCGGACTGATGACGGCCTGGAAGGCGTTCTGTGCTCTGGCGGTGTTTTATCTGGGTTTACCGTTTACTGTTGACGGTTTACTGTTGGATGGAGAGAAGGAGTTAGAGAGGTATCGGCAGAAGGCGGACAGGATTATGGAGTTTGTGCTGATGTCGGGGAACTTTGGACATAACCGCGACCATTCGTATTTTGAGAAGTACCCGTATCTGATAAGGAAGTACGTCTCGTTTGGACGCCGTGTGGGGGATCTCGCCCGCCACGCAAGGATATTCCCGCTGGACTCGGTGCGGTTTTTCCCGGCGATGCTGGTGAATGGGGTGAGGAGTGCGATGAATGGTGAAGGATAAAAGATAATACTTATGATACTGAAATGGATATTTGACAGAGTGGTCTCGCTGTTGGGACTGCTGATTCTGTGGCCTGTGCTGCTGGTGGTGGCCATTCTGATAAAGGTGAAGATGCCGGGAGGGCCGGTGCTGTTCGTGCAGAAGCGTGTGGGGAAGGACGGGAAGTTGTTTAACTGCCATAAGTTCCGGACGATGACGGTGAAGCATAATGGTAGCACTGTATCTGTGGCGGGTGATAGTAGGATTACTCCGCTTGGGGCTAAATTGCGGCACTGGAAGCTGGATGAACTTCTTGGTCTTTGGGATGTGCTCATTGGCAACATGAGCTTCGTCGGGCCAAGGCCTGATGTGCCGGGGTATGCGGATAAACTCCAAGGTTCAGATAAGGATGTTCTGAAACTGAGACCTGGTATTACGGGACCGGCAACACTGAAATACCGTTTGGAAGATGAGATGATTTCTGAGTATGTGGCTCAGAAACAGGCTGCAGGTGATAATCGGCCTATGCAGGAGATAGCTGTGGAGTACAATGATACTGTCATCTATCCTGATAAGGTGCGATTAAATTGCTATTACTACCACCACTACTCGTTCATCAAGGATATTCAGATGATTCTTTGCACGGTGCTGGGGAAGAAAATGAAGTATGCGGGGGAGGAGATATGATTATTGAAAATCAAATAAACTTATAACTTATTATGTCTGAAAGAAAGAGAATTTACCTATGCCTGGCTCACATGAGCGAGGACGGAATGGAGCAAAAGTACGTGAAAGAAGCATTCGATACGAACTGGGTGGTGCCTCTTGGCCCGAATGTTAACGGCTTTGAGAAGGACCTGGAGGAATTCATAAGCCCATCCCCAACCCTTCCCCAAGGGAAGGGAGCTGGAAAGCGAGTGGTGGCTTTGAGTGCTGGTACGGCGGCAGTGCATCTGGGACTGTTGAACTGTGGTGTGAAACCGGGGGATGAGGTGATAGTGCAGAGCTTTACGTTCTGTGCATCGACGCATCCTGTGACTTATCTTGGAGCTACACCGGTGCTCGTGGATTCGGAGCCGGACACTTGGAACATTGACCCGGAATTGTTGGAAGAGGCGATCAAAGACCGTATTGCCAAGACAGGGAAGAAGCCTGCGGCTATCGTGCCGGTGGCTCTGTATGGTATGCCGTACAAGGCTGACCGCATCATGGAGATTGCGAACAAGTACGGGATTCCCGTGGTGGAGGATGCTGCTGAGGGTTTCGGTTCTCGTTATAAGGGACAGGTGCTTGGTACGTTTGGCAAGTATGGTGTGCTGTCGTTCAATGGCAACAAGATGATTACGACCTCTGGTGGTGGTGCGTTGATTACGGAGGATGAGGAGCATTGGCGCGAGATCATGATGTATGCTACGCAGTATCGTGAGAGTTATCCGTACTACCAGCATGAGAAGATTGGGTATAACTATCGTATGAGTAACATCTGCGCAGGCATCGGCCGTGGGCAGATGACGGTTGTGAATGACCACCTTGCTCATCACAAGCATGTGCAAGGGCTGTATGAACAGTTGTTAGCAGATGTGAAGGGCGTTACTGTTCATAAGCAGCCCGATGTAAGATGTAAGATGGCTGATGGAAGAGAAATTCCTGTATATGATTCGAACTACTGGCTGTGTACCATCACCATTGATGAGAACGTGAAGGTAAAAGGTCAGGAGGATGCATATAAGACCATCGTGACAGGTGCTGTCGGTGGTGCTGCTGGTGTCATCCATGCTGCTGAGTCTGCTCATACCGATTGTGAACCGAATGCCAATGTGGAGGCTATGCGTGTGGCTCTCGATAAAGCACAGATCGAGGCTCGTCCGGTATGGAAGCCGATGCATAAGCAACCGTGCTATTGCGCTCCGCTAAATGATAAAGGAGAAATGATAAAAGAGAAATTGTCATGCGGCGCAATTTGTCAGACATTTGCAACGAGCGTGGCGTATGTCAACGGTGTGTCGGAGGCAATCTTCAAGGTCGGCATGTGTCTGCCTGCCGGTCCGTATGTCACGGATGATGATGTGAAGTACATCGTGGAGACTATCAAGGCAAATATCATCGGATGAAGTTGTCGATAGAAGTGTCACACAGAAAGCACGGAAAGCACGGAAAGGGGCGCTTCGCTTAAAATTGATCAAAAATCGGAGAGAAAATAGTTAAGCGAACACTCGCTCGGCTCTGCCGCTTTTACCAAGGCGATAGCTGACTAAAAGAATTTTAGGAATAGTACGAAAATCATTGGATTAAGGCAATTCGGTCATTGAACTGTTGGTGGAGATCATCAATGGGGATATGACCGGTTGTTGTTTTTAGAAAGTGGCTAATCAGCGGGAGGAGTGATGAGTGCGGTGAGAAAGGAGAAAACCCTGCGGAAAACCGCAGGGAGCGGTGACTGATATGACGATTTGTGATGACAAAGAAAATGCTCCTCGACACAAGAAAATGTCCAGAAGCAATCTAAAGACTCAAAATGAGCAAGCACAAGTCAAACCCTATTCGGCGAATGCCGAAGACCAATTCGGTAGTACCTTAAATGAACCAACCTACTAAGGTGACGAATAAGCTGATTACTTCAACGATTGTTGAAAACAGCCTGAATAGTTCTTTCTTCTTCATATTTGTTTCGTTTTTTTTTTATATCTATCTTTTTGTACTGCAGATTATACTGCAACTTTTCGATTTAGTTTTTAAGCTTGCAGCATTTTTTCTTAAAAATCTGTTGTTCTTTCTTAAAATATACTATTTAACACGAATATTTCAAGAGATAATTGAAGGGTTTTTGAGCATAATGAGTTATCATGTTTGATCGTAAGGAATCTTCAGAAGGGTGCTATTATCCAACATTTTTATGCATGGATCTGGATACTAATGATAATTTGCAATATTTGTTACATTATCCACAGAATCCGTGTACTGAGGCTTTGTTTTTGCATGAATACATTCATTATCTTCAAGATTTGACGACTGTTTCAGGTTATGTGCTCACGCTAACCTAAAAATGACCCCCTTGCGCTAATTGAAAAACGACCCCCTTGAAGATCGCCAGAGATCAGCAACGTAGGGGGTGCCTCGGGTCTGCGCAAAATATCATACACATATACCCGATACACTGCCTTACAATTATTAACTTTGCAGTTCTTAATCATAGAGACTGCGCAACAATGATATCAGTGTATCGCAAGAAAGAAATTCTAAATTATCACATCGTCTATGGCTATGGTGCCAAGAAGATCAGGACTGAGATGCTCAAGGCTGGCAAGAAGCCGGCTTCGCGTGGCGTAATACGTCGCCTTATAAACACCTACGAGCATATCCTTAAGACGCAGGGATTGAAAGCTGCCGATTCCTATTATTCAAAGGAGGAAGAGTTCCATACACCTCAGAGAGAACGTACAAAGTTGGACGCCAAAGCTCGCCAGTACATTGAGGACTGCCTTGAGGAAAACAAGAGGAAGATAGCAGAGGGCAACCGTAAGCAATGTATGGATCTTCAGCGTGTTTGGGAGATACTGTGTGAGGATATGGGCTATACGTTCTGCTACTCAACAGTTACTGCCTATGCCCGCTCATACGTATCAAGACAGGTACCGAAGAAGAGCAAGGAATGCTATATCCGCCAGTACCATCCTGCCGGTGAGGAGTGTCAGTTTGACTGGGGCGATGTAAAACTGAAGATAGGCAGCAGGGCGGTAACTGTCCGCATGGCCGTGTTTACGCTTCCGCACAGCAATTACCGTAAGGCCTATCTGTTCATCCGTGAGCATACGCTTGCCTTCAAGGAGTCACACCGTGACTACTTCCATGATATTGGCCGTATTCCTCAGCGTATGGTCTATGACAACATGAAGGTAGCAGTAAAGTCCTTCGTTGGAACGGAGAAGAAACCAACAGAGGCTCTTCTGGATCTGTCCAGTTTCTACGGCTTCGAGTACAGGTTCTGCAACGCCCGCAGCGGTAATGAGAAGGGTAATGTGGAAGAGTCGGTAAAAGTAGTCCGCAAGGAGGTATTCTCCGTGTGTGATAAGTTCTCCTCGCTTCAGGATGCTCAAGAGTATCTAAACAAGGGCTGTGAGCGTCTGAACGGAAAAGGAAAAAGCCTTGCCACGGAAGACATTGTCCGTCTGGCAGAAGAGGATTTTGCCGCTATGAAACCTTGGAAAGACGATATTGCCTGCTTCATGCTGGAGGAACGCCAGGTAGACAAGTACGGAGTCATCACTGTGGAGAAGTCATTCTACTCTGTGCCGGACAGCCTTGTGGGAAAGACGGTACATGTGCGCATTTATACTAACAAGATCGAAGTCATCCACAATGGTCAGGTCGTAGCTGAGCACGACAAAACAGGGAGAGGAGAATGGCATATACTCCTTGAACATTATCTGCACACGCTAAGCTACAAACCTGGCGCCCTGAAGAACGCGGAAGCGCTCAGACAGGCGCCGGAGGGCATCAGAAGAGTCTTCTTTGGATGCTTCCTCAACGCCCCCAGGGACTTTATCGAGCTGCTGTTCTTCGCCAAGGGAAAGGGCATTGTCTATAATGATATCGTAGAGGCGTATGACAGCTTAAAGAGAAGCCATGTCAGCAACATAGACCTCCGGCTGATAAAGGACAAACTTCTGCCTCAGGAGGAGAAGTCTTCTGCCGTCATTATACAAATGAGCCAGTCGTCTGAGGAGATAGAGCTGCAGGCGGAAAAGGGCCTTAAAACCCTAACCGGTATTATGAATCTTCAAGCTACAACTTATGGCACAAAATGAGAAAGAACTGATGAGTGTCTCAGCACTGACCAGAGAGTTGCATATGAGAACTGTCAGAAACCTCTATGACCAGTATCTGGAACAGGCCAAGGCAGAGGGATGGGATTACGAGAAGTTCCTCCGCTCTCTGCTGCAGGCAGAGTACGAGCAGAGGCTACAGAACAGCCAGCAGAAAAGGCTGAAGACGGCAGGCTTCCCACAGTATAAATATCTGGAAGACCTTGACCGCAATGAACTGCCGGAAGGCGTCAAGCCCAGACTCTCAGAACTCGAGAGCCTTGACTTCGTGCGGCAGGGACATAATGTAGTGCTCTATGGTAATCCGGGAACTGGAAAGACCCATTTAGCCATCGGCCTTGGCATAGAGGCTTGTAAGAATCGTATGAGCGTCATGTTTACGTCAGTTCCACACCTTATCACACAGATCAAGGAATGCCGGTCACAGCGTACATTGCACGCACTAGAGACACGCTTTAAGCGCTATGATCTTGTCATCTGCGATGAGTTCGGATATATGGCATGCGACAAAGAAGGAGGTGAGCTGCTCTTTAATCACCTCTCGCTCAGAACGGATACAAAGTCCACTATTATCACTACAAATCTATCCTTCGACAGATGGGGAGAGATCATCAAGGACAAGATCCTCGTAAATGCTCTTGTGGACCGCTTGACTCATAATGCATATCTGATCAATATGAATGGGGAGTCATACCGACTAAAAGAAACGAAAAAGTTTAATCAAAAATTACTTCAAAAAGATGAAAAATAAAAAGAATTTATTACCTTTGCAGCCGTGACCTGAAAGGGGGTCACTTTTATATTAGCAAAGGGGTCACTTCTTAATTAGCGCATGCACGTAAAGCATTGTTAAGAACAAGTAATGTCCTAACAACAATGTACGTTCATCTTTACTGCAATCAACATTCAAAAGTGGTTGGTATATCAGATCGAAAACGTCAAGATTGAATTTTAAAGTACGAATATTGCTACAATCGGCTTCTTCGTAGGTTCTACTTATTCTGTCTGACTGTTTTAGTATATAGTCGTGAGAGTTCTTGCAAATATCTTTGGATATTGTGGCTAATACGGTCTTTATATCTGTCCTATATTCGCAGGTGAAGCGAATTACCTTCTCCTTGTATTTCTTATATTGAGTCTCCTGGTTTTCTTCATCTGTGTTGAAAAGTTCTTTTTCGTTGCACAAGACAATTATCTTAAGTCGTTCAGCCTCAATAAGACTATTAATATACCCCAGCGTGTCTTGTATCAGTTGAGGATTTAAACGCTCCAAATCATCAAAACAGAAGACTGTATTCTTCAAAACTGTCAAATCGCAAGCAATGGCATATATTTCTGCAAGCTCCTCTTCTTCTATATCAGCATATTTCTTTGCTAACTTGCGGGCTGCACCGCTAAATATTCTGCTGATAATACTTTTCTTTTTATTGACAAAAGAGATTAATTTGCTGTCTACTTTGTCCGTCACGCAAGCTTCAAGCATACGTTGACGAATCTGATTGACATCTGTAAGTCCAAACAAACTGACTCTGGCTGAAGAGTATTTTTTCTCATTTCCAGGCTCCTGACCCGGAATATCTATTTCTTCTATGGCGTGCTTTAGTGTGTGGTTCCAGAAAAATGTCTTCCCACTTCCCCATACTCCTGTTACCATAATGGCGTAATCCGTATTCTCAGCCTTTATATAGTCAGTAACTATCTTATTAATATCCATTGCTTAAACTGTCTTCATTTAGAAGGAACTCGTAAATATTCATATAAGTAATGCCATCATCATCAAGATACCGGCTTATCATATCTTCAGTAATGACAAACTTCTTGAAGTTGTCGCTTATATCCTTCAGACTACGAACTTCCTGCTCACGTTTCTCTTCATTAGGCAGGCGTAAAGCAGACTGTATGTAGTAGCGTTGACTTCCCTGATTACAGACAAAGTCAACCTCCAATTGCTTACGTACACTCACCCCATTGGCATCCTTCTCGTTCTTTATTACAACACCGACATCAACACTCATGCCACGCAGTCGAAGTTCATTGTATATCAGATTCTCCATCAAGTGAGTTTCCTCATATTGGCGGAAGCTCAGTCTGGCATTTCGCAGCCCCAAGTCTGAGAAATAATACTTTGCAGGGGTATCTATGTATTTGCGGCCCTTGATGTCATAGCGAATGGACTTTTCAACAAGAAAGACATCTTGAAGAATATCCAGATATGATTTAATCGTAGTATGCGATATATTACTATGCTTGACCGTCTGGAAAGTGTTCTCCAATTTTGTTGGATTGGTAAGTCCGCCAATAGAAGATGCAACTATGTCAATCAGTTCTTCCAGGTCATCGTCATTTTTTATTTTATATCGCTCTTTGATGTCCGTCAGATAGGTCTTCTTGAAGAGACCTTTTAGGTATTCAACCTTTTTCTCTGGTGTCGCAAACGTAACTACTTTGGGTAGTCCCCCATAGAGCATGTACTCTTCCAAGGCTTTCTCACGATTGTCTTGAAACACGGACATGAATTCTCGAAAGGATAATGGGGCTATTTTTATCTCATCTCCACGTCCTCTAAACTCCGTAATAACATCTTTAGACAGAAACTTGGAGTTGCTTCCGGTTACATAGACATCTGCGTTTTCTATCTTCAGATAGCTGTTCAGTACATCTTCAAATTCGTCCACGTGCTGCACTTCATCAAGCAAGATATAATACATCTGCTTGTCAGTCATATGACTGTCTATATAGCTAAGCAGGGCATCGGGATTACGAAGTGCTTTATTGCGTCTGTCTTCCAGGTCTACTTTAATGATGTGGTCTTCTGCTATACCCTCTTCTTTTAAATGCTGACAGAAGAGATTGAAGAGCAGATATGATTTTCCACAACGTCGAACTCCAGTCACTACTTTAATCATCCCATTGTGCTTACTGTCAATGAGTTTGTTTAGATGTAGGTCTCTTTTTATTTCCATTTCAATTTACTTTTTTTGCGTAAATACGCATTTTTCGTTTGCAAAGATACACTTTTCTGATGATAGAGCCAAGATTTCTATTTACTTTTTTTGCGTAAATACGCATTTTTCGTTAATTGGAAGTGGCGAAATGCCGTCAATTTCAACTTTGAGCACTTACTTTTACAATGACTACACCATACTTTATCAGTCGATACAAATTAATCGTAATGCAGATAGGCAATGCCACTATGCCGATAATCAAAGAGACAGCCAACTTGATGCCCATGAAGATGAGCATGGTCAGGCAACCGCCAATGCAAATCATGTTGTTCAGAAAACCTGAGAGGACGGAGAGACCACAGAAGAGTGCAGCCATAGCGTAACCGTCGAAGATACGTCCATCAGGAATGTTGTCGAATACCAGGTTGAGATGATAGCCTATAACAAAGAGTATCGTGTAAGCCATCAGTCGGGTGAATGCCTCACGGAAGGCACGTGCCTCGTTGTAGTCGCTGAATACCAGGGAAAGAATGCTTCCCATTCTCTTGAAAACCGTCATGTTCATTGTTGTCATCATAGTCGTAAATACTTTGTTTGAAGTTTGTAAATGTGAGTTGAGCCATATCCCTTTTGGAGTATTTCTCTCCGTCGGGATGTAGGCCGACACGTTATCGTGCCTCACCTGAACTGGGCATGTAATGTGTCCGGCCAAACACCCGATGGAGGATGTCCGCTCAGAGAATGCCACCCTTGTTCTTCTGTATCCGCTGGATCTGTTCCTTGTTGCGCTCGATGAAGGTGCGGCATACCGCATTGAGGATGTTGCCGAAGTTGAACTGTCGGCAGTTGATGCGGATGATGTCGAGGGCCCGCTTGATGTCCGGGTTCAGCACAACGGTAATCCTGTCTGTGTCGGGATTGAAGTTGTAGAACTCGGCATACTTGACCATCATGTCCCACTCACCAGAGCCAGCCTCGATGACAGGTTCTGCTTTGGCGGGCTTTGCCTTACGCACTCTTGCAGGCTTCGGCTTGATAGGGCTTAGTGTCTCTTGTGGATTGGTAGAGTTATCTTCACGTACCTCATCATGCACTTCATTCTCAGATGGTACATCAGAAGCTTCACTCTCCACCTTTGCCACCTCCTTTTCCTCTTGAACACCACCGATGGGATCATTCTGTGCATCCATGAATGCGCCCAGAGAATCCAGATTGAGGATGTCGGGCTGCTGAATTAACTTGTTTGCTGCCATATTTATTCCAGTTTTTGAAGTTCGTTGTAGATCATGTCGAAGGCCGGAGCCACGCACTCAGCCTGAATCTTCGTGTTGCCGAAGGTATTGTAACGGGCAATGTCAGCCCTGTCAGCCACCATTGGCGTGACGATGCCACCAGCCTGTGCCAGTGCCTCGTCCGTCTTCTTCCAAGTCTGAAGCTCCGCTGCCGTTCCACGAGTACGGATGACCAGATTCGGAACAAATATCAGTTTCGGTTTCTGCCGTCCTTTGAGGTAGGTAATCCAGATCTTTCCCACCAGATTGAGAAACTTTTGAGTTGCACTCAGACAGTTGAACTCATACTGATACGGACAGACAATCACATCGCTGAAGCCCAGCAGAGGCACCATACCCTCCAGATAGATATTGCCGGGAGAGTCAAAGAGGTAGATTCCGTTGGCGGTCTTTACTGACTTTAAGAGCTGAGCCGACTGCTGCAGGCGATCAATCTCAATCTGCTTGACCTCGTAAGGCACCTTGTCCGTTTGCAGACTCTGACTGTCGAACTTGCGCTTGTCAACGATGGAGTGCTGCCGGTCACAGACCAGGACACAGACATCAGAAA
>Ga0256407_10008453_pt1 | contig 15105 bp, 9 predicted proteins | sample RumenRJG_04DNA_FD_193489 | JGI IMG/M metagenome (GOLD analysis project Ga0256407, IMG submission 193489) | Bovine rumen microbial communities from Lethbridge, Alberta, Canada - RJG_04 | ecosystem: Host-associated > Mammals > Digestive system > Stomach > Rumen | place: Canada: Alberta | collected... | reverse complement strand
GCGAGGTGTGGAGACAGTAAAAAGCATCCTTGCCAATAATTATGTGCGCCCGGATGAAGCTCAGAAGGTACTTTCTATCTTAAGGAAGAAAGGCTCTCATACGGTCATAGATCTTATCACTGTTGAGCTTAATATGAAACTGGATATGTATGAGGCATCGTTCTCGAATCTTGGACTTACAAGGATTCCGATTTCAGAAGATTATCCGGAACAATATGACAGACTCCTGTGCGGCGGCATATGGTGTATTGTCCAGCTTGAATATGGCGGAGATGGTTCCGATGATTTCGGTATTGTAGGTGTGGACGGTGGAGAACTGCGCTCTAAAAAATCAAAACAGAAAGATATTTCTCCTGTATCCATTACAAAGCTCACCCCGATTCAGATGCCGAATGTGGATATGAATCAGCTGAAAGAAGGAAGAAAAGCATTTAACAAGAATGAATGGATAGATGTTCTCCTTCGTTCTACAGGTATGGAACCGGATGAACTGTCATATCGTGAAAAGTGGCTCTTGCTGACACGTATGCTGCCACTGGTTGAAAATAACTTTAACCTGTGCGAATTGGGACCTCGAAGCACAGGTAAATCACATCTGTATAAAGAGATTTCTCCAAACAGTATTCTTGTGTCCGGAGGACAGACCACTGTGGCGAACCTGTTTTATAACATGAGCAGACGCACGATGGGTCTTGTCGGATTATGGGATGTTGTTGCCTTCGATGAGGTTGCCGGTATCAACTTCAAGGATAAAGATGGCATCCAGATCATGAAAGACTATATGGCTTCGGGATCCTTTGCCAGAGGTAAAGAAGAGAAGGCTGCGTCTGCATCCATGGTATTTGTAGGAAATATAAATCAGAGCGTCGATGTTCTGCTTAAGACATCCAGTCTGTTTGATCCGTTCCCGCCTGAAATGGGAACTGATACGGCTTTCCTTGACAGAATGCATTGCTACAATCCTGGATGGGAGATACCGAAATTCAGACCGGAGCATTTTACAAATGATTATGGTTTTATAACAGATTACCTTGCAGGATTCATCCGTGAACTGAGGAAAGAGCAGTTTGGTGATGCCATAGATAAGTATTTCAGATTGGGCAAGAACCTTAATCAGCGTGATACTATAGCTGTCCGCAGGATGGTGGATGGATATCTGAAACTACTGTATCCCGATGGAAACTTTAGCAAGGAAGATGTTGCGGAAATATTGGAAATATCTCTTGAGATGAGAAGGCGTGTTAAGGAACAGCTTAAGAAGCTCGGCGGCATGGAGTTCTACGATGTCAACTTCTCATACATTGATATGGAAGATATGGCGGAACATTATGTGTCTGTGCCTGAACAGGGTGGCGGAAAGCTGATTCCCGAAGGTATGTGTAATCCCGGACAGGTATATACGATCTCGCAGGGTAAGACTGATATGATCGGAGTATTTCGCCTGGAATCTCAGATGCTTCCCGGCAATGGAAAGTTCGACCGTACCGGCCTTGGAACCGATAGAGAGTGTAAGGAAGCAGTAGATACCGCATTTAATTTCCTTAAAGCCAATGGAAACAGGATTAGCGGTTCCCTTGCTGCTATGAATAAAGATTTCATAATCAATTATCAGGATCTTCAGGGCATAGGTATGACGCATAAACTGGCATTGCCTACGCTTATTGCGTTGTGCTCGATAGCACTTGGCAGACCTGTTCAGAGTTCTATGGCTGTTATCGGAGATTTCAGCATAGGCGGAACCATCATGAAGGCAGACAACCTCGCAAGCACCTTGCAGGTATGCCTTGATAGCGGAGCAAAGAAGGTATTATTGCCGCAGACCTCAGCGGTAGACCTTGGAACAGTACCGGCAGAGCTTATGAGTAGTTTTAGCCTGGTGTTCTACCAGAGTGCAGAGGATGCGGTGTTTAAGGCATTGGGAGTGGAATAAATATGAGTGTTGAGCTGTTTTCTTCTAAAGAAGTAGGCGAATATACAGCAAAGATATATTCCGGAATGAAATCTGCAATAGAGAATTTCTCAGATGAGAAAATTATGAACTGTGACCTTGAGGAATGGGCAGATTATTATTCTGAGGCTTACAGAATACAGCCGATTATTTTATATAAAGACAATATTACAAAAAGTCTGGACGAACAGAAAGTACAGGTTTACAACCACTGGTCTCGGATGGATCCATATGAGTCTGAGTATTTTATGGTTGATGGATATCATATTGATTTTATGATTCCTTTCGATGGTGATTCGATGTTATGGCGATTAAGACCATCGACATTTATCATGCAGAGATTTGAGGTAGAGACTATCGAGGAACCTACAAAAGATAACCCGGGAATCCTTACACTAAGGCTGATATATACTGCATCAGATTTAAAAAACAAGGGAGATAACGTGTCTTCGTTCATCGAGAGCCAATTTAATAGGTCATTTTCAAACTATGAGCAGATGATTTCAAATGTTAATTCTGCGATTGAATCTTTTAACGCAAGTATAAGAAAAAATGCCATGGAATTGTTAATGGCAAGAAAAAATAAGGCGTCCGATTTTTCGGTTATTAGCAAGGCCTTACAGATCCCGATGAAACTGAGTAAGGAAGCACCTAATGTTAGACCTATAGAGTTGAAGCGGGTTGAAAGAAAGACGATCAATAAACCGAAGGATAGATTACGCGAACCAGAATACTTCATATCTGATGCTGATTATGAGAATATCCAAAATATTATTCATAGCCAATGTTCCGTCATGGAGACGGCGCCAGAGGGCTTTTCTCAACTTGAAGAAGAGAAATTGAGGGATGTTTTAGTTTCTACACTGGAAACCCATTATGAGAACTCGGTTACGGGTGAGACATTTAGAAAAAATGGGAAGACTGATATTCAGGTAAGATTTGAAAACAAGGCGGCATTCATTGCAGAGTGTAAGATTTGGCATGGTATTAAGAAATTTGAGGATGCTATCCGGCAACTCTTTGGATATACGACTTGGAAAGACACGAAAGTAGCCTTGATCGTTTTCAATAAAGGTAATAGGAATTTCAATTCAATTTTGAATTGTGTTGATGAATGGGCGAAAACTAATTGTAAAAGCAATACTCGGAAAAACGCAAATATGTGGAATTGCGTAGTTTATCGTGATGACACACAGACTGATATTAAACTGACGATTGCAGTTTATGATCTTTCACTGTGAGAACTTTATGGATTGAGGGAATACTATGGAGGCAGAAAAACTTAATCGGAATGATTTAGAGGAGAATATTGTAACAATTAAGATCAACAAGTCATATCGCGATGGTATGTCTGCCCTTGAATTGTATGATGTTACCCGCGGGTGTTGGAAAAGAAAACTTGCGAGCGTCGAAAAAGCTGAATATGCCTTTGCTGTCGTATATGGGATTGTTAAAGAAGTATATAAGATTGATAGATGGTTTCCTGCTGAACAGCTTAAAAGGGAAACAATAAATGATGTGCCGGAGCAACATATTGGGCGTATTGCATTTGAAGGGGCGGTAGCTAATGAATCCATAAGGTCAAAGTATCTGGAAAAGTCTGTTGCCAATCTATTTAAGCAAGGAGAAGCTGATCCTGTAAAAGTTTTTTTCAAAGATGCGGTTAAAGAGGATACACCTACGGATATCAATGCCGCTGTGAAGCCGGCATTGATAATACAGACAGATGATGAGCCGATTATTGTATGCCCTAATTGCGAATATTCATTTGGAAAGGCTCCGAGATGTCCTGAGTGTGGCCAGCTCATTCAATATGGTAAAGAGAAATGGAATAAACCTAAGCTTGCAAATCTGGAAGCTTGGGAAGAAGCTTCGGATCTGACAGGCGTGACTGCAAAGGATGTCGCTCATTTTGTAAGAATAGTATGTAATGAAGAAGGCTTTTCCTATCATGTCGGAGCGGTTGATCTTGCAATAGATATTAGTGCAGTTGAAAACGCTAAATCTGTTCAGGCGTTGATGTTGTTTGGATCAGGAGCATGCGGGGCTTTCCAACCAAAGGAATTGATAGATTATCTGTCACGATATGAGCTTGATCGCGATATTGCGACATGGTATATGGAAGCGATGAAGCCGTATCTTGTTCCCAAGCAGAAGAATGTACCGTATGAGAGATTAAATGGATACTATTATTTCAGATTTTCAACCATTGTGGAGAAACAGGAGGAAATCCTGTCTATCCTCAAGGGATTAAGAGATCGGCTGAGGTTGGCTAATAAGGGATAGGAGGCCTTATCGAATGGCAAAAAAATATGAGATCCTGGATGCTTCCCAGCATATGGAGTTTCATACGATTTACGGAGCGATTAACGATGTTGCGGGAACTGAGTATACAGGATGGATGAAAGCCTGCTGGCCCAATGTTGAAGGCAATGGGAAGTTTAGAATGTGGTTTCCTAAGCTTGCGGAAACAAGAAATGGAGATTTGGTTTCTGCTGCATTCGACTGTGTTAATACAATCTCTGATGATTGGAATGAAGTTATATTTGATGATTTGAAGAATACCCAGGCGGATATGACAAAGAAATACCGGGGATATGATCTGATTTTTGCTAAGGATCCAGATGGTGGAGAGTATATCTTCCGAGGCGTCTATGTTAGGGACGGAGAAAAATCAAAACCGAACCATGATGTTTCAAAAAGAATAGCAACCAAGGTAAGGCTTATAGGTGAACCGGCGCATGACATAGAATTGTTGGATGAAATAAAGTATGAGGATATACCTGATGATATTAACGAGCCTATGAAACCTCAAAGAGTAATGAATCTGGAAGATGGCGTGATACATTATGTGTGCGGTCGATGTGGAACGGAATATAATAAGGCGCCGAGATGTCCGGAGTGTGGACAGTTGGTACAAATTTAAAAGGTGGTAGAGCATGAACAGAGAAGAATTATTAAATGACTTGAGAGCAGTACCTGAAATGGATCCGGATGAGCATGATGGCAGCTATGAGCTCATGCGAGAAATAGTTGCATCTTATAAGACATTGGGAGACTATTCCCAGTGTAATTTCCGCGATTTGAATGCCATATATATGATGGCAATCGGTACATGGAAGCTTAATGCTGAAAAGAAGAAGGACTATGTTAAGCAAGGACATTTGTCTGATGCTGAAAAGAGCCGCATGGAGCAGGTCATTGACCGGATCTGGGATAACGCTTGCCATAGCAAATATCAGAACAGGGAACAGAATAAACCGTCTATCGGAATGTTTGGGACAGGATTCTATTCCTTCCAGAATAAGACGACGGATGAATGTGCACAGGCATTTATTAAGATGCTTGTTGATATTGCAGATATGCAATATGACAACGAGATGTTTGACAGAGCTGCGCAGGTTTTGACGGATGATTTCAAGGGAATGAGAGCTGCATCTGCATCGGTTATACTCCATTGTCTGAAACCTAAGACCTTCCCAATTCTTAACGGAAACATGGGAGCTGGTAATATCTTTGGAACACTTGGCGTTAATCTGAAGAGACCTGCAGATATTGGAACATATATAGAAAACTGCCGTCAAATTAAGGAGTTCCGTGATGCGAATCTGTCTATTGAGAATTACAGGATTTTGGATCAATGGGTTGGAAAACTGGATAAGTATCAGAACGATGAGTATATTCCGAGCCTTAAGGAATATGATCCCGGTCTATCAAGAGAACAGTACGAGGAATTGTTGACTGACGAGAATGTAATAAAGAGAAGCAGTCTTGATACGCTCTATTATATCTACAAGATGGGCGGAGAGGCGAGCTGCAAAGAGGTCACTGATAGGTATGGGAATTCGCCCCAGCACTACAACTCAAACGCTACCTATGTTGCCAAGCGTATTTTTGAGTCAACAAGATGCCCGTTAAGCACAAGTGAAGGTGAGTCAGGAGATCGTTACTGGTCAATCCTCTTCCAGGGAAGATATGCAAAAAAAGAGGAAAATGGCGCTTTCATATGGCATATGCGAAAACCGCTTATGGATGCAATGGAAACGATTGATGATGATGGATTCTTTGAGGAGTTTGAAAAAATGGTTGCTGAAACAAGCACAGGCGGATTTGAACTGAATACGATTCTCTATGGACCTCCCGGAACAGGTAAGACGTACAATACAGTAATCTATGCTGTCGCTATTGTGGAGAAGAAAACCTTAGACGAGGTGAAAAACGAGGCGGCAGGTGATTATGATGCTGTTAAGAAGAGATTTGATGAATATAAGGAAGCCGGAAGGATTGCGTTTACGACATTCCATCAGTCATATGGATATGAGGAGTTTATTGAAGGAATTAAGCCTCGTATGTCGGAGGACGATGCGGAATCTGATCTTGATTATTCTGTTGAAGCCGGTGTATTTAAGGATTTCTGTGATAAGGCTTGTGCTCCTGCGCAAAGTGATAATGAGAATTACGGATTTAATAAATCTCCCGTTGTATGGAAAGTATCTCTTGCCGGAACCTATGAAAACGCGATCAGAGAGGAGTGCTTAAGAAACAGCCATATAAGAATTGGATGGGATGGATACGGTCAGGAAATCACTGATGACATGAACTATGATCACGGTGGGAAGGCTGTATTGAATGCCTTTATGAACAAGATGAAGATCGGCGACATCGTCCTGTCTTGTTATACATCTTCGTCTATAGATGCGATAGGCGTCATTACAGGTGATTATGAATGGGATGATTCCTTTGATGAATACAAGCGTGTTCGTAAAGTGAACTGGATAGCAAAGGGATTCAATGAAGATATCGTTGAACTTAACGGTGGCTCTACAATGACACTTTCCACAGTTTATCGTATGAAGATAACTGTAGGTGATGTTATGAAGCTGATCAGTAAGGTTAAGACCGGGGATAATGAAGTAAAGAACGTTCCGAATGAAGATAACTATGTATTTGTTATAGACGAGATCAACAGAGGCAATATCTCCAAGATTTTCGGAGAGTTGATTACTCTTATAGAGGGAACCAAGCGTCTTGGCGCAGAAGAAGAAATGACAGTTAAACTGCCGTATTCGCCGAACAAGCCTTTTGGCGTGCCGCAGAATGTCTACATCCTTGGAACCATGAATACTGCTGACAGGTCAATAGCACTCATGGATACCGCGCTCAGACGTAGATTTTCATTTATTGAGATGATGCCGGAACCGCAGATACTTCGGAATATAGGCGCAGATAAGGTGCAGTCGAATGGACAAACGCTTGATGTAGCAGCAATGCTGGAAATTATTAACAGAAGGATTGAATACCTTTATGACAGAGAACACACGATTGGTCATGCGTTCTTTACGGGGCTGAGAAATGATCCTTCGATTGACAAACTTGCAAACATATTTGAAAAGTCCGTTATTCCGCTGCTTCAGGAATACTTCTATGAGGATTACGGAAAAATCCAGTTGGTGCTGGGGGATGACGGAAAACAGAGGGAAGAGGATAAGCAGTATCAATTTATTCGGGATACTGAGGTGAAGCCGGCTGAACTGTTTAACACGGTGCCAGATATGGAATCACAAACAAAGAAATTCGAGATACAGAAATCTGCATTCCGTAAGATAGAGAGTTATAAGAAGATAGGAAAAGGTTTGTAGGATATATGTCGAATATACTGGAAGTAAGGGAATTTGATACGATCACATGCAATAGGGACTATGAAAATAGCCCTTATTTCCGTTACCTTGATGAGAGCCATTTCAAAGAGTTAGAGCATTTTATCAGAGAATATACATCTGATGAAGAACATGCTGATGCGCTTGAGTTTATGAAAATCGGTTATCGCAGAAATGTTGGTGATACCATTTCGTTTAATAATAATGTGGGTATCATAGAGCTTCCGAGTGGCTTTCAGATCGAAATTCTCCCAAAAGTTTCATTTGATGATGAAGATAGTGGGAATGCTAAGACTAAGCGGATATTCCTCAATATGCTCTGCTGTCTGAAAGAATTTGAGGGTAAATCATTCGGGAATGCGGCACTAAACGCAGATCGGATGAATCTGTATGAAATCTTTATCAATATGTATCTGCAGGAAACCCGAAATCTTGTTAAACACGGAATCAAGTCATCTTACATCCAAAAAGAAGAGAATCTTGCCTTCTATAAGGGGAAATTGCAGGTTGGACAGCACATAAAGACCAATCTTGCCCATAAAGAACGATTCTATATGCAATACGATGAGTATCAGGTTAATCGTGCAGAGAACCGCCTTGTTAAAGCTGTACTTCTGAAGCTTCAAAGAGCAACACGGAGCATGGATAATTCAAGAGAGATCAGACAGCTTCTGACTTCATTTGAGCTGGTGGACGCTTCCGTGAATTACGAGAAAGATTTTTCGCAGGTGACGATAGGCCGTGATACAAAGGATTACGAGCTGCTTATCCAATGGGCAAAGGTTTTCCTGCTTAATAAAAGCTTTACTACGTTCTCCGGTGAAAAGGCCGGGAAAGCCATACTATTCCCGATGGAAACAATCTTTGAAGCATTTGTTGCAAGGTGGGTTAAATCAATCTTTGAAGAAGTATCACCCGGGGATATCAATGTATCTGCCCAGGATAGAGGGTATTATCTTTTTGATGAGCCTAAAAAGTTTCGCCTGCGCCCTGATATAGTTGTCAGAGGTGAGGCGAGGAGTAAGGATAGGATCGTCATAATGGATACGAAATGGAAAAAACTGAAGCCGGATCCCGGGGTGAATTACGGCATTTCTCAGTCGGATATGTATCAGATGTATGCATACTCCAAGAAGTATCATACACCAGAGATATGGCTCCTTTATCCTTACTATCCCGAAGTTGCTGATATGAATGGTATATCGTTCAAAGCGGTTCAGAATGAATTGCAGAGCGTGAATGTAAATATCTTTTTTATTGATCTTGAGCATTATCAGGACAGTATAAAGGAGCTGCGGGATAGGATTTATGAAAATGTTTCGGCCTCTGAGGTCGTTGAGGCTGTGTAATTGAGCCGTTTTTATTGGATGCATTGGCTGCTAATATAGGGGTATCACAGAATGGACTGAAAAGGAATTACAATCTTTCCTTAACAGGCAGAATGCTTCAGGCGAAAAAATAATACTTCCTTTGTTGCATGGTATCTCCGTCAAGGATTTATGTGATCATTATCCTGACTTGGGAGAGATTCAGGCAATTAGTGATTCACAATACGATATTAAAGATGTTGCTATTCTTTTTGCAAGACAGCTATTGAAGAGATACAGAAAGAATGGATAAAACGTATCCAGATATTACGTGCTATGGTTGCATACGGTTCAAAATAGAAGATCATGCCTATGATGCTATCTAAATCTATATAATTTGTTTGAAAATGAAAAAAGTGGGTAGAAGAGACATGTTTTGAAATAATAAACCCTGGCGTACCAGTAAAAGGAGTAGTATTAGCCAATGGAAGATGAATTGAAGAAAACATACAAGATTTTTATAAGTCACTCTCCCGAGGATGTTGATTATGTTGCGCAGATTGCAAAGTTGCTGATTGGAATGGGATTAAATAATACACAGATTTTCTGTACATCCTTGCCAGGGTACGAAATACCAGAAGATACAGATATTTTCGATTATCTTATGGACCAGCATTCAGAATATGAGTTGCACGTAATTTTTGTACACTCTGATAATTACTATAAGAGCACTATCAGTCTGAATGAAATGGGAGTGGCTTGGGCGCTACGAAGCGAGGCTACATCATTTTTACTTCCTGGATTCGGGGGCGATAAGTTGACAGGTGTGGTAAACCGTAATACTGTTTCCGTGAAAATTTATGAAAAAGAAGAGAAATTGAAAAATCAACTTAATCAATTTTGTAAAAAGATTGCCAATGAGTTTGGTTTGATGATAGATGATTTGATATGGGGACAGAATAGAAATTCATTCGTAAAAGAGATACAGAAGCTAAACGGAAATCAGGTTAATAGGATAGAGTTGACTAAGGAAGCAGCTTTATTGCTGAACCTGGCAATATATTGCGAATCCGATAATATAATAAAACGATATGATTATCCTAATGGTATATTTATAGAAAATAACGAGGTTATTCTGAATGTTGAATATGATATGTGTGAGAACACAAGGTGGAATAATGTTTTGGAAGAGCTGCTGAGAGCAGGATTTCTAAACCAATTTAGTGCAAAGAGACCAGAGTATGGAGTAACAGGGCTTGGATATTATTATTGGGATATAAAATGGGCAGAATACGTTTTGTTTAACATGCCATATGATGAATATGTGATTAGTCTTTTGATCAAGTATGGTAAGGTTCCGGGAGACTATTATACAGATAAAGACTATTCAGTTTTAAACGGTTCAATTATGCGTACAGATGAGGGGTTGTTTGTTCACCATATAGACGAGGATAAGATACCGGGATTAACAAACATGACTGAAGAAAAAATAAGTCGAGGTGCAGCGGATTATAATAAGGCAGAAAGACTTGTTTACTGTCATCTTGTTGAACATATGATTCTTCATATGAAAATAATAGAGAAAGAGCTAACAAAAAAAGAGCGCGATCGTTTTATGGGTACGTCTCCTCTTGGAATTTATGGATTTGTTTCTATAACTTCTAAAATTAATTATTTATTTACTGGTTTCAAAGTGAATGATGATTCTGATTTTATGTGTTTAACCAATGGCATCAAAAATTTTTTTTCTGATAGCTGGATTACCTATTTTGTGAAAGCAGTAAAATATTTTGTGGAAAAAATTGAAAACAGGGTGGAATTTCAGAAATGGTATAGTGAGCGTAGATATTTAACAAGCAGGTATGGTGATAGCGTGAGTTTAGATGAATTTTTGAAAATTGTTCACAAAATATATGATGCTAATCCTATAGGCTTCAAAGAAATGATTAATATGAGAGATTATAATGGAATAAGAGGAACGGATTTTTATGCGACCTAAGCCAAAGGCACCGGTCGCACTTTTAGGGAGAGTGCCGGCTGTGCCGGCCACACAAAAATAATATAATTGGCCAAGGGCCAGATCTGTTGTGTGTTACTCTCCCTTATGCCCTTTGTATCTTGAAGGCATTATACGTCGTTGATCTGCCGATCTTAGCCAAAAGCTTGATAAATGAGAGGATTCGGCTACGTCGTGAGTACGACGCACCGTGTCGTGCTACGACGTGATCTCTCTGAAACCCGCATAAACTCACACATTTTTACACAGAGTTGCGACGTACTTTTTTTAAGCCAGTCGCACACTATGTCGTTAAAAATTTATCCGTCGTAAAGGCTATATATTACGACGTACTACGTCGTAAATAATTATCTGTGTTATCTTTGAGAATATCTAAGGGTGATCTGGAAGCTATCAGGACACGACAAATATACCCTGTCCGGGTAAACGGGCGCGGAGCGCAAACTGATAGCCGCTTGTCGGCGGTGGACGGGGGATCCCTGGATAAACAAGCTTGCTTCCATAAGAAAAAAGAGGCTCTAAAAGTTCCATAAAAAGTCCATTTTTACAAAACCCGCCCATCTTTGGTATTTATTGGGAGCAATTTTGGCAGATTTTTTCAAAATCAACCCATAAAGTGTCCACAGTGAGTCCATTTTTAGAAAATCGCCCCAAATGTGCCCCTATTTTATCCATAAAAAGTCCACAAAAGCCCGTGGTTGACGCATTTCTCGAATAGTTGTATACTTATTAAAGGAGGATATTGGTTCATTGTGAAAGTTTGTGGCAGATGTGGCTTCACTTTGGATCCAGTAATTAAGATCAGGGCGATCCGATGCCTCGCTAAGCCGAGCTTAGTGGACGTTACCGATTACTGCCATATTGGTAATGATCTCGAAATGAAGTAGTTAAAGAGGTTCTATCGCCGGATGTGCCTCGATCGGATTGGACGCATAATAAGCGATCCTTAATGGGAAATAAACATGAAGAGATAATTATCTTTCGTGTATAAGATGATGTCGGACTTTTGAACTGACCTAACCATCCAAACCGGTAGCTGCAAATCAAAAGAGTCTTTAGTGCCAGTGATAACGACTGGGATTGGGATTTGAACCAATTTGCTTGCTATATCGGTTATCAAAAGGGGTGGTTCTTTTTTTGCCCTTTTGTCAGATGGAAAGGCATAAAATATGGCAGCACCAAAGGTTAAACCTTATGTCCCCATAGAACATAAATTTACTCTTACCCCGTATGAGGCGGCAGAGTATTTTGGAATTGGAATCAACCATCTCTACGAGATGGCAAAAGAACCGGACTGCAACTTTACGGTCACAGTGGGGCGTAAAAAGACAATTATTATCAGACAGAAGCTGGAAGAATATCTCATTAATCATAGAGCGATTTGATTAGCCCAAAATGGGTGAAAATAGTTTCGCAACTACTTGAAAAAATAGTTGCGAAAATCATGAAAATGAGATATACTGCACATAGAGAAAGAATATGGAATCTGGGCGGAACTACATCTGCCCAGTTTTCTATGTGAGCGACCACTAAGAAAGATGGTGGAAGATGGGTAAAGACATTAAGGGGAAAGAACTGGGGAAAGGTCTTTCCCAAAGGAAAGATGATAAAAGATATGTAGCAAATTTTTATCAAAAGGATGGGACTCGAAGGTCTCAGACGTTCAGTACGCTTCAGCAGGCTCGCACATGGCTTGCTGATTCAAAATATGAAGATGCACATAATACCAGCGTGATATCGCCTAATATGACGGTCGACGAGTGGTATGAGCGTTGGGCAAAAGAAAAAGCTGGATTGGTTCGACCGAACACGATGCGAAATTATAGGGAGCGATATAATAATGATGTCAAACCCGTTATCGGTCGCATGAAGATCACCGAGGTGAGACCAATAGATTGCCAACGCGTTTTAAATGAGATGGCAGACGACGGGTATGCTGGATCAACGATAAGACAGACGTTAGATACAATGGTGACACTTTTCTGGTCAGCATTCGAAAACCGCGTTGTACAGAATACACCGGTCACTCGTAACGGCGTAAAAATGCCGGTGGATGTAAAGAAGAGTATTGATTTTTTTACTATTGAAGAAGAAAAAAGATTTATTGAGGTTGCGAAAGATTATTCCTATTATCCGCAGTTTAGGCTAATTTTAGAGATGGGGCTACGCACCTCAGAGATGATAGGGCTCACCTGGAGTTGTGTTTCTTTTGAAAAACGAGAAATAACTATTGAAAAGACACTTGAATATCGTTATAGTGTTGGGCAATGGGTGTGGGGTCCGCCCAAAACAAAGCACGGCTATAGAACTCTTAAGTTGACCAAAAAAGCTTACGAGATATTAAAAGAACTTTATGATAACAGGGAGAGTAATCCGAAAACTCCTGAGGAATTTAAGGATGTAGTGTTTATTAATCGGACGGGGTACCCAACAAAGAACAGTACCTATGATGCTGCCCTTGCTAAACGATGCGAAAAAGCGGGAGTAAAAAAACTGTCTATGCATGATCTTCGTCATACGATGGCTACACGCTTTACGGAACAAAGTACCGATTATAAACGCTTAAGCAAGATGCTCGGTCACAGTTCGATCAAGATAACTGTTGATACGTATGTTCACGAGACACAGGACTCAATCGACGTTGCGACAGACAAATTCTCTAACTATTTGGATGAGTTGTTTGATTAGATTAATTTCACGTAAGTCGATGGATTATTAGCAACTATGTCACGGCAAATAGTTGCGAATATAGTTGCGAAACGAATATAGGAAGGGCTGAAACCCTTGAAAATAAAGAAAAGAGGTATACGTTTATGAAACTGGGAATCGTAGGATTACCCAACGTCGGAAAGTCGACTCTTTTTAACTGTCTTACCAAGGCAGGTGCACTTGCTGCAAACTACCCTTTTGCGACCATAGATCCGAATGTGGGCGTAGTAACTGTACCTGATGAGAGAATAGAGAAGCTGGGTGAGCTTTATAATACGAAGAAAGTGACTCCCGCTGTTATCGAATTCGTTGATATCGCAGGTCTCGTAAAGGGTGCTTCCAAGGGTGAAGGTCTGGGTAACCAGTTCCTTGCAAATATCCGTGAAGTTGATGCTATCGTGCATGTTGTAAGATGCTTCGAGGATACCAACATCGTTCACGTTGAAGGTAATATCGATCCCGCAAGAGATATCGAGACCATCAATACAGAGCTTCTTTTATCTGATCTGGAGATACTTGAACGTCGTATTGCCAAGGTTACCAAGAGCGTAAAGAGCGGCGATAAGGCAGCTGCCAAGGAAGCTGCTCTTCTGGATAAGCTCCAGGCTCTTATGAATGAAGGAAAGCTTGCTAAGAATTATGAATGTGCGGATGAAGAGGAAGAGGCATTCTTCAGCTCTTACAATCTCTTAACCGCTAAGCCTGTTATCTATGCAGCCAATGTTGCCGACTCGGATCTTGCCGATGACGGCGCTTCCAATGCAAATGTTGCAGCAGTAAGGAAGATCGCCGAGGCTGAGGGCAGTGAGGTATTTGTTATCTGCGCTCAGATAGAGGAAGAGATAGCTGAGCTTGATGATGATGAGAAGAAGGAATTCCTTCAGGATCTCGGACTTGAAGAAGCCGGCCTTGATAAGCTTATTAAGGCAAGCTACAAGCTTTTGGGCCTAATAAGCTTCTTAACTGCAGGTGAGGATGAGTGCCGCGCCTGGACAATAAAGAAGGGAACCAAGGCGCCTCAGGCAGCAGGTAAGATCCATACTGATTTTGAGAGAGGGTTTATCCGCGCGGAAGTAGTTAAGTATGATGATCTGATAAGTCTTGGATCTGTTGCTGCAGCCAAGGAAAAGGGCGTTGCCGGTCTTGAAGGCAAGGATTATGTCGTTCAGGACGGAGATGTGATCCTTTTCAGATTCAACGTTTGATCGAGGTGATTATTGATGCCTGATTGGATGGATGGGACTTCCATCGCATTCCCGAATCTGGGACTGTTTTTTGAGTATATTCCGAAGTCGTTTAAGATATTCGGAGTAGAGATAGCAATGTACGGCCTGCTTATAGGCATAGGTGTGATACTGGCTTTTGCTCTTATCACGCATACTGCCAAAAAGGATGGGCTTAATCCCGATGATTTCTATGACATGGGACTGTGGAGCCTGGTGATAGGTATACTCGGAGCCAGAGCCT
>Ga0256407_10008452_pt1 | contig 15106 bp, 11 predicted proteins | sample RumenRJG_04DNA_FD_193489 | JGI IMG/M metagenome (GOLD analysis project Ga0256407, IMG submission 193489) | Bovine rumen microbial communities from Lethbridge, Alberta, Canada - RJG_04 | ecosystem: Host-associated > Mammals > Digestive system > Stomach > Rumen | place: Canada: Alberta... | reverse complement strand
TTAGGAGATAAGGCCGTGATTGGTGGCTTGGGTCTTGTCACGGCACGAAAATGAAGGCCAAGATAAGCATGTAGAAAGCGTATGGTTTCCTTGTTTGGACGAGGGTTCGACTCCCTCCAGCTCCACTAACGTTACACTGGATAGTCTCACCCTCGTGAGGGTTCTCTGACCAAGGTCAGAGCGACTTGCGTCGATGATGACTCCCTCCAGCTCCACTAATTTGACCAATAACTATAATGATTAGTACGAATAAACTACTGATAGCCTTGTTGACTGGCATCTTTGTGTTGTGTGGATGCGAGAAACCGATTAATCTGGAAGAGATGGAGGACACTACAACGGGAAATGTAACGGTTAGTGTCTACAAGATAGAAAACTCGGCTTTGGGCATGATGTCGCGTGGAGTAGTGTCGGATGTATGTACCAAGCTGAACTTCGCCATCTATGATGCCGAAGGCGTGCGTGTGAAGCAGATTAACCAAAAGGTAAGCGACAGCGGCTTCGGAACGGTGTCGTTCGAACTGGAAGAGGGAAGCTACCAGTTGGTGGTGCTGGCTCATAGCAGCGATAGCAACCCCACCATGACGAATCCGGCGAAGATACAGTTTACCAATGCTACTAAATATTCCGATACGTTTTTGTATTATGCCGATGTCGAGGTGGACGATGAGCCTCAGACTTTGAACATCACCCTGAACCGTATAGTGTCGCTCTGTCGCTTTGTCGTCAACGACCCCATTCCTGAAGGGGTGACTAAGATGCAGTTCTACTATACCGGCGGCAGTGGCGCCTTCTCGGCAATGACGGGGCTGGGCGTGGTGAACAGCAAGCAGCAGATGACTTTTGATGTTGTGCCGGGAACAACCGGGGCGGCATTTGACCTCTATACCTTCCTGCATCAGCCTGCAGACCAGATAGACCTTGTGGCGACAGCGCTGGGTGCTGATGGCAATAAGATGTACGAATGGAGTTTCGAGGTGCCTATGGAGCAGAGAAAAATCACCAGAATGTCGGGTGACTTCTTTACCGCCGATGCCTCTGTTGAGTCGCATGGAGCACAGGTGACGATATCCATCAACAGCGAGTGGGAAGGGGAGATAAATATCAACTATTGATATAGGATACCGTCTGAAATGGGTCATCTTTTTGGGGGGGAAGACTAAAATTTATATATTATTATTTGGTTTTATTCTAACTAATTTATACCTTTGTAGCCGAGTCAAAAGTTTTATGAATAATTATCTGCTCAAAATATTAAGATGGTATTTCAGCAAGCAGGCACTGCCTTATTGGTGTCTGATGCTGACCGATTTTGTCATCATATTCTTCTCAGCGATAGGCACATTCTGGCTGTTCGAGAAAACACAGAATCTGTTTGACCAGCGAATCGATGTGTTTTACACTGCATTGACGTATGCGTTGTTGAGTTTCATCGGAGCGAGGACGTTCCATACCTATCAAGGGGTGGTGCGCTATTCGTCATTTGTCGACTTGATGAAGGTTGCCTACGCAAATGGACTGACACTGGTCATCTGTCTGATTCTTTCAGAAGTGTTGCAGGCGAATGGTTTTACTGACATTGCTGCGCTGACACAGACAGAGACGCTGGTGACATTCTTCCTGGCCACTCTGATGATGTGGGCTATCCGTGTGTTGGTGAAAACCATCTATGACATTTCGTTCAGCGACGAGAGGGCAAAGCGTGTGCTGATCTATGGAGCCATGTCGGGCGGTGTAGGGTTGGCAAAGAACATCCGTTCGCAACGTCCGGTGAGATTCAGGTTATGTGGCTTTATTTCGCACGACAAACGTGCCAAGCACATGACGCTTCTGGGCAAGGATGTCTTTAATCCTGATGACAACCTGTCTGAAATTATCAAGAAGTTGCAAGTTGAGGCTATTTTGGTGAGCCCCTCCCGTAAAGAGGAGTTCCGTAACAACCAGGCTATACAAGACATACTGATCGGCGCAGGCTGTAAAATCTACTTTGTCGGGCAGGCCCAGGAAGCCCAACTGGAGGAAGGCAAGTTGCCCGGTGCTGATGCTGCCCCAATGCAGCTGCAGGAGGTTCAGGTAGAAGACCTGCTGCCGCGTCAGGAAATCAAGGTGGACCTGAAGTCCGTAGGCGAATTGCTGACAGGCAAGAGCGTGCTGATAACTGGGTCGGCAGGCTCCATAGGTGCCGAGATAGTGCGTCAGGTGGCAGCCTTCAAGCCGTCTACGATGATACTGATAGATCAGGCAGAGACCCCTCAGCACGAAATTCGTCTGATGATGGCCAAGGAGTTTCCTGACATCAAGTCCGAGACCATTGTTACCAGCATCAGCCGCAAGACCCGCATGGATGTACTCTTCAGCAAGTACCGTCCTGACTATGTTTTCCACGCCGCAGCCTACAAGCATGTGCCTATGATGGAGGACAACCCCAGCGAGGCAGTGTTGAACAACATCTATGGTACAAAGGTCATTGCAGACCTCAGCGTGAAATACGGTGTGAAGAAGTTTGTGATGATTTCCACCGATAAGGCTGTGAACCCCACCAACGTCATGGGCTGTTCAAAGCGTATCTGTGAAATCTATGTCCAGTCACTCAACAGAAGGGAGAGCCAGAAGGCCAGGGAGCAGTTGGCAGGCAAGCCTGGAGTGATGAGTCACACCCAGTTTGTGACGACCCGTTTCGGTAATGTGCTGGGCTCTAACGGGTCGGTGATTCCCCTGTTCCGCAAGCAGATTCGGGAGGGAGGGCCCGTGACGGTGACTGACGAGCGTATTGTCAGGTACTTCATGCTCATCCCAGAGGCCTGTAAGCTGGTGCTTGAGGCTGGCACCAAGGGCAATGGCGGCGAGATATTCGTCTTCGACATGGGGCAGCCCGTCAAGATTGCCGACTTGGCAAAGCGCATGATAGCCCTGTCTGGAGCCAAGAACGTGGAAATCAAGTACACGGGCTTGCGCGAAGGTGAGAAGCTGTATGAGGAGGTGCTGAACGAGCTGGAGGGCACCAAGCCCACATTCCACGAGAAAATCAGAATTGCACAGGTGCGAGAGTATGACTACGAGGCGGTCTGCAAGGATATTGATGAACTCGTAGCGCTCTCCAAGCAGTATGACAATATGGCCACCGTCAAGAAAATGAAGGAGATTGTGCCCGAATACAAGAGCAACAACTCCGTGTACGAAGTGCTGGACAAGAACTCAATAACTATCTCTGACTAACCTAATATGGTTCGTTCTTTTTACATCTCTTTAGCAAACTAAGCCTTTTGTTACTTTGCAACCCGGTTGCAAGGGGAATGTCGTATCTTTGCACCCGGAAAACGAACAAAATGTAAAAAGAATACGACTATGGGACATCATTGCGAACATCATCATCACGAGCATTGCGGCTGTGAACACCATCACCATCACGAGCATCATCACCACGACCACCACGAGGAGGGTGGCAAGGGATTGCTGTGGAAGATAGGCGCGTCGGCTGTACTGCTGGCTGTGGCGGTATGGGTGGAGCACCGCTGGCAGTTGCCGACGTGGCAGCTGCTGCTGGTCTACCTCGTACCCTATATTATAATAGGTTATGACACGCTCAGGGAGGCGGCGGAGGGCATAGCCGAGGGCGACCCCTTCAACGAGCACCTGCTCATGTCGGTGGCCACCGTCGGCGCCTTGGCCATCGGGTTCCTGCCCGGTGCGGAGACGGAGTTTCCTGAGGCGGTGTTTGTGATGCTGTTCTTCCAGGTCGGCGAGCTGTTCGAGGGCTATGCCGAGGGCAGGAGCCGCGAGAGCATTGCCCACCTGATGGATATCCGTCCAGATGTGGCGCATCTGGTGGAAGCGGGTGTTGACGGCACTCTGACGGATGTCCGTCCAGAGACGGTGGCCGTGGGCTCGTTCATTGTGGTGCGTCCCGGCGAGAAGGTGCCGCTGGACGGTGTGGTGATCGAGGGCTCGACGACGCTGAACACGGTGGCGCTGACGGGCGAGACAATGCCCCGCGAGATAGAGGCTGGCGACGAGGTGGTGTCAGGCTGCATCAACCAGTCGGGTGTCATCCGCGTGCGTACCACGAAGTCGTTCGGCGAGAGCACCGTGTCAAAGATTATCAGCCTGGTGGAGCACGCCGGCGAGCACAAGTCGAAGAGCGAGGCGTTCATCACCCGTTTTGCCCGCATCTATACGCCCGTGGTGGTCTTTGCCGCTGTGGCACTGGCCGTCATTCCTCCGCTATTCCTGTCGTTCACCTCCCATCTCTCATTTCTCACCGCTTTCCCCACGTGGCTCTACCGCGCCCTGCTGTTCCTGGTGGTGTCGTGTCCCTGTGCCCTGGTGCTCAGCGTGCCGCTGACCTTCTTCGGAGGCATCGGCGGTGCCTCGCGGAAGGGAATCCTGATTAAGGGGGCCAACTACATGGACGTGCTCTCGAAGGTGCAGACCGTGGTGTTCGACAAGACGGGAACGCTGACGCACGGACGGTTTGCCGTCGAGGCCGTACACCCCGACGAGTGCGACGAGCACCAGCTGCTGCACCTGGCCGCCCACGTGGAGCACTTCTCGACACACCCCATCGGCGCTGCCCTGCGCGACGCATTCCCCGACGAGGCCACGGACGGATGCCCCGTAGCCGATGTGGAGGAGGTGGCCGGACAGGGCGTTCGTGCCCGTGTGGGCGACAGGCTGGTCTGCGTGGGCAATGCGAAGATGATGGATGCCGTCGGAGCCCATTGGCACGACTGCCACCATGTGGGAACCATTATCCACGTGGCCATTGACGGTCGCTATGCCGGACATATCGTCATCAACGACAAGGTGAAGGAGGACAGTGCCGACGCCATCAGCCAGCTGCGCGCGCTGGGCGTCAGCCGCACGGTGATGCTCACGGGCGACCGCCGCGAAGTGGCCGCCCACGTGGCCGGACAGTTGCAGCTGGACGAATATCATGCCGAGTTGCTGCCTGCCGACAAGGTTGGCTATATGGAGCAGTTCACGGCCCAGTCCGCCCCAGTAGCCTTTGTGGGCGACGGCGTGAACGACGCCCCCGTGCTGGCCCGTGCCGATGTGGGTATCGCCATGGGCGGACTGGGCAGCGACGCCGCCATCGAGGCTGCCGACGTGGTGCTGATGGACGACCAGCCGTCCAAGATAGCCGCCGCCATCCGCACGGCCCGTCGTACGCTGGGCATAGCCCGTCAGAACGTGTGGCTGGCCATCGGTGTCAAGGTGGCCGTGCTGCTGCTGGCCGTTGCCGGACTGGCCACCATGTGGATGGCCGTGTTTGCCGACGTGGGCGTGACGGTGCTGGCCGTGCTGAACGCCATGAGGACGCTGAAGTGTTAAAATCATTTACAATGGGGCCGTATGTCGAAAAAAATGCCTATCTTTGCGCTCACTAATGATTCTTAACACACTTATTATACACGATTATGAAACCGACATTATTCCTATTAGCAGCAGGCATGGGTAGCCGCTATGGCGGCCTGAAGCAGCTCGACGGGCTGGGACCCAACGGTGAGACCATCATGGACTACAGCATCTACGACGCCATCCAGGCAGGATTCGGCAAGATAGTATGGGTCATCCGCAAAGACTTCGAAGAACAGTTCCGCACACAGATACTGGCCAAGTATGAAGACAAGATACCCTGCGAGCTGTGCTTCCAGGCGCTGGACGCCCTGCCCGAGGGGTTCAAGGTCCCTGAGGGCCGTCAGAAGCCGTGGGGAACGAACCACGCCGTGCTGATGGGCAAGGACGTCATCAAGGAACCCTTCTGCGTCATCAACTGCGACGACTTCTACGGCCGCGACGCCTTCATGCAGATAGGCAAGTACCTGAGCAGCCTGAAGGAGGGCACCAGGAACCAGTATGCCATGGTGGGCTTCCGTGTGTGCAACACGCTGTCGGAGAACGGCTCCGTAGCCCGTGGTGTCTGCGCCTATAACGACAAGCGCCACCTGACCGACGTCGTGGAGCGTACGGAGATACTGCGCATGGACGGCGTCATCAAGTACAAGGACGAGCAGGGCCAGTGGCAGCCGCTGGAGGAGAACGTACCCGTCTCGATGAACATGTGGGGCTTCACGCCCGACTATTTCGAGTATTCTGAGGCGTACTTCAAGGAGTTCCTCTCTGACCCGAAGAACATGGAGAACCTGAAGGCCGAGTTCTTCATCCCGCTGATGGTCAACAAGCTCATCAACGACGGTACGGCAACCTGCGAGGTGCTGGACACCACGTCGAAATGGTTTGGCGTAACCTATGCCGCCGACCGCGAGGATACCGTCAAGCGCATACAGAAACTGGTGGACGAAGGCATCTACCCCAACAAGTTGTTCTAAGAGGATATGCTCGAGAATATCATGACCGATGGGGAGTGCACACAGTTGCGCTCCCTCATTGATAGCGCAGAGACCATTGTGGCAGTGTGCCACACCAATGCGGACGGCGACGCCATCGGCTCGCTGTTAGGGTGGGGCGAGGTCTTGCGGCTGTTGGGCAAGGAGCCGCTGCTGGTGGTCCCTGACCAGTATCCCGACTACCTGCAATGGATGCCTAACACGGAAAAGATAGTCCGCTACGACAAGCGCAGGGACTATGTGGACACGGTGCTGAAGATAGCCGACGTGGTATTCTGCCTGGACTTCAACACGCTGTCGCGCACCGAGGCCATGGAGACCTCGCTGGCGGAGTCGCCGGCCCGGAAGGTGCTCATTGACCACCATCTGGACCCCGATGTAGACACAGCATTGTGCTTCTCGCAGCCCCAGATGTCGAGCACCTGTGAACTGGTGTTCCGCATCGTGTGGCAGATGGGACTCTTCGGCCAGTTGGGCAAGCACTACGCAGGCCCCATCTATACGGGCATGATGACCGATACGGGAGGGTTCACCTATAACTCCAGCGAGCCGGACATCTACTTCATCATCGGTCAGCTGCTGACCAAGCGCATCAACAAGGACAAGATATACCGTAACGTTTATCATAACTACTCGGAACATCGGCTACGGCTGGTCGGACACGTGCTGTGCAACCGGCTGGTGGTCGACAACAGGCGCCATGCAGCCTACTACACGCTGACGCGGGCGGACCTGAAGCGGTTCCATTTCGTGAAGGGCGACGCCGAGGGGCTGGTGAACATGCCGTTGCAGATGAAGGGCCTGAAGCTGAGCATATCGCTGCGCGAGGACACCGAGCGCGACAACCTGGTGTGGGTGTCGCTGCGGTCGGTTGACGACTTCCCCTGCAACGAGGTGGCTGCCCGGTTCTTCAATGGCGGAGGCCATCTGAACGCCTCGGGCGGACGCGTCAACGGCACCATGGATGATGCCGTAAAGGCGGTGGAGATGGCGCTGGATGCTTTTGAGGCGCAGTTAGTGAAATAAATATAAAAAACTGTAAGTGGCAGCAAATTCTTGACGCTGAACTTTTGACTATTCACTTTTTTTCGTACCTTTGCAGCCAATTTAATATGGAATGTATGAAGATGAAGAAGCTGATTTTCTCTCTGCTGGTGCTGACTGCCGTACTGTTTATGGCCAGTTGTGAGAACTATGAGACATATGGCGACAAGAAGGCCAAGGAACGTGAAGCCATCAACCAGTATATAGCCAGGGAAAGCATCAAGGTCATCAGTGAAAGCCAGTTCAAGGCGCAAGGAGGGGTGACCAAGGTCGAGGACAACGAGTATGTCAGACTGGACCGTACGGGCGTCTATATGCAGATTGTGCGCGAGGGCTGTGGCGAAATGCTGGAGGAGAACAAGTCGGTAAACATCTTGTGCCGTTTTACGGAAACAAACATTCTGGCAGATTCAGTGCTTGCCAGCAACAGCGAGCATTTCTATTTCTATAACTCGTCGGTGGGGTGGATTGACGGCTCCGATTTTGTGGACAAGATAAACGTCACCCGAACGGGAACCACCATCTCGGCTTCTTTTATTGAAGGTGTGATGCTGATGCGTCACCCTTCGTCTTCATCGGTTCCCGCAGGCTGGCTGGTCCCGTTGAACTATGTCAATATCGGGCGCCCGGAGAACGAGAACGAGGAGACCTCCCTGGTGCGTCTCATCGTACCGCACTCTCAGGGGACGGCAGACGCCGCTTCGAGCGTCTATCCCTGTGCCTATGAGATAACCTATATGAGAGAAAAATAATTGTTAACAGAATATGACACTTATAAAATCTATTTCCGGCATCCGCGGAACCATCGGCGGACGCACGGGTGATACCCTGAACCCATTGGATATCGTCAAGTTCACAACGGCTTACGCCACCTTCATTCCCCGCAAGTCAGGCAAGATTGTGGTGGGCCGCGACGGACGCATTTCCGGACCGATGGTGCGCGACGTCGTTTGTGGAACGCTCGTCGGCATGGGTTTCGACGTCGTTGACATAGGCTACGCGACGACGCCCACCACCGAGCTGGCCGTCCGCATGAGTGGTGCCGACGGAGGCATCATCATCACGGCATCTCATAATCCCCGCCAGTGGAATGCCCTGAAGCTGCTGAACAGCGAGGGCGAGTTCCTGACGGCTGCCGACGGCCAGAAGGTGCTGGAGATTGCCGAGAAGGAAGACTTCTGCTACGCCGAGGTGGACCACTTGGGAAAGGTCGTCGAGGACCCGAGTTTCGACGACCGCCATGTTCAGTCGGTATTGGACCTGAAACTGGTTGATGCCGATGCCGTGCGGAAGGCCCGCTTCACCGTCTGCGTAGACAGCATCAACAGCGTGGGCGGCATCATCCTGCCCAAGCTCCTGGAACGTCTTGGGGTAGGCTCTAAGTTCCTCAACGCTGAGGTGACGGGCGACTTCGCCCACAACCCCGAGCCCCTGGAGAAGAACCTGAGCGGCATCATGAACGAAATGAAGACCGGCCACTACGACCTGGGCATTGTCGTCGACCCTGATGTGGACCGTCTGGCTTTCATCTGCGAGGACGGTACGATGTTTGGCGAGGAGTACACGCTGGTCAGCGTTGCCGACTACGTGCTGTCTGAAACCCCGGGCAACACGGTGTCGAACCTCAGTTCCACACGTGCCCTGCGCGACGTGACCGAGAAGCATGGCGGCACGTATACAGCAGCCGCCGTGGGCGAAGTGAATGTCACCACCAAGATGAAGGAGGTCGGTGCCGTGATAGGCGGCGAAGGAAACGGCGGCGTCATCTATCCTGAGAGCCACTATGGTCGCGACGCCCTGGTGGGCATAGCCCTCTTCCTGACCGCTCTGGCCAAGAAGGACTGCAAGGTGAGCGAGCTGCGCAAGACCTACCCCGACTATCAGATAGCCAAGAACCGCATAGACCTGACGCCTGAGACCGATGTGGACGCCATACTGGTCAAGGTGAAGGAGATGTTCGCCAAGGATGCCGACGCACAGGTCAACGACATTGACGGCGTGAAGATTGACTTCCCAGACAAGTGGGTCCACCTGCGCAAGTCGAATACCGAGCCCATCATCCGCGTCTACAGCGAGGCCGCCACGATGGAGGCCGCCGACGAGTTGGGCAAGCGCCTGATGCAGGTGGTCTACGATATGCAGTAAGAAAATCGTCTTTTTTTTCTCATACGACGAGAGAGGCATCCCGTAAAGGTGGGATGCCTCTCTTTTTTCTTTGCTATAGATGGCTCTTGTCAGCCGTTCATCGAGAGCAGGAACTCCTCGTTGGAGTGGGTCTGCACCAGCCGGTCGCGGACGGTGTTCATGGCCTCGATGGGGTTCATCTCGGCAATGAACTTGCGGATAATCCACATACGGTTGAGCGTGGTCTGGTCCTGCAGCAGGTCGTCGCGGCGTGTCGAGCTTTGTACGAGGTTGACAGCGGGGTAGACGCGCTTGTTGGCCAGCATACGGTCGAGCTGGAGCTCGGAGTTGCCGGTACCCTTGAACTCTTCGAAGATGACCTCGTCCATCTTGCTGCCGGTGTCGGTCAGTGCGGTGGCGATGATGGTCAGCGAACCGCCGTTCTCAATGTTGCGGGCTGCACCGAAGAATCGCTTGGGCTTCTGCAGGGCGTTGGCGTCAACACCACCGGTGAGCACCTTGCCGCTGGCAGGGGCTACGGTGTTGTAGGCACGTGCCAGACGGGTGATGGAGTCGAGGAAGATGACGACGTCGTGTCCGCACTCGACCATGCGCTTGGCTTTCTCGAGCACGATGCCTGCAATCTTGACGTGTCGGTCGGCGGGCTCGTCGAAGGTGGAGGCGACGACCTCGGCATTGACGGTGCGGGCCATGTCGGTCACCTCCTCAGGGCGCTCGTCGATGAGCAGCATCATGATGTATGCCTCGGGGTGGTTGGCGGCAATGGCGTTGGCAATGTCCTTCATGAGGATGGTCTTACCGGTCTTGGGCTGTGCCACGATGAGTGCACGCTGTCCCTTTCCGATGGGCGAGAAGAGGTCAACGATGCGCACCGAGGGATTGGTGGTGGCAGGGTCGCCGCAGAGGGTGAACTTCTCTTCGGGAAAGAGGGGAGTCAGGTGCTCGAAGGCTACGCGGTCGCGCACTTCCTGTGGGTTGCGTCCGTTGATGGAGTTGATATTGCTCAGCGCAAAGTACTTCTCGTTGTCGTGGGGCGGACGTACGGTGCACTCCACGACGTCGCCGGTCTTCAGTCCGTAGCGTTTGATTTGCTGTACGTTGACATAGACGTCGTCGGGTGATGAGAGGTAGTTGTAGTCCGAAGAGCGCAGGAACCCGTATCCGTCCTGAAGGATTTCGAGCACGCCGTTGGCGGTGATGAGGTCGGAGAAGTCGAACTCGGTGCGGTTGCGTCCGAAGTCGTTGCGTGCGGGAGTTGCCTTAGGCTCCTGCACCTGCTGCTGTGCCATGGGGCGGTCGAAGATGTCGAGCGAGGGGATGGCAGCCTGGTCTTCTACAGGCAGGTCAACCGTCGTGATGAAGTCAGTGCCGTCGCCGGGGTCGCCTTCCCACACACCGTCGGCAGTGTCGTTGGTGTTCAGCTTCTTCTGCAGCTGGCTGATCTGCTCCGGCTTGATGTCCTCTGAGGGTGTCGCATCTTCTGCTGTTGCTTCAGGAACGCTCTGATCGGCCTTGACCTCCTCGGCCTCCGCAGCCGGTTGCCCGTCTGTGGCAGCCTGTTTGGCGGCTTCGGCTGCTGCCAGCTCCTCCAGTTCCTTCTTCGACTTGCGTCCGCGCTTCTTGGGGGCGGGCTTCTCAGCCTCGGCAGCCGGTTGGGCTACGGGTTCTTCTGCATTGTTCTCTGCTACGCTGTTCTCTTCTGCAGCAGCCTGCTCTGAGGCTTCCTGCTCGGCAAAGAGGTCGTCGAGCGACGGTTTCTTGGCCGCCTTGCCCTTCTTGGGCTTGGCGTCCAGGTTCTCGCCTTCGCTGCCGCTGACGGTGTAGACCTTGTTGTTGTCTTTGGCAATACGTGCGCGTTTGCGTTTTGGGGTGGGCACTCCTGCTGCCGAGTTTTCGGCGGCTTTGTCCAGAATGGCGTAGACGACCGCTTCGAGTTCATCGTTCTGCGACACTTTGACACCCAGTTCACCGGCTATCTCCATGAGTTCGGGGATAGGAAGTTTTTCAAGTTCTTCTTTCGTGTACATATAATATACAGTAATTCGTTAATGATTCAATGTCGTGGATTAGCTGAAAACTATGGAAAGAATGCTTCAGGAAAGAAGCACGTTTTCTGTAATTCGGCTGCAAAGGTAATGATTTCCCGTGAAACAGCCAAATTTTAGGCTACTTATTTAGTTTTTTTATGGGTCACTCTCTGGAGGCGTTCTTCAAGGGAAAGGGCTGCAAAGGCTTTCCACCCAGTGCAGCCGTCGGGTTTGTCGCTGAGATAGTCGAGGTCGTGCATGTGGGCATAGGCTTCCATCTCGAAGGGGTTGAGCAGGTAGCCGGCGTTCCTGAGGTGCTTGCGGTAGCGACAGGCCTGAAGCCAGTAGACGAAGTAGCGCCAGTAGAAACAAAGCCACGAGTCGTGCGTGGAGCGTGCCTGGTAGAGGTGTATCATCTCGTGGTTCTTGATGGCGTCGAAACGGGTGTTCATGGCCTCCGCCTCCTCCTGACTGTGGGTGATGATGTGGCCGAAGAACGTCAGTCCGTCGTAGCCCTTGCGAATCCAGAAGGGCAGGGCCACGGCCGGCATGTCCTTGGTGCGGCTGGGACGGACGGCCCGTACCAGCAGGGAGACAATCATGAGGGGATGGGGCTTCATTCCGGCTGTTCTGTATAGCGGGCCACGAAATCGTCCTCCGAGAGGATGGGAATGCCCAACTGCTGGGCCTTCTTGTTCTTGCCGGAGGTGGAGGTGACGTCGTTGTTAATCAGGAACGAGGTGCTGCCACTGACGGCAGAGGCCACCTTGCCACCCTGCGACTCGATGTAGGCCTTCAGTTCGTTGCGGTTCTTGTAGTGACGGACGTCGCCCGTGATGACGAAGGTGAGTCCCTGGCAGAGGTCGCCCGACGGCACCGTGCTGGCAGCGACAATCTCCAGGTTGGTCACCAGTCTGTTGTATCGTTCCAGATTCTTTTGGTCGCGGAACCAGCGTACGAACTGTGCAGACTTCTCCGGTCCGATGCCCGGAACGTGGGCAAAGACGTCCTGCGGTTCCTGTGGGGCGGAGAAGAGGTCGAGCGGTGCAGCGTTGTCTCCTACAGCCTCGCTGACCAGCCGGTCCAGCGGATAAGCCGAGAGCAGCCGCTTGCAGACGTCCAGTCCGCAGAGGGGAATGTTGAGTGCATAGAGCAGCCTGTGCGCCTCGACCTTGCGCGAACGGTCGATGCTGTTCATGATGTTGGAAGCCGAGCGCTCGCCGAAGCCTTCCATCTTCGCCAGGTCGCGGATGTGGGTGCGCAATTGGTAGAGGTCGGCATACTCGCTGACCCATCCCAGATTGATGAACTTGGAGAGCGTCTGCTCAGAGATGCCGTCAATGTTCATGCCCTCCTTGGAGACAAAGCGTGCAAACTTCTTGAGCTGTTTGGCCGGGCAGTCGGCATTGGTGCAGTGCAGGGTCTTGGTGCCGCTGGCCTCGCTCTCGGTGATGACGGCAGGAGCGTGACAGACCGGACAGGAGTCGGGAACGGTGAACGTCCCCACGCCGGCTGTGACTTGAATGACCTTTGGGATGATTTTGTTGGCCTTGATGACACTCAGCCGGGTGCCCGGACCGCCAATGCCCAGACGCTCGCACTCGCTGATGTTGCACAGCGAGGCACGCTTGACGGTGGTGCCCTCCAGTTCAACGGGTTCAAAGATGGCTACGGGCGAGATGGTGCTGGCAGCGCACGACCACTCAATCTCCTTCAGCGTCGTCTGAGCCGACTCGTCCTGCCACTTGAAGGCCAGTCCGGCACGGGTGGCGTGGTGGCCTGTGACGCTGCCCGTCTGGGCATAAGCCGTATCGTCGTAACAGACCACCAGGCCGTCAACGGGGAAGGGATTCTGCTTGGAGGTCACCTTCTGGGTGAAGGCGTCAATGCCGCTGTCAACAGCTGTTGCGTCCGGGTGGTCAATATACTGTCGCTCGACGGTGTTGAACCCTTGCTGGTCGAGCCACTGCATACGCTCGCCCCAGGAGTTGATGTCTTGGTCGGTATGTACGAGTGTGAAGGGAATCCAGCGTATGTGGCGGTCCATGATGTCCTGAGGGTCCTTGACGCTGAGCGAGCCCGACGCCAGGTTGCGCGGGTTGGCATAGTCCTCGCCGCTCTCCATGAGGTAGCGCTCGAAATCGTCGTACGAGATGACGGCCTCGCCGCGAATGACCACATGGCCTCGGTCGCTGATGGTTGCCGGAATGCCGCTGATGGCCTTGTGCAGATGGGTGATGTTGGTTCCGATGTGCCCATTGCCGCGAGTGACAATCTTCGACAGCTTCCCGTCGTCGTAGGTGACGACCAGAGTCAGTCCGTCGAGTTTCCAGGAAATCCAGATGGGGCGTTCCTCGGCCCATTTCACCAGCTCTTCGGGCTGCTTGGTCTTGGCCAGCGAGAGTGCGGCGTATTCGTGCTCTTCCTTCTGCCCCTGAGTGGTATCCTCGCTGACCTTCTGGGTTGGCGAGTCGGGGAGGGTGGTGCCTGTCTCTGTCTCCAGCCGCTTGAGTTCGTCGAAGCGCTGGTCCCACTCGTAGTCTGTCATACGTTCCGCACGCCCGTTGTAATAGGCGTCTGAGGCTTCGTTCAACTCACGGATGAGTTGCTGCATTCGTAGTATCTTATCTTCCGGCATAGTAACATTGCTTTAATGGTGCAAAAGTACGAAGAAAAGGGCGATAAACCAAATTTAGCGCCAAAATATTTGGCCGATGGAAAAATAATCCGTAATTTTGCAGAGTTTTTTAAAACTAAACCGAAGTAGTCATGCAGAAAATGTTTTTTGAACTCATACAGGTATCGCTCGGACAACTTGACTGTCTGGACCGTGCCCCTTCCGAAGGGGAGTGGGAGATGTTGCACGAATGGTCGAAGAAGCACGGACTGACGGCCCTGTGCTATCAGGGTGTCGTCAAATTGTTCGAGTTCGGGTTGCGGGCTCCCCAAGACCTGAGCATTGACTGGATGGCAGAAGCTGAAGAGGAGGAAACAGGAGAGAATGAGGCTCAGCAGATTCCGGCCGTCAGCCACCCGCTGCGCCGTATGCTGGTGGACCGCTGGCTGTCGCGCAACGGAGCCTCGCTGACCGAAAAGGCTGGCGAACGGCGTCAGTATGTGCCTTCGGCTCGTCTTGTCCTGCTGCTCTTGCAGGCTTTTGAGGATTTCCATGCCGGCACGCTGACCTTGAAGCCCGTGGTAGACTGCTTCACGTTGTTGCAGGAGCATGGAGATTCGCTGGGGAAGTTCCGTGACGGGTCGTCGGTTCCCCAGATGCTGCAGACGTTTGGCATCTGGCACTTCTCGCAGGCCATGATGTGGGCAGCCCAACAGGTATGTCTGCTTTCTGCTGACAAGATGCCGGTAACTCCCAAGACGGCTGCAGGACGCTTCCTGCTGGAAGAACTGACGGGCGGCAAAAAGCCCTGGAAAATCCGCCTCAAGAACCGCATCAGGAAATTCCTGATGTTCTAAGTAGCGTATATATAATATAGATGATATCTGTAGAATCACTGCATGTAGAATTTGGCGTGAAGCCTTTGT
>Ga0256407_10008451_pt1 | contig 15107 bp, 10 predicted proteins | sample RumenRJG_04DNA_FD_193489 | JGI IMG/M metagenome (GOLD analysis project Ga0256407, IMG submission 193489) | Bovine rumen microbial communities from Lethbridge, Alberta, Canada - RJG_04 | ecosystem: Host-associated > Mammals > Digestive system > Stomach > Rumen | place: Canada: Alberta... | reverse complement strand
TATATGCCTGCTATCCGCAAGCGTCAAGACTGGGGGCTGTTTCTCTCCATCCTACGCGACTGCAAAAAAGCATACGCCATTCAGGAGCCTTTAGCTTTCTACAGAAACAGGCAGAACTCTGTATCCAGCAACAAACTTGGACTCATCAAGTACAACATCCTGATTTACCAGAAAGTACTTGGTTTCTCAAGACTTAAATCGAACCTTTATTTCTTTTGTCTTTTCATCCCTACCCATTTTAAGAAACTATTGAAAAGACGCATAGACAGCTTTTTCTATAAAAAAAGGAAATAATTCTTTCTCTTATATAATATTAGGTGTTTATTCACGTTATTATGGTATAGAAAACACAGAATATACCCTATAGATATGACTGTACTGGAAAACGGCTATGTACTTGACGGCATGAACGAGTTTGAACGCAACACTAAGCGACTGCTCGACTTATTTGTTGCGATGATTTGTATCATCGTCTTTTCCCCATTATTTCTCATCTGCTACATTCTGGTAAAGCGTGAGGACGGCGGGCCTGCCATTTTCCGTCAGGAGCGTATAGGCCGTTTCGGTCGTCCGTTCAACATCTATAAGTTTCGCAGTATGCGTGTAGATGCAGAAAAGAACGGACCGGCACTCTTCCAGCATGGAAAAGAGACGCGATTGACAAAGATCGGTAAATTTCTGCGTGACCATCATTTGGACGAATTGCCACAATTATGGAATGTGGTGAAAGGCGACATGGCTTTTATTGGCCCCCGTCCGGAGCGAGAGTTTTACATTAAACAGATTATGGAGCGCGACCCACGCTATGTTTACCTCTATCAGATACGGCCAGGCGTCACTTCTTATGCCACACTCTACAACGGATATACAGACACCCTGGAAAAAATGTTGCGCCGCTTAGAACTGGACCTATACTACTTGGAGCACCGCTCATGGTGGTTTGATTTTAAGATCCTTCTTAAGACTTTCATCAATATCGTGTTTGGCAAGAAATTCTAATACCTTATCAATATGTCATACAGGCACGTCCTCATAGTTGGCTTGTGTCTCTGCTATTCTTACATATCAAAGGCACTAAAGCCTCCAACCACGCAAATTTCTTACGACCTCACGGCAGAAACGGCAGTCGGCACTGGCGACTATACGGCCTATCAATTAGTCTCCAACCGTCACCATGTGCTTGGCACACATTCTAACACAGCCTATATGCGTGGGGCTGTCAACGTAGAGCATTCATTAGGAAAAAAGTGGACCTTATCGGGTACAGTTGATGCCATTGCATCAGTACATGCCGACCATAGGTCATACCTCCAGCAATGTTTTGCAAACCTGGCGTATCAGAATTTCTATTTTGAAGTAGGCACACGTGAGGATAAACAGGTGATTCGTAATGACCTACTATCCTGCGGCTCGTTTGTAAAAGGCACTAATGCCAAACCGTTTGCCCAACTTCGTATCGGCACCAAAGATTTCTGGGACGTTCCCTATACACAAGGTTGGATTCAGATACACTTCGATGGCGGCTACGGTCGGTTCCTCGACGGCAACTATCGAGAAGATGCTTTTTATCAGGGTGCCTCGCCCAACGGAAAGAATGTGAATGGCAGATATGCCACAGGCATCTTGATGCACCAAAAGCACCTGTATATCCGTACAAATCCTACAAAGCGGTTCTTTGCAATGGCTGGTATGGAACACATGGTACAATTTGGAGGATCTGCTTACAAATACAACAAAGAAGGCGTACTGGTAAACAAGAAGAAGCCTACGGACCTGAAGGCTTGCTTCGATGTCTTTCTACCGTTTGGGGATAGCAACTATGCAGAGCACGATGCTATGGAGGACTGGATATTCGGCAACCACGTGGGTATGATGACCGTACAATTCGGATGGAACATTAATAAGGACCATCTACTACAGGCGTACCTTGACAATCCCTTTGAAGACGGCTCAGGTATACGCAAAGGAAATGGTTGGGACGGACTCTGGGGTATCGAATTTACAAACAAAACGCCAGGCATACAATATGTAAGAGGAGCAGTGGTAGAATACTTCCAAACGACCAACCAATCGGGCCCTCTTCACTGGGATCGTAGAGATTATCCCGAACCCGTAAGTAGCCAAATTACAGACTATGTGACTGGCAAAGATGAATACTACAATCATTCATGTTATGATAGTTATACCCACTTCGGTATGACACCTGGCAATCCATTAATCGCATCACCAATATATAATAAGGATGGCTTCACGGCCTATCGTGACAACCGCATCAAGGCATGGCATCTGGGATTTAATGGAGAACTGAATGAGCATCTTAGCTACCTTGTCAAAGGCTCCTATCGTGAGGGATGGGGTACTTATGATATATTTTTACCTAACAAGCATCACTCATTTGATGCGATGGTACAAAGTTCTTATGGTATCGGTCCATGGAAATTCAGTGTTTCCTATGCTTTCGACAAGGGGAACATCTACGGTGACAACTCTACATTCGACATCAAAATAGGATATCATGGCAAGATTCTGTAAATACATCATCCTTACATCTTACATCTTCCTTCTATCTTCCTGCCAGGAGGGAGGCGAGGCTGGTGACCTGTTTGGTATGTGGCGCTTGGAAGGCTCTGATTCAAAAAGCGTGAGTTTCTCTGGCTCAGTAACACTGTTCCGCGATGCAGATGGAAGTCAGGTATTCGGAAAATTCAATCATAACGGCGACAGTCTGTTTATTGAATGTGTTTCCATCGAAGGAATGCCATCCGACACAACTTTCATAGAAGAAAGCTTCGGTTTTAAGCCCTTCACCAACATACGCATGAAGATTGAACGACTTGACTCTGATGACCTGGTACTCAGTAAAGATGGGCATATATGGAGTTTCTATAAGTACTAATGTTCAAGGAGTTCAGACAACAGACACACCCATTTTATTGAAATTCTTTTTATTTAGGCGAATATCTCAGGAAAAGTTTGGCCATTTGAGGAAAAAAAATTAACTTTGCAGTCAGAACCCTAAACAAGAACAACAATGACCGCAAAACAAACAATCGAGGCTGGTAAAGCCATTCTGGGAATCGAATTCGGTTCCACACGTATTAAGGCCGTACTTATCGACCAGGAGAACAAACCCATCGCACAAGGCTCACACGAGTGGGAGAACCAGCTCGTTGACGGATTGTGGACATATTCAATAGAAGCCATTTGGTATGGTCTGCAGGACTGCTACGCTGAATTGCGCAAGGACGTGATGAAGCAGTACGACTGCGAGATTGAGAGTCTGGCTGCTATTGGTTTCTCTGCCATGATGCACGGCTACATGGCTTTCAACGAGAAGCAGGAGATTCTGGTGCCTTTCCGCACATGGCGTAATACCAATACTGGCGAGGCCGCTGCCAAACTGAGCGAACTGTTCAACTATAACATTCCCCTGCGCTGGAGCATCAGCCACCTGTATCAGTGCATCATCGATAACAACGAGCACGTCAGCGACATCAAATATCTGACCACGCTGGCTGGTTATGTACACTGGCAGGTAACGGGTCAGTTCGTTTTGGGTGTAGGTGATGCGTCTGGTATGATTCCCGTTGACCCCGCCACAAAGACCTATGATGCTGAGATGGTGAAGAAGTTCGACGAGCTGGTAGCTCCGAAGGGCTATTCTTGGAAGTTACTCGACATCCTGCCAAAGAGTCTGAATGCTGGTGAGCAGGCTGGTTTCCTGACTCCAGAGGGTGCAAAGAAACTCGATGTCAGCGGTCACCTGAAGGCTGGCATCCCCGTTTGTCCTCCAGAGGGCGACGCAGGCACAGGCATGGTGGCAACCAATGCTGTAAAGCAGCGCACTGGTAACGTCTCTGCCGGTACTTCTTCATTCTCAATGATTGTACTTGAGAAGCCCCTTTCAAAGCCTTACGAGATGATTGACATGGTGACCACACCTGATGGTTCTCTGGTTGCTATGGTACACTGTAACAACTGTACATCAGATATCAACGCTTGGGTAGGTCTGTTCAAGGAATATCAGCAGTTGCTGGGTGTTCCCGTGGATATGAACGAGCTCTACGGCAAACTGTTTAACAAAGCCCTTGAGGGTGAAGCTGACTGCGGTGGCCTGATGGCTTACAACTATGTGTCTGGTGAGCCTGTGACGGGTCTGGCTGATGGTCGTCCCCTCTTCGTTCGTTCTGCCAACGATAAGTTCAACCTTGCCAACTTCATGCGTGCCAACCTCTATGGTGCCATCGGTGTGCTGAAGATTGGTAACGACATCCTGTTCAAGGACGAGAAGATTCGCGTAGACCGTATTACAGGTCACGGTGGGTACTTCAAGACTGCTGGCGTTGGTCAGCGTATGTTGGCAGCTGCTCTGAACTCTCCTATCTCTGTGATGGAAACTGCAGGTGAAGGCGGTGCTTGGGGTATCGCCCTGTTGGCTGGCTACCTAATCAATAAGAATGGTAAGAATCTGGCTGACTACTTGGAAGATGTCGTCTTCGCTGGCAACACTGGTGTTAGCATCGCTCCTACAGCCGAGGATGTGGCTGGTTTCGAGAAGTACATTGAGAACTACAAGAAGTGTCTGCCTATTGAACAGGCTGCCGTAGACGCAAAGAAATAAAGAAACAAATATATAGTTAGTAGTTAAAATTATGAACGACAACAAAGTTATGAACATGGCAGCGGATAATATCCGTATCCTTGCTGCTTCGATGGTTGAAAAGGCAAAGTCGGGTCACCCCGGCGGTGCTATGGGTGGTGCAGACTTCATCAACACCCTGTACAGTGAGTTCCTGGTTTACGATCCTGAGAATCCCGCATGGGAAGGTCGCGACCGTTTCTTCCTGGATCCTGGTCACATGGCTCCAATGCTCTATAGCCAGCTGGCTCTTATCGGCAAGTACACTCTTGAGGATCTGAAGAACCTGCGTCAGTGGGGTTCAGTAACTCCTGGTCACCCCGAGCGCGAGATTGAGCGCGGCATTGAGAACACATCCGGTCCTCTTGGTCAGGGTCACTGTTTCGCTGTAGGTGCTGCTATCGCCGCCAAGTTCCTAAAGGCTCGTCTGGGCAACGTGATGAACCAGACTATCTACGCATACATCTCTGATGGTGGTGTGCAGGAAGAGATTTCACAGGGTGCAGGCCGTATCGCCGGTAACCTTGGTCTCGACAACCTGATTATGTTCTACGACGCTAACGACATCCAGCTCTCTACCAAGACTGAGGTTGTGACCTGCGAGGATACAGCTAAGAAATACGAGGCTTGGGGATGGTATGTCCAGAAGATTGACGGTAACGATGTTGACCAGATCCGCGAGGCTATCAAGAAGGCTCAGGCCGAGAAGGAGCGTCCTTCACTCATCATCGGTCATTGCGTCATGGGTAAGGGTGCCCGTAAGGCCGACAACTCTTCTTACGAGAGCAACTGTGCTACTCACGGTGCTCCTCTCGGTGGCGATGCTTACATCAACACCATGAAGAACCTGGGTGCTGATCCTGAGAATCCATTCCAGATCTTCCCCGAGGTGAAGGAGATGTACGCTAAGCGTGCTGAGGAACTGAAGAAGATTGTGGCTGAGCGCTATGCAGAGAAGGCTGAGTGGGCCAAGGGTCATCCCGAGCAGGCTAAGCAGCTCGAGGAGTGGTTCAGCAGCAAGGCTCCAAAGATTGACTGGAGCAAGATAGAGCAGAAGCCCGGTTGCGCTACACGTAACGCATCGGCTACCGTTCTCGGTCAGCTCGCTGAGCAGGTGCCCAACATGATTTGTGCATCAGCCGACCTCTCTAACTCTGACAATACCAACGGCTTCCTGAAGAAGACTCACGACATCGTTCGTGGTGACTTCTCTGGTGCTTTCTTCGAGGCTGGTGTAGCCGAGCTCACCATGGCTTGCTGCTGTATCGGTATGGCTCTGCATGGTGGTGTCATCCCTGCTTGCGGTACCTTCTTCGTATTCTCTGACTACATGAAACCTGCCGTACGTATGGCTGCTCTGATGGAGCTGCCAGTGAAGTTCATCTGGACCCACGATGCATTCCGCGTTGGTGAGGATGGACCTACCCACGAGCCTGTTGAGCAGGAGGCACAGATCCGTCTGATGGAGAAGTTGAAGAACCACCACGGTAAGAACTCTGTATTGGTAGTTCGTCCTGCCGATGCTGAGGAGACCACCGTTTGCTGGCGCATGGCTATGGAGAATATCGATACGCCTACCGCACTTATCTTCTCTCGTCAGAACATCGAGATGCTGCCCGAGGGCAACGACTACAACCAGGCTACCAAGGGTGCTTACGTGGTTGCCGGATCAGACGAGGACTATGATGTCATCCTTCTGGCTTCAGGTTCTGAGGTTAGCACACTGGAAGCAGGTGCAAAACTGCTCCGCGAGGATGGTGTGAAGGTTCGCATCGTCAGCGTTCCTTCTGAGGGTCTGTTCCGCAGCCAGTCTAAGGAGTATCAGCAGAGCATCCTGCCTGCAGGCGTGAAGAAGTTCGGTCTGACAGCAGGTCTGCCCGTCAACCTCGAAGGACTGGTAGGTGCCGACGGTACCGTATGGGGTCTGGAGAGCTTCGGTTTCTCCGCTCCTTACAAGGTGCTCGACGAGAAACTCGGCTTCACTGGCGAGAATGTTTACAACCAAGTTAAGAAACTGTTGGCATAAAGCCCACCCCCCAAGCCCCCTCTCCAAGGGAGGGGGTGTTTTATTAGTAAACACCTTTAATTTGGTATAACAGAAGTGTTGTGTAATATAGATTCTGTTATAGAACATATTTCAAAAATAATAGGAAATGAATAATACAGATAACAAGTCTAACCAAGCTCCCCGCCCTTGGGGAGGGGTTGGGGGTAGGCCCATTGGCATAGCCAGCGACCACGCTGGCTATGCTCTTAAGCAGTTCGTCAAGAAGTATCTCGAGGAGAAGGGATACGAGTACAAGGACTACGGCACATACACCGAGGACTCTTGCGACTATTCCGACTTTGGTCACGCACTGGCCAAGGGTATTGAGGCAGGCGAGGTATTCCCTGGTATCGCAATCTGTGGTTCTGGTGAGGGTATCAACATGACGCTCAACAAGCACCAGAGCATCCGTGCTGGATTGTGCTGGATTCCTGAGATTGCCCATCTGATTCGTCAGCACAACAATGCCAACGTGCTGGTGATGCCTGGTCGCTTCATCGACGAGGAGATGGCTCGCAAGATTATGGACGAGTACTTTACTACCGAGTTCGAAGGTGGACGCCACCAGAAGCGTATTGATAAAATACCCGTATAATATATAAGGTATATAATGAAGAAGAGGTCGCTTCCTGTATGAAACGACCTCTTCTTTTTATGTTAAAGAGTTTACAAATCGCTGTAGTCGCGGATATTAAAGGTTGAGGTGCTCATATCACCCGTTTCAAAGCCCTGTTTCAGCCAACGCTTGCGCTGAGCACTGGTACCGTGAGTAAACGACTCTGGATTATCGTAGCCCTGCGCCTTCTTCTGCAACCAGTCATCACCGATAGCCTTCGCCAACTCCAGACCCTTCTCCATATCACCATACTCCAATGAGTGGTTCTTCAGATCCTCATAATGAGCCCACACGCCAGCATAGTAGTCGGCCAGCAATTCCAGACGTACACTCACCTGATTAGCCTGCTTCTTATCCAGACGTGCCATCTGCTGATGAGCCTGACTAAGAATGCCCAGTTGATTTTCAACATGATGGCCTATCTCGTGAGCTATGACATAGGCGTATGCGAAGGTGTTTCCCTGTACACCCAGCTGCTTCTTCATCTCCGTAAAGAACGACAGGTCGATATAGAGCTTTTGGTCACCAGAGCAATAGAAAGGACCAACCTGTGCCGTAGCAGAACCACAGGCAGAGTTGACGGCATCAGTGAAGAGCACCAGTGTGGGCGGCTCGTACTTCCCTAACCCATTCTGTTCAAAGACTTCCGTCCAGACATCCTCGGTCGATGCAAGAATCTTCTTGCAGTCGCTGGCCAGTTGCTGTTCCTCGGCAGTGAACTCACGCTGTTGGGTCTGCTCCGTCTGCTGGTTCAATGCACCGCTTTGCATCACATTGCCCACAACATCGCCGAGGTCACCACCTGAAAGGAAGGTCATCAGCGCAATAATAATGATACCACCAATACCACCGATTCCTGCCTTGGCACCCGTACTCATTCCTCTGCGGTCTTCCACATTGGAACTTTCTCTTCTTCCAGTTAATTTCATAGACTTTTTCTTTTTAATGAAATATGGACAGAAATCACCAATGGATTAGCAATTTCTGTCCAATTACTATTTTACTTTAAACTATTAAAAGTTCTTGGTCTGCTCAGCCACCTCAGCGTTAATCTTGTCGATGAACTGCTGGATAGTCATGGTAGCCTGTTCGCCACCACCCTGCTGACGCATAGAGACAAGTCCCTCGGCAGCTTCCTTCTCACCAACAATCACCATGTAGGGGATACGCTTCAGCTCGTTATCGCGAATCTTACGACCCAGCTTCTCGTTACGCAGGTCGATAGAACCGCGAACGCCCTGCTGGTTGAACTGGTCGAGTACCTGCTTTGCGTAGTCGTTGTATTTCTCAGACAGAGGCAGAACAACAACCTGATCAGGAGTCAGCCACAAGGGGAAGTGACCGCTGGTGTGCTCGATAAGCACGGCGGTGAAACGCTCCATACTTCCGAAGGGAGCACGGTGAATCATCACAGGCGTCTTCTTCTGGTTATCTTCGTCAGTATACTCCAACTGGAAACGCTTAGGCAGGTTGTAGTCCACCTGGATAGTACCCAGCTGCCAACGACGACCGATAGCATCCTTAATCATGAAGTCAAGCTTAGGACCATAGAAAGCAGCCTCGCCATATTCTACTTTTGCGTGCAGACCCTTCTCTTCGCAGGCCTCCTGGATGGCTTTCTCGGCCAGTGCCCAGTCTTCATCGCTACCAACGTACTTCTCGTGGTTGTTAGGATCACGCAGAGAGATCTGTGCCTCGAAGTTGAATCCGAAAGCAGAGAGCACTACGTTGATGATGTCCATCACGTTGAGGAACTCCTGCTTCACCTGGTCGGGACGACAGAAGAGGTGGGCATCGTCCTGAGTGAACGAACGTACACGGGTCAATCCGTGCAGCTCACCGCTCTGCTCATAACGGTAAACGGTGCCGAACTCTGCAATACGCAGGGGCAGATCCTTATATGAACGGGGCTTCCAAGCGAAGATCTCGCAGTGGTGAGGACAGTTCATGGGCTTCAACAGATACTCTTCGCCCTCCTCAGGAGTGTTGATGGGCTGGAATGAATCCTTACCATAGTGATCCCAGTGGCCAGAGGTGACATAGAGATTCTTTGAACCGATATGCGGAGTGATAACCTCCTGATAGCCGTAACGCTTCTGAACCTTGCGCAAGTGGTCCTGCAAACGCAGACGCATATCGGTACCCTTCGGCAACCAGATAGGCAGGCCCTTACCTACTTTGTCAGAGAACATAAACAGCTCCATCTCCTTGCCAATCTTGCGGTGATCGCGCTTCTTGGCTTCCTCCAGCATCACCAGATACTCGTCAAGCATCTTCTTCTTGGGGAATGAGATACCATACAGACGCTGCATCTGCTCACGGGTAGCATCGCCACGCCAGAAAGCACCTGCGACTGAAGTCAGCTTAATGGCCTTGATCTCGCCAGTATCCACGAGGTGCGGACCGCGGCAGAGGTCTGTGAAGTTACCCTGGGTATAGGTGGTGATAGTGCCATCTTCAAGATCCTGCTCAATGTGCTCGCACTTATAAGTCTGACCGTCGGCTGCAAACTGCTTCAAAGCATCAGCCTTAGCCACTTCCTTGCGAACCACAGGCTCTTTCTTAGAGGCCAGTTCACGCATCTTGTTCTCAATGGTGGGGAAATCGCTCTCCTTGATGCTCTCGCCATTAGGCAGCAGCACATCATAGAAGAAGCCGCTCTCTACAGCAGGACCGAAGCCGAACTGAATGCCAGGATACAATTCCTGGAGTGCTTCAGCCAGCAGGTGGGCAGAGGTGTGCCAGAATGTGTGCTTACCCTGCTCGTCCTCGAACTTATAGAGTTCGATCTTTGCGTCCTCGTTGATAGGACGGTTCAACTCCACCGTTTCGCCATTCACACCGCAAGCCACTACGCTGCGTGCCAGAGCAGGCGAAATGCTCTCGGCAATCTGAAGTCCGGTTACGCCCTGCTCATAGGAGCGAACAGATCCGTCCGGAAAAGTAATCTTTATTTCCATATCTACAATATATGTGTAAGTTTAAGCGGATGCAAAGGTAGTGCAAATCGAGCGAAATACAAAATAAATCACCATTTATTTTTATTTCCGAGATGCAGCATACCTTCGATGAGATCAAAGGTACGAATAAGTAAGCAAAGAGCAAAAGAAATTCACATTTTTCTTTTGCTCTATTTTTTCATTGTTTCTGCCCTAATGCATTATATCGAAGTCCGTCCTTCTCTATAACAAGGCGGCGGTCCTTGACATATTTCCTTACAGCAGGCATTTTCATCTCTGTCGTCGGTGATACACCTGTTGCCGGATTACCTGGCCGTTCGTATGGTCCAAGGTCACGCGCCGTGCCGGTCACCGTACGTGCCAGGAAGGGGAAATCCTCTACGAGTTGCTGCCATACGCCATTCACATTGTCTAGGTCTGCATTGCCAGCATCCACCAGCCGATTCTCAGGGTCAGCCGTCAGACGGCCGAAACGACGCGGCAGGCCGCCGTAGATGTCACGCGGCAACAGAGCATCGTCCTCATCAAGCGTAATATAGTCATCGGCACTGATACCGGTTACAAGATGATTAGTCCAGCCATTCTTCGACATCTTTGAAGTCATTCCATTATAATCATCATAGCCAACACAGATTTCCTGCTTACCCAGACACACATTATTATAATACTTGGTGTTGGCATCAGAGCCACCACTCTCAAACATGTAGTCGTAACTGTTGTCGAAGGCCAGACAGCCAACCAATACATGACCGTCTTTATGGTTGTTGCAGTCGAAGCCCTTGACAGAACTGCCCTGATTATGTCCGAATGAAATGGTGTTAAACACATAGTGAATGCCTTTCGAGCTGCCACCAGTACCATTACCGCCGAGCTTGATACCATTGCCGTTACCCGAGAACGATGCAGAACTACTCTTCTGAATATAGTCTTTCACCCAAAGATGATCAGAGGCGACACCGGCCTTCCAGGCCCAACATTCGGCGATGATGACATCGTAGTCGGTTTCGAAGAGATCCCACGAATCGTCGCTGTTATGCCATGCACGACAACGGATGAAGCGGTTGCCCTTACCATTATGCATCTTGCAGGCAAAGCCGTCGGCATCGGAGCCGTAGTTAGCATCATAGTCGCAGTTATGGTGCGAGTCGCAATCAATGATATCATTATAGGCGCAATAGGTTCCATCGTTCTCCGAAACACCGGGGAACGTATCACTGAACTTATGTCCGAAGCCCAGTTGCAGGCCCGTATCCAGGTTATACGAAAACTCACAGCGTTCTATGCGGTTATGCGACCCTTCCAGTTTGATGCCATTGTCGGCCGCATGGGTAATATGCAAGCCAAACAGCCACCAGTAGTTCCCCGTAATGGTGATGCCACGTTCCCCCACCCGTTCGTTAGTCAGTCCGTTCACGAAGTCGAAAACAGGCTTTTCACCGTCATAGCAACGAATCAAGACAGGGTTCTCTGCTGTACCACTGCTCTTCATACGAACAGTGAACTTGCCATCGCTCTGCACAGACTGTTTATACGTTCCACCACGACAGATGATGTGGGTGCCTGGCTGCGCGTTATTAATGGCTTTCTGCAGATTGAACCAAGGTTTTTCTATCGTACCATCGCCTGTCTGATCATTACCATCGGGAGCAATATAAATAGTCTTCTGTGCCGTGGGGAATGCTTTGGTGGGAACCCATGTACCCTCGGTGATATACGTAGGATCATCAGGGTCAACAGGAACGACATTTGCCGACTTGATAATCACCTTCGACACATAGGTATTGCTGGAACTGCCAACAAAGCGGAAGCGCACGTTGGTTTGTCCGTCAAGGGCGGTCTTGGCACTGTATGACCTAGCACCAGAGCCACCGGAGGAAATCTCAGCAAGCTGCTGCCAGGCACCATCATTCACAGAATAACTGATAATCAGCTTATTGCTGCCTCCTGAGCCCCAGTCAACGAAAATCTTACCAGGATCGTCAAGAGCCGGAGTAATCAGATAGGAGGACGTACCGTTGGTGAACGTGAACTGTTTGGTTCCATTGTTCTCCTTCAATTCCATCTTCAACGTCTCCCAGTCGCCAGAAGGCAGCGACAATGTTGCAGCACCGTTAGCGCCGTATTTTCCTTTGGCCAGTGAGGAGAAATTCTCTGAAAGGTCGTCTGCCTGTGCCACGAAGGCACAGAGCAGCAGAGCTATACTTGATAATATCTTTTTCATAGTTCGAGCTTATTTGATGATTTGACCCTGTACATTATAGTTTACACCATTCTTCCGAATCATCAGACGACCGTTCTCTATCACCTTCGTCACGACAGCGTTTCTCTTGACATTTGTCAGCGTACTGATACCCGTCAAATCTATCTCTGGCACCTTCACGTACATATCGTAGACACGGGCGCCGCCATTAGCACCTTCTTGCTGGAAACTGATTGTTCTCACTTGCGTCAGCACGTTCTCATCCGTCAGTCCTGCTGCGGCCAGCACATCATAGTTAGCATAGGCGCCTTTCGTATATTTCTGCGTTGTCACACTCTTCGTAGTACCGTCGGCCTGTGTATAGGAAATCTTAAACTGTCGGCCGCCAGTGGTGTAAAGGTTCAGTTTCAGTTCCAGAAGGCCTCCGGCAAGAGCCAAAGCCATACCGCCATTACTCTCACCCATACACAGAGCACCCTTGTCAAAACCCGATGCCGTCTCCTCTTTCTCAGGATCTATGGTCGTTGCCGTCTTATCGCCTTGAATCAAGGTAAGCACACCTTGCAGATCGACAGGCAATACATCGATGGCATCCTGGAAGTGATACCAGTCGCCAGTAAGTACGTGGAAGGGCTTAACCAAAGTGATGATACCTGTCGAAGTGACGGGCTTCACACCTGCTTCGACATCACCTGACACCGTCACCGTGAAAGTACAGGCAGCCTGCGGCGTACCACTGATAGTGAGCGTGTTGCCTATAACGCTGTAGCTCAAGCCCTCGGCAAGACCTTCTACCACGACATCCGTTCCCACCTCGTTCCACGCATACACAATGTCAGCAATAGCCCCACCCGCTACAATCTCCTGCATGGCATTGGCTGTATTGCAGGTCAGCGTTATCTTCTCTGGAACGACATATTCTACTGGCAAGCCATCCAACTCATAGGCTCCAAAGTCTGGGGCTTCATCGTTATAAAGAATATAGACATCATCAGCGGTGATATACTCCAGACCTGCGGCAGCACATTCTGCCTCAGTCATCTTGCGGGTTGGCGTAAAGCCGATGATTGGCGTACCCATGTCCTTGAAGATGCTGCCTGGTTTCAGGCGTGCGAAGTTATTATCAGGCAGAGAGCCGTCATCCTCACGATCTGCCTTGAAGTCGGCAACACTCAGCGAGAGGAACTCACCAGAGTGGTCCTTGGTCACTATTTGAGTTTTTCCTTCCTTGTAGCCCTCCTTGATAGGATTGCAACCATCAATGGTTGTCCATGAGTTATATTCTGTGTCAGGGTCCTGATAGCCTTCTTTGTCGGGCGACAGGAACTCGTGGTTACCCACGTTCACGCCGCTTTTCTGTGCCGTAGCACCCCACCCCACGCAGTTGCGGATAGTCATGCCACCATACTTGAAGATAGTGGGGAAGCGGTAGTTGTATTCATTTCCCCAGGCAGTACAGTTGATGACGTACATACCCTCATAGGCGTTGTTCTGGTCGAATCCCTTATGTAAGTTCTCGAATGCCACACAGTTGGTCACCACATGAGCACCTGTCGACTGGTCGAAGGCAGCACCACCGGCACTGCCACCACCACCCAGTTTGAAGCCATTGCCGTTCTTTCCCTCTGTGCCGTCCTTCAGATAACCGGCATGCCAAGCCCAGCAATGATCAATCACCACGGGATGATAGACCATGTAGAGATCCCAGTTGTCATCACTATTCGTCCATGCACGACAACCGTGGAACTCCGTTCCTGGTCCTGGGAACAGCTTACAGGCAAAGCCATCGGCATCGCCACCATCGTCGTTACCGTTATAGGTACGCAAGTCGCTGTTCTCGTATGAGTCACAGTTAATCACCTTATTATATCTGCAATAGCTATAGCCAGGATTGAACTCCGGCTGTCCACTGATAGGAAACGACTTCGTCTCTTCTATCTTGAAGTCCTTAAACATACCTATCTGCAGGCCCGTATCGTTATTCCATCGAAACACGCAACGCTCTACAATATTATACGAGCCTTCCATCTTCATGCCGTTATCCTCGGCATTCTGTAGCACCAGTCCGTAGAACGTCCAGTAGTTAGCCTCGTGGTTCACGTAGATACAGCGTCCCATCTTGAATTCCGCCTCCGTCTTGTGATTCATTCCCGAACCATCGATAATCACCTTGCCTGCAGCTTCATCAGGCCATGCACGCATCTCGCAGCGCAGGTCTGCCGTCGTGCTCAAGGCAGGAATCTTGATACGCTCGCTAATCACATACGTACCCTTATGAATCAATATACGATCACCTGGCTGTACCAGTTCCACCGCCTTATGGATAGTCAGCAGCGGAGCCTCCTCCGTACCTGCATTCGCATCGTTACCCATTGTTGCCACGTGGATATCGTTTGCCACAGCATACGTGCCAAACATCATCATACACATGGGCATCAATGCTCTCAAAATATTTATTTTGTACTTCATATAGTTTTAGTAAATAATAGTTTTGTTCTAGCTGCAAGGAGTTTCATAGTTGTAAACGGACAAATTTACTTGAACAATCCTTTTCACGCTTGCAAAGGTACGATTTATTTTTGAATAAACGAATAAAACGTACAAAATAACGTAAAGGCCCATGCCTGTCACATATTTACCCTCAA
>Ga0256407_10008450_pt1 | contig 15108 bp, 1 predicted proteins | sample RumenRJG_04DNA_FD_193489 | JGI IMG/M metagenome (GOLD analysis project Ga0256407, IMG submission 193489) | Bovine rumen microbial communities from Lethbridge, Alberta, Canada - RJG_04 | ecosystem: Host-associated > Mammals > Digestive system > Stomach > Rumen | place: Canada: Alberta | collected... | reverse complement strand
TGGTGAGGGGGGATTGGGCCCAGTCCCCAATCCCCAATCCCCAATCCCCAATCCCCAATCCCCAATCCCCATTGAAAAGTACTATTAATATAAGTTCAAATTTTATTTAAAGCTTTTTATTAATTATTTATCATTCATTATGTCAAAAAAAATAAATGGCAACGATGAAAACAAATTTCAAAATATATTAAATAAATCAAAGATTTCTAAAATTATTACTTCAATAACAACAACAGATAATCCGAAATATTTATTTGAAAGTCTTAACAAACTTTTTTTAAATCAACAAGAATCAAAACAATTTTTAATTAATTTATTTTCAATGAAGGAAAAAAAAGATGAAAATAAAATTATTGATGATAATAATAAAATTTCTTTGAAATTAAAGGAATTATTATATTTTCTTATAATTAATTTTAATTTCAAATTTTTTAATAATTTTGTTAAAGAAAATCAATTAGTTTTTGATGAAGAAAAATTTATTAATGATTGCCTTATGAAGAGTATTGAATTAATATCGAATAGAAGTTTTAACAATTATGGAAATAATAATATTCTTTTTCATAAATATTTTATTATTATTATTTTTTTTATATTAAAATATAAATATAAAAAAGAATATAACAAACATCAAATTGAAACAATTGTAAAATGCTTTAATAATTCTGAATTAAATGATATCTTTTTTGATATATATACAACATCTTTATCTTTACTTAATAGCAATGATACAAAAAAATCAATTTTTGAATTAAATTTTTTTAAAAAATATGATTTCATTAATAAATTGATTAACAATTATTCATCGAATAAAAATTCAATTTATATTTTTTCAATAAATGATATAAATAATTTTTGTTTATTTATAAATAAATACAAATATAAATTTCTTTTTCAATCGAATTATATTGAACCAAAAAACAATATCGAACAAAAAAATATATTAAATAATTCAGACGATGTTTTATATTTATCAAGCCTTAAATCAATAAAAGAAAAATTGAATTTATTATTTATAGAAACGAATAAACTTGCAAAAATTTTATTTTATGGCGAAAAGTGTGGAGGTAAAACAACTTTAGCGAAAGAAATATTAAATAATCCTTTAATAATAGATATTGATGAATCTTTAGAAACTAATTATTTATTAGGAGAATATTTAATAAATGAATTTAGTGAAATAATATGGCAAGATGGGATTTTATTATCAGCTTTAAAACAAGGAAAAGATATATTATTACTTTCAATGGAAAAAAGTGGAAATGATTTCATATGTATATTAAAACAAATATTAGAAAATAATTCTTTATTTATTCCTTCAAAACAAGAAACTTTATATGGATTTAATTCAAAAATAGTAATGATATATAATATTACAAATACAAATGATATAAAAAAATTGATGTCAACAAATCCTTTATTTAATTTTTTATCAAGTAATAGTTATTCATTTTATTTCAAATCTTATAATAATGATGAAATTATGAACATATGCAAATTTAAATATGGATTAAATAAACAAGAAATAAATATTTTTAATAAATTGATAAATATATATAATAGTATTCCATTAAAATTCAAAATTAATACAAGATATAAATTTCTTTCATTAAACAATATATTACATAATGCTAAATTGCTTCACGATTTTTTTATTAAAAATAATTTGATAGGTGATATAAATAATGAAGAAGAAAAAGATAATGAAAATATTATATTTATTAATGAAAGATTAATGATGAATTTAGTATCTTTATTTATTTATAATAATTTATTAACAATAGAAAATATGACCCTATTAAAATCAATAACAGAATTATACGCGACTGAATTTAATTTTAATTTTGATTCTTTTAATAATGTGATATTTAATTTAGAAGAAAAATATACTTTTAATAATAGTGAATATAATTATATAAAAACATTTGAAGGAAATAAAATATTTTATGATGAAATACCAAAAGGCGATTTTTATTCTTATAATACAAATTCAAAATTTTATATAAAATTAATAAATGAATCAATTATTAATAATAACAATATATTATTAGTAGGTGAAACAGGTGTAGGTAAAACAAGAATGATACAAAATTTAGCAAAATTAATGAATAATAAATTAAATGTAATAAATATGAGTCAAAGTTCAGATGAAGGAGATTTATTAGGTGGATTCAAACCTGTTTCTACAAAAAATTTTTTGAAAAAATATTTCGATAAAATATTAAATATTTTAAATAATAATTTTAATGCAGAAAAAAATCAGATATTTATTCAAAGTTTATATAAAGCATATGATTCTTTAACCAGTGTATCAAATGTTCAAAAAGAATTATATTTTGTTAAATTTTCAATAGGTTCTTTGAAAAAATTAAAAGATAAAATTATAGCATTAAATAATGATAAGAATATAAATACTTTAAATGAAATAGATATATTAATGAAAGAATTAACAAAGTTTATGCAACAATTAAATAAAAATGGAAATAGGAAAAATAGTTTTAAATATTTGGAAGGTATTTTATTACAATCTATAAAAAATGATGAATGGATTTTATTAGATGAAATTAATTTAGCCTCTGATAATATTTTACTTAAATTAAAAAGTATTTTAGAAGGAAATTCTATTTTTATAATGAATAATAATAAAATAAATGAATATCATAAAAAAAATAAATTTAGAATTTTTGGAAGTATGAACCCTGAATATAATATAGGTAAAAAAAGATTACCATCAGAAATAAGAGAATTTTTTTCTGAATTATTTATTAATGAAATAACATCAACAGAAGATATAAATAATTTCATAAAAGAATATTTACAAGATTTACCTCAAATAAATGATACTCATATAAAATTAATATCTAATTTTTATCTAGAAATTAAAAAATTACAAAAAAATAATCAGATATTAAAACCGAACAAAAATAAAACAAATTTTAGTTTACGTACATTAACTAGAGCATTAGTTACCATTAGAAATGGTCTCAAAATTTTTAAAAAGACAGAAACAGCTATATATGAATCATTATCTATGAATTTTATTTCTCAAATTGATAATTCAAGTAAAAATTTACTTCCTATAAAATATGAACAAACTCAGTTAAATTTAGCAAAAGAAATAATATCAAAAGAAAAAAGTACAGAAAAAAATTCAAAAAAGAATTTTATTTTAACTCCAATGTTTATAAAACATCTTGAAACTTTGATACAAATTGTAACATTAAGTGAATATGCTGTATTATTAGAAGGACCAACAAGTTGTGGTAAAACAAGTATTGTTGAATTTTTAGCGCAATGTATGAATCAAAAAATATTAAGAATAAATAATAATCAAAATACAGAAGTAGAAGAATATTTAGGTTCATATACAACTGATAAAAATGGCAATTTTTATTTTAATGAAGGTTTCTTAGTTAAAGCAGTTAAAGAAGGATTTTGGATTATATTAGATGAAATAAATTTAGCACCAAGTGAAGTATTAGAAGCTTTAAATAGACTTTTAGATGATAATAGAGAATTATATTTACCTGAATCAAACACTGTAATAAAAGCACATAAGAATTTTAGAATTTTCGCTGCGATGAATCCAAGTGAGACTTATGTTGGAAGAAAAGATTTAAGTGATGCTTTTAAAAATAGATTTATTCATTTATTTTTTAATAATATACCAAATAAAGAGTTGATTAATATTATTCAACAAAGATGTGAATTACCTTTATCTCGTACTGAAATAATGATAAATATATTTTCTGATTTACAAATGATTCGAAGTCAAGATAAAATATTTCAAAAAAATGAAGGATTTATTACAATAAGAGATTTAATAAAATGGGGTTCTAGAGATATTGATTCTTATGAAAAATTAGCAATAGAAGGTTTTATTTTATTAGGCGAAAAATTATCGAATAATGAAGATAAAGAAATGGTAAGGAAAGTCATAGAAAAAAATCTTAAGCAAAAAAAAATAAAATTAGATAATGATACAATTAATAATTATTATACATATTATGTTCAAAATAAGTTTTTGCAAAATGAAATAAATAATATTAGCAATATTAAATTTACAAAATCAATAGAAAGAATAATAACTTTAGTAGATAAAGCTATAACAAATCATGAAGCTGTTTTATTAATAGGTGATACAGGAGTTGGAAAAACTTTATCAATAGAATATATATCTAATTATTATAAAAGGAAATTAACAACAATAAATTGTCATGAAAATATGGATACTAATGATTTTTTAGGAAGTCTTAAAAGTTGTATGAACTCAAATAATAATAATAAAAGTATATTTGAATGGGTAGATGGTCCTATTACATCAGCAATGAAAGAAGGTCATATTGTAGTATTAGATGAAATTGCTCTTGTTATGGATAGTGTTTTGGAAAGAATGAATAGTATATTTGAAACAGATTCTGTCCTTGTTTTAAGTGAAAAAAATATAAATGATAATGTTGAAATAATTAGGCCTAATAAAAATTTTTGTATAATAGGTACTATATGTCCATCTGCTTTAGAAGGAAAAAAAGAATTAAGTCAAGCATTAAGAGCAAGATTTACTGAAATTTATATTCCTAAATATATAAATGAAGATATTTATATAATCATTGAATATAAAATTAAAAAAATTAAATATTTAGTAGAAAAAAATTTGGAACAAATATATACAAAAATATTATATGAATTATATATATATTATAATGAATTACAAGAAATAAATAAACCTATGAGTTTCAGAGATGTTGATATCATATGTGAATTCATAATAAAAAAATGTGAATATAATATAAAAAATGGAATAGAAAATAATGAAGAAATTATTCAAAAAATATTTTATCAATCTATTCAAATGGTTATTATAGAAGGTTTATATTTAAATGAATCATTATCACCTGAATTGTTATCAAAATTAAAAGAATATATTCTCAATAAATTCACAAAGAAAAATTTTGATAAAGAAAATCTTATATTAATTGACAATGAAAAAAATTTCGGAATAAATGATTTTATTTTAGATAAAAAGGTTAACGGAAAAAATAAAATGCAAATAGAAAAAGATGATTTAAATAATAATGATAATCATGAATTTATATTTGATACAGAGACATTAAAAAATAATTTATTAAAAATAATTAGAGGTATGTTTATTAAAAAACCAATATTAATAGAAGGAAGTCCAGGTATAGGTAAAACAACAATAGTGCAAAATTTAGCAAAGAAATTAAATAAGAAAATACATAGAGTAAATTTAAGTGAACATACAGATATGATAGATTTAATCGGAAGTCAATTTCCTACAAGTGATAATAATATTAAATTTAAATGGATTGATGGGGTTTTATTAACAGCAATGAAAAATGGTGATTGGATTATTATAGATGAAATGAATTTAGCGAATCAAAGTATATTAGAAGGTCTCAATTCAATTTTGGATGAAAAGCAATGTCTATTTGTTCCAGAATTAAATAAGGAAATTAAAGCACATCCTGAATTTCAAATTTTTGCAACACAAAATCCTGTATATCAAGGAGGTGGAAGAAAATTTTTACCAAAAAATTTTTTGAACAGATTTATTAAAATATATTTAGATGAATTAAATATTAATGATTATGAAGAAATTTTAGAAAAAATTTTTATTGGAAATAATAATGATTTAATAAAGAAAGATTTAATTAATAATTTAGTATTATTTAATGAGGAAGTAAAAAATGAAATAAAAAAGAATAAACTTTCATTAAATGAAGTTGGTGAATTTAATTTGAGAACAATGCTCAAATTTTTAAATACATATAAATTAAATAAATATAATTTATTTGTTATATGTAATACTTTTTATTTAAGTCGAATAAGAAATTTTGATATTAAAAAGTCTTTATTTAATAAATTCATTCAAATTTTTTATGGAAACGAAAATAAAGATAATAATATAGATATGAATACATATTTAAAAAATAGTAATAATTATTTCGATGAAATAAAATTATGTATTGAGAATAATTATCCAATAATAATATCAGGAGAAGGTTCGATAGGCAAAAAGCATTTAATAAAATCAATGTTTTTAAATGATAATAAAAATAATTTAAACTCATTTTATTTATATAGTACAATGGATTCTTCTGAGCTTTTAGGAAATTTTGATAAAAGTAATAATAATTATCAACTAAATCAATATATAACCGAATTAAAATTAAAAAATGAAAATAATAATAATATTATTAATTTAATAGAAAAAATAGAGAAACAAAAAATTTTTTTAGAAGAAAAAGCAGAAAAGAATAACAACGAATATAATTTTGAATGGCATGATTCAATATTAATAAATTCTATTATGAACGGAGACATGATTATATTAGATAATGCAAATACATGCAATAGTGCAGTATTAGATAGACTTAATAGTCTATTAGATGATGATAAAAAAATATATTTAAATGAAAGTGGAGAAAATAGAATAATTCAACCTAATAAAAAATTTAGAATATTTCTAACAATGAATCCATTATTAGGTGAAGTTAGTCGTGCTTTGAAAAATAGATGTGTTGAATTATATTATACTGGTCATAAAATTATTTTTGATAAAAATGGTAATAATAATTTTAATGTCAAAGGTAATTTTAATAATATTAAAATTAATTTGTTTGAATTTGGAAAAATTGATATAAATACAAATTTATTTTTTGATTTGATGAAAATAAGCGAATTGCCTTTTTATATATCATTTGATATTTTTATTATATATTTCATTAAAGAATTAGAAATAATAATGAATGATATAAATGAAAATATAAATAAAAAAGGAGATTTATTTCCACAAGAAATCAAATTTAATTTTAGTAAATATATGAAATATGTTTCATTAATTAAAAATTATATGACGAAAGGATATAATATTATTCAATGTATTAATAAAGCATTATATATAATTGATAACAATTTAGAAAATGATTTAAATAAAATATCATTAATGACAGAAAAATATATTAATTTAATACATGATTATTTTCTTCAAATTTTTGATTCTAAACAAAATATAAATAAAATATTTAATGAAAGTATCAATTTTCAGATATTCTTATTATATCATTTTAATATTATATATAATTCAAAAAATGAATTAAATAGAGATATATTTATAAAAAATCTTGAAAATTTGCTTGATATTAATAGAAATATTAATAAACATAAAGATAAAAATAACAAAAATAAAGCTAATAATAATATAATTACTAATGATGAAATTATTTCATTATTTAATTCAAACAGCTTTTTATTTAATAATAATAATTTATTATTAAATTATAATAATAACAATATAATATTATCTTTATTTAATATTATTACTTATCTTGAATCTAATAAATATGAAGTTGAAATTTTATTTTCAATATTAAATACAGATGATATTAATAATAATATTGAAATATCTTTGTCAAATGAAATAAAAAAATATTTTAAATATAGTTATGATAAATTAAACATTGGGAATTTAACTAAATATTCTTTAAATACAATACTTAATATAGAAAGTATGATTAACCAATTCCAAAAAATCATTGATTATAATTTTGAAAGTGATTTACTTCAAATTTTTAAAGAAATAATTGATAACAAAATTAAATTAATAGAAAAAAATGAATTAATTGATTTCAAATATTTTTTTATTACATTTGTTAAGTTATCATTTTTAAATAATATTCTTTCAGATGAAAGTAATAAATTATTCATAAGACAAAATAGCGATATATTTATATATATTATCAAAAAAATGTTTAATAAATTTCATAGCATATTTTATAAAGAAAATAATGAAATAAAAGATGATAAAATAAAAAATGAATTAATCAAGAAAATAAGTAAAATAAAATTAAAAATGACAAAAAATTTTTATGAAGAAGCTTTAGTAATTTATAATAATATAAATGAATTTAATTTAAGTAATAAATATATATCAGTTATAACATTTAGTTATGATTCTAAAAATTGTCAATTTAATTTAAAAGTGCCTTTAAATAAAAATTATTTAAACAATTTATTTAAAGAAATAGTAATAAATATAAATATTCAATCATCAATACAAAATCATAATCAAGGATTACTCCCTTATATTAATTCGAATGAGCAATTAACAGATATAAATTCCTTAATTCAATTATTACTTAGTTCATCGACATATATTAACGAATCAATATATTCAATTATAAATAAACTTTTTACATATGATAATATAAATGAAGAATATAATAAAGATATTATTGATTTAATTTTAAATAATAGTCAAATACTCGATAATAAAAATATATATATATTTATTAAAAATATTAATGAAATAAATAATGATAATAAAAATGATAATAATTATAGCATTATCAAAAATATATGTTATGATATGATTAAATTAATAATTATAGATGAATATAAAGCAAATATAATAAATAAAATATATGCTGAATTCAATAAAAATTTAATTGTAGCAAATACCGAAGACTTAATAAAAGAAAATAAAATACTATTATATATATATCCATATATATATTTCTATATACAAAATAATATTAATAATATAGATATTATATATGAAACAATTGAATTAATAGAAAAATTTGATATGAATAAATATATTCAATTATTAATGACAAAATATGAAAAAATATTTAATATTGATTTTTCTGAAATATTAATCGAATTCAAACCTACAAAAGATAAAATATATAAAATATTATCAAAAAATTTTATTATTAAATTTAATAAATTTAAAGAAGAATCAAATAAAAAATTTAATTTTGCATATGAATTAGTTAATCATAAATCTTTATCATATAAAGTAAATAAAGAAAAAGATATTATTAATATTGATAATAATGTTAATATATTAAATTTAGAAAATGCAAATATTGATTCATTTATAAATAATGATGAAATTAAAACATTTACTATAGATATTAATAGAATATTACAAGAACAAAAACAAGCATTAATGAAAGAGGAACTTATTAAATTTATATCTAAATATATAATTAAATTTAATAATATAATTCTTCCTTATATATTCTTTTTATACATTACATCAATACAAAAAGAATACGATTCAAACGGTAATACAAATATTTTATATAAAGAAGAATTTGATTTTGATAATTATAATGAAAAATATAAATCAGAATTAATTAATGAATATAATAAATGTATCGGAGATAAGAAAATAGAATATTTAATATATAAATTAAATAAATATAATAAAGATATAATAAAAGATATATATTTTGAATATTATAATCAGAAAAAACTAGAAATAAAAAATATGAATCAAAATCAAAAAATAAAAGTTAAAAAATATTTATCACTTAATGAAAAGGTAATGGAAAATAGTAATGTAATAGGTGCAATTAAAAAAGAAGAAAAAGAGAAAATGGAAAAAGAGAATGAAAATAAAGAAATAAAGGAATATTTCCCTACATATGAAAATGAAATAGATATATTTCATACAAATGATAATAATAATGAAATAAATAATGATATAAATAAAAAAGAACAAAAAGAAGAAATAAAAATAAATTATATAAAATCATTTATTTTATTATCAAAAATGAATTTAATAGAAAATAATGAAATGTCTTTGCTTTTAGAACAAAATGATATAAGTAATAATATAAATTCAGATGAATATAATGAAATTGATTCATATCTTCAATTATTAGAATCAAATGATACAAATTCAATTACACAAATAAATAATATAGAATATTATTATAATAAATTAATATTAAATAGCACTAATACATCAAACACAAAAAAATATATACATGATTTACTTTGTTATTATATATCCTCATTAAATTCAAGTAATAATTTTGCTTCATCATCTTTATCTTTATTAAATGAAAACAATAATAAAATATTAATAAATAATAAAAGTGCATCATCAGTATCTTATAATTTTTATAAATCACCCTCTCCAAAAAATATATTAATGCTTTATTATCCTATTAATATGCTAATAGCCAAATGTCAAAAATATTTCGAGAAATATCCAAATCATCCTACAATAATAAATATATTATTCGTTTGCAATACCATTTTATCTTTAGATATTAATACTACACCTTTAAGTAAAGTTTTATCAATATTAGATATTTTAATAACAAATATTCATGAATGGGAACAATATGCTTCAAGAAGTATTAATTCATTATATGAAGAACAGACTTTAATTATGAAATTGGTAAGATATTATAGATTTGTTGAAATTCAATCATGGAAAAATTTTTTAGCTTCTAAAGAGAAATTACTTATAGAAGAAGAAATAAATGAATATTTTGAATATTTAATTGATTTAATTATAGAATATAATAATAGAATAGAAAAGAAAAAAATAGAAAAAGAAAAAGTCGAAGAAAAACATAGTTTATTAGATACGTTAAATATATTTTTATTAAGTAGTAATTTAGGCAATTTCGTCATAAGATTAAATGAAGTAAAAATAATAGCAGATTTAACAAAGAATAATTTAGTCAAAAATTTATATTCATATTATTATATTAATTATATCCAGAATAATAAATTTCAAAAATATAAAAAAGAAAAAATTGATGAAATTTTTTATAAAATAAAAAGTTTAATAAAAATAAACAAATTTGATATTCGCAATTATTTAAATTTTAGAGATAATATGCGACGTAATTATAAACAATTAAATAAACTTTTGAAACAAAACGAAAATTTATATAGTGAAAATGATCTTAATACAATAATAATAAATGAACAAAAAGAGGAAGAAAAAAAAGAATATATAGAAATATTCGTAAATGAGAATATATTAAGAGCTGAAAAAAAGAATGTGAAAAATAATGTATTTTCTGAAAATTTTTATAGTGTATTACATAGAATGAAAACTTTATTTGATTTAAAAAAGAATATAAATGCAAATTATAAACAGAAATTTATTTTGGATATAATTAAAAAATTACAAAGCATGGGTCTTAGTAAAAATTATAAATATTTCCAAAAAAAAGTTTTTGAAAAAATTATGGGATTAAAACTTGAAAAAAATAATATTGAAAGTAGTTATTTATGCAAGATATTAAATAAAATAAATAATTATATGAATATACCAGAAGGAAAAATAACAAGAGAATTAAATATGAATTATATTGAAAGAATGAAAGGCTTAATTGTATCATTTTATGATAAATGTCTTGAAATTCATGAATTATTATTAAATATAAAACAAAATAAAAGAAAATTAGTATTTAATAAATATACAACATTAATCAAACAAGATAATGATGAAGATATGAATTTAGAAAACGAAGAAAAAAATAAAATAAATGATATTATTAATTCATGTAATTATTTCTTGATGAATTTTAATTTGAAAGATTTTAAATTAATTTATTATTCTGATGATAAAAAGAAAAATGATGCAAATAATAAAAAATTCATTGAAGGCATTCAATCAATAAGTTTGAAAATTGATAATATTGTTAAATATTTAACTGAAATAGAAAATAATTATGAAATCTATTATGTTATTATTTGCTTTATTGGTATTAAAAATCAAGCTGAAAAAATTAGAAATTATTTACAAAACGAATTTAAGATAATAAAATATTTATATGATGATAAATTAAGTAATATAATTCGATTAATAAATGAATTTATTTCTAAATATGATATTAATAATATAAATGAAGAATATCAAGAAATTTATTATGAAGATCAAATTGAATCTGTAATTGAAAATTATAATGAAGATAATAATAATAAAAATAATTTAGAAGAAGATACTGTTTATATAAATTCTAAATTTATTGAAAAATTATTTATAAAAGATGATTTAATTAAAAAGATTAATATTAATAATGAAATTAAAAGTGATAAAGAAAAAAATGATGTAAATATAAATAATGCAAATTTATTTAATGATAAAATACAGAATATAGAAGATAATTTAGATGATTTAATTACAAATTTAACAAATTTAAATAAATCATTAATATCATACACAGATAAAAATCCTTTATTATATAATCCATTATCATTTAATGAAAAAGATCTGAATATATTATATATAGATATTCTCCAATTTTGTAATATATGTACTACAATATTTTATTCAATAACAATAAATGGATTAGGTAAATCTGAACAAGATGAAAATAAAGACCAAAATAAAAATCCCGAAGATGGTGCAGTATATGAAGGTGGTTATGGTATGTCAGGAGATGGTCAAGGTATGGAAAATATTACTAAACAAATTGAAGATGAAGAACAATTACTTGGTTTAAGAGATGAAAATGAAAATAACAATGATAATAATAATGATAATAATAATGAAAATAAAGAAGAAGATGCTTTTGAAATGAAGACAGATTTTAAAGAGGATTATAATAAAGAAATAAATGAAGATGAAAATGGAGGAAAAAAAGAGAATGAGAATTCAGATATAGAAAGAGAAGAAGATTCTGTGGATAATAATGATAATAATAAAATGGGTGATAAAGATATTCAAGATGATTTAAGTGAAGAAAAGCAAAATGAAAATAAAAAAAAGAAAAAAATAGATTTAACAGATAAAAATGTACAAATAGAACAAGATAATAAAAATAATAATAATGAATATAAAGAAGGTGACGATGAAAAAAATAATGAAAAAAATGAAAATGTTGATGAAGATAATCAACAAAAGGAAGAATCAGATAATAATGATAAAAATGATAATAATAGTGAAAGCTCGGAAGAAGAAGGAGAAAAAATAGAAAAATTAGAAGTAGATAAAAATAAAGAAAAGGAACAAAAAGAAAAAAAAGAAAAAGAAGAAAATAATGAAGAACTAGATAATGAAAATAAAGAAGATAAAATGGAAATAGAAGAAGAAATAGAAAAAGAAGATAATAATAATAATATAAATAATGAAGAGAAAAATGAAAAAGAAAAAGAAGAAAATGAAAATGAAGAAAATAATGAAGATTTAATGCCAGAAAATAAAGAAATAAATAAAGATAATAATAATGTAGAAGAAGAAGAGGAAATAAATTCAGAGAAAAATGAAGAAAATTCAAATGGTAATTCATCAGAAGAAGAAAATAATAAAAGTATGAAACTAGATGAAGAAAATATAGAAAAAGAAGAAAATAAAGAAAAAGAAGAAGAAAAAATAATATCAAATCCAATATCAAACCCAGAAAAAGATTTAGGATATAATCCATTAACAAAAAATAAAAATACTCAAGGAAATAATACAGCAAAAAATACAAAAGATGCATTAAATGAATTAAATGATGAAGAAAATAATAATAATGATATAGATTTTGATCAGTTGGAAAACTTAGATCAATTCAAAGAAATATTTGATATTAATTCAATACTTAATAATGTATATAAAAAAGGTAAAATAGAAAATCAAAGAAATAGAAATAAAAAAGAAAATAATAATATGAATATAGAAAATAATAATCCAATAGAAGATTTAAATGAAAAAGACAAAATAATGGATAATGATTTCAAATTTGAAAATTATCAAGATAAAAATGAAAATAATAATAATGGCTTAAATGATGATGATAATTTCGAAATGGGATATGGAACAAATAATAAAAATGAAAGTGATAAAATAGCAAAAGAAAAAAATAAAGAGAATAAAAATAGAATAAAGAATGAGAATATAAATAAAGAAGAAATAAATCAAATGAATCAAGAAGAAGAATCAGAGAATAATAACGAAATAAATACCGAAGATAGAAAAGAGGGAATTAAAGTAATTGAAGATATAGAAAAAAATGAGCAAATAAAAGAAAAAAAAGAAATAGAAAAAGTAGAAAATAATATGGAAGAAGAAGAAGATGAAGATATTTCAATGAATAATGAACAGAATGAAATAGAAGAAAAAGAAGAAGATAAAAATGAACAAAAAAAAGAAGAAGATTTATTCCCAAAAGAAGATTTTAAAACAGATTTTGATAAAAATCTTATAATAAACACAGAATTAAAACATAGTGAAAAAGAAGCAAATGATCAAGCTATATCTATATTTAATAATTATTTAGAATCAAATAAAGATAGTAAAACTTTAATTCAAGGAAATATTTCAAATTCAAATAATTTAGAACAATTTTTCAATAGTTTATTAGCATCAAGCCAAAATCAGATAATAAAATTAACATCATTATTAAAGACAATATTAACACCAAATTTACAATCAAAATTAATCGGGAATTATAAAACAGGTAAAAGACTTAATATGAAAAAAATAATATCATTTATTGCTTCAAATTATCGTCAAGATAAAATATGGCTTAGAAGAACTTTGCCATATAATCGTGATTATTATATAACAATATCAATAGATAATAGTTTATCCATGAAACAAAATAATATAGGTTATTACGCTTTGCAAAGTATGTTAATATTAATTAAATCTTTACAAAAAGTCGGTATTGATAATTTAAGTTTATTTGGTATAACTGATGATTGTGTTGAACTTTATGATTATAATAATGAAAAAAATATGATAAATAATGAGAAAATAAAAAATATTTTGAATTATTTTAAATTTAATTTTGAATCGAAAAATTCATTTGATTTTTCTATGCAGAATTTCTTGGCGAAAAATATTCAAAAAATAGAGAATAATACTATTAATGATAGAAATAAATTGAAATATAATATAAATTTCATTATTAGTGATGGAAGATTTAATAAAAATAATGTAAAAGGATTAACTGCTGTTGCAAAAGAAAAAGGAATTTTATATGTTTTTATTATTATTGATAGATATAAATTCGATGATAAAAATTCAATTTTAAATACAATGACTGTAAAATATGATGATAAAGGAGAAATTGAAATTGAAAAATATTTATCTGATTTTCCTTTTCAATATTATACTGTTGTTCAAGATATTGAAGATTTACCTGAAATATTAAAAGGAATTCTAGTTAAATGGATTGAAACTGTAAGTAATTAATTTATTATTGATATCTAAAGGTGACATAATGATGTAAAAATTAAATATTCATTATAATAAAAAATATATATTTTATTTTTATATTTTATATTTTATAAATAAAATGCTTTAAATATATATTAAAAAGAAATATGGGGATT
>Ga0256407_10008447_pt1 | contig 15115 bp, 14 predicted proteins | sample RumenRJG_04DNA_FD_193489 | JGI IMG/M metagenome (GOLD analysis project Ga0256407, IMG submission 193489) | Bovine rumen microbial communities from Lethbridge, Alberta, Canada - RJG_04 | ecosystem: Host-associated > Mammals > Digestive system > Stomach > Rumen | place: Canada: Alberta... | reverse complement strand
GGTCTGGCCGATCAGGTATCTTACATCTCAACTGGTGGTGGCGCTCTGCTCGAGGCTATCGAGGGTAAGGTTCTCCCAGGCGTAGCTGCTATAAAGGGCGAGTAATACAGACGCAAATATGTAAAAAGATGAAACGTCTTTTTATGACCATATCAATGGCCGTTCTGCTTATAGCAGGCGGCCATTGTGCTTTTGCCGCCAAGGGCAAAAACATCAAGATCGATACCATTAGATTCGCAAAAGCCGACACTACAGCCAACGTAGAACTCTTTGTTCACTGGCCAGTAAAGGGCGATAAGGCCGTGGTGGATAGTCTGCAGAAGTTTATCGGCAGTTTGGTCGACTGCAATTTCTCTGATGCCAAGTCAATAAAGGACTATGGCGAGTCGCTGTTCGAATCGTTGTCGATAGACTGGCATAGCACCTTCGACGAGATGCCGCCTGATGAGCGTCTTGGAGCCTTAGAGCGCACCTATAGCATCATCAAACTCCACGAGACTAAACGCTATGTAACCTATCACTACCACACATTCGAGTATGGTGGCGGCATGCATGGCTACACCACCGAGGTAGGCTTCACATTCCGCAAGAGCGACGGCAAGCAGATAAAACTGCTCGAGAACACCGATTCGCCAGAGCTTGCCCAACTGATAAAAGAAGGCATAAAGAGTTTCTTTGCAGGTGGTCCAGACCAAACAATTACAGACGAAGAAGTGCTGGAGTATCTCTTTGCCGAAGATGTCGATGACCTCGACAATATCCCTCTGCCGCTAAATGCCCCCTATCTCTCCGACACAGGCGTAGTATTCCTCTACACCCAATACGAGATAGCCCCCTACTCCAGCGGCATCATCACCTTCGAAGTACCCTTCAAGGATATCATGCCCTACTTAACAGAAGAAGCTAAAGAATTGATACCCCGTCAGTAGAAAACTGGGATACTGGGATTTGGGATAAACTACTTCATTGTGGCGTCAGATCATAAACTGATGCCATTTCCTTTATCCACCTTATTACCTCTTGTCTTACACTATCAGGCGACAGCACTTCAACTTCGCTACTCATTGTCAGTATCTCCTGAATGAAATCGTAAGTAGGCATCAGCGTAACTTCAAAGATTGAGTAGTCGCTATGTTTTTCCACCTCACATTGCGACCAGTGTATCGGCAGTTTTCGCAGATAGTCGCGCCTGTGGTTGATATCAGTCGCCTTTATGCGGATACGTTCAACCTTCTGAGCTTCAGGTTCAACGATGATGCCAAAGGCATCAGCAAAGTAGGAGTCTACCGATAGCCCACGTGGCATCTTGAATGTGTCCTCTGTAGCAAATATCCGATGTACCCTGTCAAGCGCATAACGTCGGATACGCCCTTGTTTTGTCCGTTCCTCAGGCTCTTCGCCCTCAGGCGCATTAACCATAACACCAACGACATACCATCTCTGGTGGAACACTCGTACAAAGTATGGCTCCAGCAATATCTCGCAAGGCTCATCATCAAAGAAATCCTGATAAAGGAGCTTTACTACCTGGTTTTTCTTCATACATTCCAATATCTTCAACAAATGCCCGTTTCCGTATTGAATCGTTTCGCACATCACCCTATCACGCAGTCCTTTGCTGTCCTGCAACAGTCCGTCAACGGCAAAAGCAGACAAAAGCCAATCCTTCACATTGTCTTTCTCCAACCACTCACGATTAACGATGCGATACCTATACCCATTACGAGCATCAGACGATATTTCGATATCGAAAGCCTCTTCAATAGCCCGCAGGCAATCAGCAAACGTTCGTTTAGGCAATGGAGTTTTCAGCGAGTTCAACTCAGTCCGCCCCCACTCATAAGCAAACTCCTTATACGTCAATCCCTTAGGATTCTCGTATAGCTTTGATAATATCCAGATATGTCTGCGCAGGTAGTCCTTCATACAACATCAAAAACCGTTTTTATTCATCCTCGTCAGCAACTTCCTTGCCGTTAATCAGCTTCAGCATTTTCGAGACATAACCCTTGTGAGCATACAATTGCTTAAAGCGATGCACATTATTTGGAACTATCTCAATGCGACCATCATCCGTTTCATGAATAACGAGATCTAAAAGTCCAATGATATGCCCAGCCTTAGCGATGGTTATGCCATATTTATCAGCTAGAGCCTTGCGCCCTATATAATAAGTAATGTCACGAATGCTCCTTGGGTTAATATCATCAAGACTAATGTCTGGATAGTTATGACGAATAGCAGCAATTAGCCCATCCTTCTCAGGCAACCTTGCACTCACCCCAGGCCAAGCAATAGCACTAAAGTCCACATGCCCATTTTGTGCAGGCTCTGGCACTCGGCTCGACCCCATCCGAGCCAAGTCAGCTTTCATCCTGCTTACTACCTCAGGAGCCAATCGCTCCTCATCCAATTTTATAACCAGATGCTCAGGCACAGGCTTTTCGCAGATCTCTTTCAGCGTTCTTCCTTCGCCATTGATTCCTCCATTGCCAGAGGGAATTGTATTATTCAAGTCCATATATCATACTTCCTCATATTCAACATCCTCAATATCCTGTCCATACCATTTCTCTACATCAGACTTGAAGAGACGTATGTTTTGATTCCTTTCCTCTAATTGAGACAGAATCTTTTTACGTTCTTCAATTTGATTCCTCAAGTCAATGAAGGTTGGGGCAAAATTCTTATAATACTCTTCATCTTGATTAAAGAGTGAATAAATGCTGGCAAAAGTGTCATTTAACGTGTCTCTTAGTTCTTTTTTCCCTTTGTCCAATTTTCTTTTATTATACCATTGCATTCCCCATTCTGTCGCTTCTGCCAAAACACCAATCCATGCAAGTCCTTTGGTAATATTTTTTCCCATTTTTATTGCTCCCCAAGGCTTAAATTTGTGCCCTTGTGCAAAAATATCTCGGGCAGTTTTGACCATCTCTCCATTTACTTTAATTTTCCCTACATATTTAGCAGCCTTAAGGGCTTCAGTTTTTAGGAAATCGTCTGCATGACTAAAAGATGACTCAAAACTTGCTTTTTTTGTATTAGTTGAAGCATTGTTGGATTCTGTACATGATGATAGTATTTGATTAATCATTCTTTCAAAAACATAAAAAGTGACCTTATCATCCTGTATACCAATTTTAGTATCAAGTATGTTTGATAATTCTTCAAGGGAACTTGCATTCTTGACGTCAATTAGTAAAGAATCCTTAAGTGTCTGTAAACGATTGGTCATTGTCTCACGATTCTGTACCAAATCTGATTTTAAGAGTCCTAGTTGGTGCTCTAATTCTCCAACCTCCGATTTAATATTTACCAATGGGTCTTCTAACTCTTTATAAATAATTGCTATTTGTTTAGCAAGCTGCATAATAAGGTCTTTTAGGACTGACAAATCTACCTGAATCTTCAGGTCCTCTTTATCTATAGTATTCGTTATTTCTGTAACATAGTCCCTTAGTTGGTATATATGTGAACGTTTGGTGTATTCATCTTGGTTCTGGAACCACTTATCCAATCCTCTATTATTTGGATTAGATGCAATACAAGCAATACGCAAGTCTTTCTTCTCCTTGTCAGTCAACGATATTGTACTGTCCAATCTTTCGATAAAAGTCTTTCGTTTAATATTTGCAGCCTCTTCATAATCTTTTTCGTCAGACATAACTACCCCTGCTTCGTCCATCTTGTTGATGACGAAAATTGAAGATCTAAGTTTGTTGAAATCTCGCAGGATTAGCCTTAGAATGTTACGATGGCTATCCTTTAAAGGATTCACGGCATCTGTAACATAAATGACGATATGGGCCTCTGAAATATATTTCTTGGTTATATCAGAATATTTAATCTCCTTTCCATCTATTTCCTTGGACTTAGATCCAAATAACCCTGGGGTATCAACGATCTCATAACCCTGCTTTAGACCTTTAGGCCTATAGACTTCTAACTCATCTGACGATTCATCAATATCAATTTTCATATTGTCAATTACCTGTCCAAGCAAACCGGCTATAGCAGAGGTTTTACCATCAGAAAAGGCACCAAGAAGAACAATTCTTATAATGTCGTCTTTAGATTTGATAATAGCACTCTCAAACTTTTCTGCAATGTCAGTCATATTGAGACCTAAGGATTGACCCTTCACTATGATAGATTGAAATTCGTTCAATTTACTCTTTGATGTTTCCATATTGTTCAGTCTTCATTTTATTTTCAAAATCCAAGATTCTTTTTTTAGATTCATTAATAGCATTTTCTAATCTAATTATATTCGACAGAGCATCGTTAACTTCGGCAGAAGTCATTCTAGCTTGCTTATCAAAACCATTCTTAATTTTGTCAACGACATTTTTTTGAATATCATTCCATACAATAGAAAATGCTTCTTCAATCTTTTTTCTAGCATCTTCTTTAGCCTTTCCGACTCCACCATCACTAAACAACCATTTGCCCAAAATCCCTAAGCCGGCTCCAATTGCAGCTCCAATTGGGCCACCTACAGCGAATCCTGTCAACGCGGTACTTCCAACGCTAAACAAGGTATCTATAACATCTCCAAAACTAATCTCAAGATGCTCTAAAAAATCACTGATATTAATATTTATGTTTGGACTGTTATTATTTAGGTATCCAAAGTTTAGTATACCGATGGGAAGTCCTTCAAGCTTTCGCCCACATTCTATAAGACGCTTATTCAATTCTTCATTCTCAGCTTTTACTATATGAAAGACGCCTTCACGTAAATTTCTACTAGCTGTGTTTACGTGAGTAGTAATTCTTTCTTTCTTTTCCACATCATCATCACTTATAATACTAAACACATATTCCTTCAGTTTTCTAAATTCAGAGTCACATTTTTCCCTCAGTTGAATCTCAATACGATGTGATGCAGAATTATAACAGGTCAATACTTCTCGCCTGTAGTTATTAAGAATGCTTCGATACTTTTCAATAGTATCTTTTTGATTATCCAGTTCATCATCAATAGCAAAAATAGCATGCTTTGACAAAGCAATCAGCTTATCTTTATTTGCCTCATAAATCTCATTTGTGTAATTCGAGGCTTTCTCGTTAACAAGACTTACAACACTATCAAACCCACTGAACTGATACAATTCTTCTCGAGAATTGAAAAATGATAGAAGTATATTCTGCTTTCTAATCAAATCCTCTCTCTTTGGTGAGAAATGAGCATGAGATGCTAAGGCAAGAAATCCTTGTGTCATAGTATTTCCTCCATAACTATCACCCAAAATGTCTGAGAAAGATTTCTCTATTCCAACACAAATCTTTCTGTCATCATCCGTAACGAGATTTATTCTCTCTTCTGGAGTATCATATGCATCAGCACTACCTTTTTTATTATAAATAGTATATACCTTAACCCAATTTCTTAGATACTTTTTTATTTTCTCTGCCGTAGCACTATCCGTAGGTTTATCATGACCATGTACATAGAATACGCAATGAGCTTTGCTTAGAGCAGTCTTTATCTCGTCTTTGTAATCATCCTCATTTCCTTCAATACCAGGAACATCTATCAAGACAAATGGCTTCCCGCTAATATTCATCTCATATTCTTTGTATATTTTTGTAAAGTCATGTCTTCCATCTCCTACAATAATTCCATCAACGGCATATTCTATATGTCTAAACCACTTCCTGACATCAAATAGTTTTATACATTCTATAAATATCTCATAAGCCCTACCATGCCCTTCTCTTGGTAAATCATAATAAGCATTCTTCAGCTTCCTGAAAAATGAAGCGTGAATGTTTTTGCGCCTTTCTGTTTCATCAAACAGAATGCGGAAAGTTTCTATAATTGTACTCTTGCCAGCATTTGTCTCCCCAAAGAATGCAATAACAAGTTTATCCCATTCTGTTGAATTAAGAGTTGCGTTAGCTTCTTGACTGGCGTGTTCAAGTTGAGCTGTAAGGGCATCAACAAACGACTGCTGAATCCTCTTAAATTCTTGTGAAGAATCAGATATATTCTGAATTTGTAAGATAGCAGTATTCAACCGAGCACATATTTCATTATAATATGTGCTTGTCCTTTCTTTTGAATCGAAATGCATACGCTCATTCCTCACAACAATCACCTCCAAATATCTTAGCCCACCAAGGTTTCTTAGGGCAAATCCTCATTCTTAGATGGTTCTTACTAAAGGAATTGTAGCCACAATATTTACAGGTGTGAATAATACTCATAATTATAACATTTAGATTTTACATTACTTATATTGTTTCCCAAAAAGCAGAATATATTGCTTCGCTATTCAGTATATCAATAAAAACGGCACAAAGCCGAATCTGTTGGCAAAGATACAAAATGTTTGTAACAAAATAACACTAAAAGCAAAAAAGTTGTTATCTTCTGTCAAAATTCCATCTATTTCAGTCAATTCCTAACATGTCGCAGATGTAGTTTGATGTTACACGGCTCATCTTGACAAGAAGCTTTAAAAGTATTATGGGTAATACGATAATAGTGACCCAGGTGTACCAGTGAAGATCGGTGAAACCTTTTGCGTCCTGTTCGCCAAGTAACAGGGGTACTAATATAAAGATTGCTGCTAAAGCAGTGCCACCAAAGGCAAAAAGTATAATCAATGTGATTATGGTTGTAAGACATCCTCTCATAACATTTTCTCCTTTCTTATTTTATAATTAGGTATATCAACCAACTAAGCACCTTGCAAGTTATCAGAAAGGCTACAGCGCCAATAACCAAACATAGCAATGCTGGCCAAAGGGCAATACATTCCCAACGCTCAGACAATACTTTTGTGGCAGACATAAGGGTAATACATGGCACTGGTGCAGCTGCAATACATAGAATCACAGCAATCCATTCAGCTATGCTCTTTCGCTTATTTTTCTTATTCTCTTCCATAATTGTTACTTATTTTGTTATTTGCTTTCTACTCCTCCTGATTTCACAATACTGGCGTCTGAGCAACATTGCATAGTAAAACCCTGCAACACTCCATCCAATGGGACCAGCAAAGATTGTCAACCATCTAAGTACCTTATCTCTATCCATACTCATTTTGTTTTTTATTCCACAATAATCAATGTCGGCAGCGAAATTAGTATAGAGGTATGCGAAATTACCGCATACCTGAAAAAAAAATTGCAATGCTAGGCCGATTATAACAAAAAACAATTCGATTTTTTGCGAATTTAGAAAAATATCATTATCTTTGCACCCAAAATAGTAATGATGAGCCTGTAGTAACGATATGTAATATAATGGAATTGTCAAATCACTATAAATAAAAAAGGTATGGCTAAGAATAGGTTTTCAGCAGAAAAGATTGCCAACAACATGACTTCATCGATGTTGATTCATCCTGGGGAGATGATAAAGGATGAGATTGTGGCGCGTGGCCTTACTCAGAAAGATTTGGCCCAGCAGATGGGTGTATCATATACTGTGTTTAACGAGATTCTTAATGGCAAGCGTCCTGTTACTACTGAGTATGCCCTATTATTAGAAGCTGCTCTTGGTACTGATGCCAACATCTGGCTTGGTCTGCAGGCAGAATACAACATGCAGAAGATGAAGCAGGACAAATCGTTCATGTCTCGTCTTGAGAAAATTCGCAAAATCGCAGCTATATTCTAGCTTCCACCCCGCCCCTAAATAACTGGGATACTGGGATTTGGGATGGTGTGATTGAGGGGGCTAATGCCGTTTTTGCTAGCATTAAATGTAGCAAATGTTACTATTAATGCTAGCAATTTTTCCCATTAATGGTAACATTTTGTGCTATTTGTGTTATAGTGTAAATGTAAACGAATGTTAAATGGATGAATACAGAATTGTGCAGAAGTGGCTCGAAGATGATGATTTGAGGCGCAAAACGTGGTGGATTGAGGCAAATAAGACTCGATTTGGTGGCGATTTTGGGGTGGTGAAAAATCGGGCGATGATGGCAAAATGGGGTAAAAATGGGCAATTTTGTAAAGAAAAGAGAGCCGTAACTTCCTAACTAGAAAGATTATTTTTCCTCACCTGAAAGATTACGGGTATCTGGTAGATAGTGCCGTACTATCTTTTTCTGTATTTTTCGCAGTTAAACGTCACAGATCCCAGTATCCCAGTTTTCTAGGCGCGCCTTGCCTCTTATAATTCTACATATATTTAAATAACTATATATTTATTAACATTTATAAAAGGGTTTATAAGGGGTTAGGTGGGGTAAAAAAAACTGGGATTCTGGGATATTGGGACAGCAAGCGTTTGGCAATCTCAAAAATTATGAGTACCTCTGAGCTTCGCTCGAAGATAGGCTGCATCTCAGAAAAACTCAAATAAATTTGGTTTTTCGTTCGATTTGCACTACCTTTGCACCCAGAAAAAAAAGAAAGTAGAATGATACAGACTCATCTGATGAAACTGGATCAGCCGTATCCAGTACTAAATATCGACGGAGTGATAGTGCGCCACGTGGCAACACTGATTGAAGTCCGCCCCACCATCGACCAAAAAACGGGCGATGAAAGCATAAAAACTGTAAGTCACCCAGTAGTGGATTACGGCGATAATCACTATTCGGGCATAGTTTACGACGAAAAGGAACTGGAGGATTGCGAGGTGCTTACATCTCCACTTTCGGCAATCGATTTCCACCTAATGGTGCATAACTCGCAGCGAATGTTTAATCCTGCTGTTATATCGCAGAAGCCTGAGCATATCGTAAAGCGTCTGGCCAAGTTTGGCATCGACGTAGAGTTTCCCAAGAAGCAGGATGCTGATGGATATGATACTGAAGAGCCTGCCGATGTGGTGAAAGTTGGTTTGTCGCTTGGCGAAGCTGTAAACGGACGTTGGTATGCAGAAAGTAGTCTGAGTGCATTCTGTTTTGATGCAAAGGACTTTGAAAGCAAGAAGGCTCTGTTTACCTATATCCGCGACATGCGCAGCAGCTATTACAAGGCTTTCAGCGATCGAAAGTTCTCGATCGTATTCTTCAACAACAAGCCGGAGATGCAAACAATGCTCGACGAGTTGAACGAGAATCCCTTTCTATAATATATAAGGTACGAGCGCGCACGAGGGATTACGATGAATAGCCAGATAGAATTGCCATATCTGGTGGACTACTGCAAGCAGTTGCCCACATATAAAGACGCACACTCCATTACTCAATTGATACTGGAATGGGGAGTGGATAACAATACTGTAGCCGCAGCAAGACTGGCTATAGAGGAGATTCGTGAGTACTTCAGACAAATGGCGCAAACACCTGAGACCAGCGAACCCAAGAAACTGCCAGTACCCAAAATAGAAACACCTGAGATGCCTGAGTTTAAGTTCTTCCATCAGGTGAGCGATACTGACGCAGAAGAGTTTAAGGAAGTACTGCGAGATTGCATTGCAAAGATAGACACCGATGGCAAAAAGGAGTGGTTCTGCATCTACGCTGCTTGGCGATACTTTCAGAAGGAGCGTGAGGCAAAGGCATCATACGTTAACTTCTTTACAGATATCGACGCGCTGTTTCCTGGATTGCTAAAGGACTTGAAGGCAGACGAAACCACTAATCGCAAATATAAGCCCTACTGCGACATGCTACGCTACGAATACAACAATTGGGCTGTGGCCGATGGCAAACTGCCACCTATGCAGGTTTGGGCACACGAAGAGTGGACTCGTCAATACAAAAACTCATGGGAAACCATCAAGCGAATGCAGGGTTTGGTGAGGGATTTTTATAGGGCCTTTGCAGCGCTTTTTAGCCATAAATAATCATTTTCATTCGGTCAGTTTTTTATTTCCATTCGGCTCATTCGGCCGGATTTCGGCTATCCATTCGGTTGGGCAAAATAGGGTCTGGATAAAGGGTTAAAAAGTTTGGAGGGCATACTTTTATTATATAACTTTGTGCTCAGAAACTTTAAAAATTTTGTTTATATGAGTACAATAGGTTTTTCAAAGAACAACTTTAGCAAGGTAGTGCCTTGCACTGTTGAACTGCTGAACTCAGCAATTGATTCGGCAGAGGTAATGAACGTGTGTGGACAGATTGCCAACAAGCTTGAGGCAGTAAAGGCTGGACAGGCAACCCGCACCGAGTTTGACGAGTACAAGACGGCGATGAAGAAGCAACTGCCTGTGCTTACTCCCCACGCCATCTTTAAGAATGGTGAGCGCAAGAATGCCGAAGCCATTCCCTCTGGACTCTCGATGTACGACATCGACCACATTGAGAATCCTCGCGGTTACTATCACTCGATGATAGAGGACCGAATAAGCGAACTGGGCATCGTGACAGCCCATGTGACACCTTCGACCGAGGGCTTGCGACTTATCTTCGAGATGCCTGCAGGCATGACGCTGGCACAGGCGCAGAAGTGGATGTCGGAGCAGTTAGGCGACGAAAACTATGATGGCTCTGTGAAGGACTATGCTCGCTGCTCGTATCTGGTGCCTCGCGCGTACATATTATATATGGACGAGGAGGAGCTGCTGAAGGAGCGCGAAGTGAAAGCAGAACCTGATACCCGAAACAAGTATGCGGTTTCAGAAGCAGTGTCGCAAAATGCGACGGTGCCCCAAAACGGGGCAGTGGTTTCTGGAACCACCACACAGGAGATGGCGTCACAAATCGTTACCCCATCGCCCACCATCGCACACGATTCGCCTGAGCACCAGCGCAACCTGCGCATCTTCGACCTGGCGATGACTGAGGCTGGACTGAATCAGGAGTCGATCGACGTGGTAGGCGTGCACAACTGGCACACATCGCTGGTAGCAATCCTCTCTGTAGGCATCTGCCGGCTGATGAGTCAGCAGGCCATGATGGATGTACTGGCCACCCGCATGCCCAACTACAGTAAGGAGCCTGACTGTCAGCGCTTAGTGGCCGACTTCTACGACAATTACACCAAGGTGAACGCCCCCATGCCCTTAGGTCTGCGCAACCTTTACAAGCAGAGCATGATAGAGCAGCCTGCACCTAAGAAGTCGACTGAACAGCTGATTGGCGACATGCCTCCTGAGATGCCCGCCAAGCTGCCTAAGCTGATAAAGCTGCTGTGCAGCAAGGAGCCTGAGCATCTGCATTCTGCCATCTCTACCGGTGTATTCCCTGCACTTGCCACCCACCTTTACGATGTGCATCTCCTTTATAACGACAACACTTATCGCGAGGCCACATTTATGCACCACACGATGGCAAAGACAGCCTCAGGTAAATCGTGCATTACCCGTGTGTGCGACTGCATTATGAAGGACATTCTGGAGCGCGACGAAATCAATCGTCAGCGAGAGCAGGACTATAAGGACGAATGCGCCAAGAAGGGCACCAATCAGCAGGCCCCTGAACGTCCTGAGGACTTGATTGTGCAGACATTATCAACTGACATCACCCCTGCCGCTTTCTCGCAGAAGTGTAAGGATGCCAACGGGCACTATGTCTACTCGCAGATAAGCGAAATCGAGTTGCTTGACCAGTTAGACCCTACGAAGCAGAAGAATCGTCTGAAGAACATCATTCAGACATCGTTCGACAACGATTGGTACGGACAGGAACGCGTTGGCGAAAAGTCAGTTACAGCACGATACCGCATGCGCTACAACCTTTGTTCGCAGAGCACCATCGTGCGAGCACAGAACTACTTCAAGCCCTTCCTGTCGGATGGTTCGTTCAACCGTCTGTCGATAGCAACCATTCTGCCTACAGATGACGACGAGATACCCAAGCACGGATTCTACGATGCAAAGTTCATGGCTAAACTTAAACCTTACGTCGACCGACTGGTGGCAGCTCAAGGCAACTACAATCTGAAAAAGGCCAAAGATCTAGCTGAGCGTATCAATCAGGAGGCTATCGACACCTACCGTCTATCAGGCGACGAAGCCTACTTCGACACCAGTCACCGTGCAGTAATCCTAGCTTTTCATAGGGCTATGGTACTCTACATAGCCGAGGGCAAGTGGAGCAAGGAGATCGAGGAGTTTGCCATGTGGTCGTTCAAGTACGACATGTGGGTAAAGATGACCTACTTTGGCGACGAAATCCGCAAGCAGATGGCTGGCGAGAAGATTAGTTCGCATCGTGGTCCTACCAACCGATTGCAGTATCTGCCTGATGAGTTTACCTTCGAAGATGTTGAGAGTCTGCTGGATACTTTGAAGGACGACAAGAAAAAAGCCAGGAAGATGCTGTGGACAGGCGAGAACCGCAACTACATCGAGCAGGACCCTCTGACAGGCATCTATCACAAAACCGCCCACTACTTCGAGGTGTATCCCAAGAAGGTGGCATAGGCGCAAAACACAGTTATGTTAAATAACTGTTAAGCGCCAGCCCCTGGGGGCGATATGTCGTGGATTTTTTGTACCTTCGCAGCCGCTTATGGGAAAATATGGTATTAGTGAGGTAAAAAAGATGCCAGCCGACTATGGAGATGCGCTGGGTGAAGACAGGAAAGACGAGATTTGTGAGAAGATAATGCAGATAATCGTGGTAGACAAGAAATATCGCGACAGGAACTATTCTGCTAGTCAACTGGCTTACGACACTGGAACAAATTCGCGTTATATTACGGCAGTGATGGCCGAGAGGTTTCACATCAACTACAATGGGTATGTGAACACGCTACGCATAAACGAGGCTATGGCTCTGCTGGCCAACGAGCGCTATCGCGACACACCAGTAGAGAAGATAGGCGAAATGGTGGGATTTGCAAACCGTCAGACGTTCTACGCATCGTTCTTCAGATTCCAGAACACTACTCCACGCGAGTATCGTCTGCAGCATCTAAGACCTATCGCACGCAAACGTGCTAGGAAAAATAAATGGGAGTCATCTAAGTGACTCCCATTTATCATATCTATTAAATCTTGTTAGCCTTTTTACGCTGGTCGTGATCCAGAATAGTCTTGCGCATACGCATCGACTTAGGTGTAACCTCAACCAACTCATCGCCCTTGATGTACTCCAGGCACTCCTCAAGACTCATCACAGTCTTTGGAATGATACGAGCCTTATCGTCGGTACCCGATGCACGCACGTTGGTGAGCTGCTTGGCCTTGCACACGTTAACCACCAGGTCGTTATCGTGAACATGCTCGCCCACTACCTGACCCATGTATACATCCTCGCCTGGATCGATAAAGAACTTACCACGATCCTGCAGCTTGTCGATAGCATAAGCAAAGGCGTTGCCAGTATCCATCGAGATCATCGAACCGTTTACACGACGCTCAATCTCGCCCTTGTATGGCTGATACTCCTTGAATCGGTGGGCCATGATAGCCTCGCCCTGACTGGCTGTAAGCACATTGGTACGCAATCCGATGATACCACGCGATGGGATATCAAACTCGATGTTTACACGCTCGCCCTGGCTCTCCATCGATGTCATTTCGCCCTTACGACGGGTTACCATATCGATCATCTTAGACGAGAACTCCTCAGGCACGTTGATGGTGAGCTCTTCTACAGGCTCGTGCTTCACGCCGTCTATCTCCTTATAGATAACCTGTGGCTGACCTACCTGCAGCTCATATCCCTCACGACGCATGGTCTCTACCAGCACTGAGAGGTGCAGCACACCACGACCTGAAACGATCCACTTATCAGTAGAGTCCTCGAATGGCCTTACACGCAGGGCCAGGTTCTTCTCGAGCTCCTTCTCCAGTCGGTCGTTGATGTGGCGCGAGGTAACAAACTTACCCTCCTTACCAAAGAATGGCGAGTCGTTGATCATGAAGAGCATCGACATAGTTGGCTCATCGATAGCGATTGGGGGCAGTGGCTCTGGATTCTCCAGATCGCAGATAGTATCGCCGATCTCAAACTTCTCAAGTCCGATAACAGCACAGATATCGCCACACTCCACCTGGTCGGTATGTACATGACCCATACCCTCGAATGTGTGCAGCTCCTTAATCTTAGTCTTCTCCATCGAGCCATCGCGATGAGCGATAGTAACCTGCATGCCATCCTTAAGAGTGCCACGATGCACGCGACCCACAGCGATACGACCCTGATAGCTAGAGTAGTCGAGCGATGTGATGAGCATCTGTGGTGTACCCTCCATCTGTTTAGGAGCAGGGATAACCTCGATGATCTTATCCAGAAGATAGGTGATATTGTCAGTAGGAGTCTTGTAGTCCTCGCCCATCCAACCGTTCTTGGCCGAGCCATATACAACGGGGAAGTCGAGCTGATCCTCAGTAGCATTGAGCGAGAACATCAGGTCAAACACCATCTCGTAGACCTCCTCAGGGCGACAGTTAGGCTTATCCACCTTATTAACTACTACGATAGGCTTAAGTCCGATTTCGAGAGCCTTCTGCAGCACGAAACGTGTCTGAGGCATAGGACCCTCGAATGCATCTACCAACAGCAGACAGCCGTCGGCCATGTTGAGCACACGCTCAACCTCACCACCAAAGTCAGAGTGTCCTGGGGTGTCGATGATATTGATTTTAACTCCTTTCCAATTGATACTTACGTTTTTAGAAAGAATGGTGATACCACGCTCGCGCTCCAAGTCGTTGGCATCCAATACTTGATTGCTGAGATTCTGTCCGTCACGGAACAGGTGTCCAGCCAGCATCATCTTGTCCACGAGTGTAGTCTTTCCGTGGTCAACATGTGCGATAATTGCAATGTTTCTGATATCCTGCATACCTAAATACTTAAATTTTGGCTGCAAAGGTACACATTTTTTGGCGAAAAATTTGCTAAATCAAAAAAAAGTTGTAATTTTGCAGCCGCATTTCGGAAAATCCGATGCATCTGACGACGTAAACTAGTCTGTGATTGGCAAGAATCGCGTCCGAAAGATGTTTATGCACAACATTTAATCACATCTTAAAATTATGTATTTAGACAAAGCAAAGAAGGAAGAGATCTTTGGCAAGTACGGTAAGGGTACAACCGACACTGGTTCAGCCGAGGCTCAGATTGCACTCTTCAGCTACCGTATCTCTCACCTGACAGAGCACCTGAAGAAGAATCACAAGGACCACAACACAGCTCGTTCGCTGACTATGCTCGTAGGTAAGCGTCGTAAGTTGCTGAAGTACCTGTACAATAACGATATCAATCGTTATCGTGCTATCATCAAGGCTCTCGGTCAGGTG
>Ga0256407_10008446_pt1 | contig 15115 bp, 7 predicted proteins | sample RumenRJG_04DNA_FD_193489 | JGI IMG/M metagenome (GOLD analysis project Ga0256407, IMG submission 193489) | Bovine rumen microbial communities from Lethbridge, Alberta, Canada - RJG_04 | ecosystem: Host-associated > Mammals > Digestive system > Stomach > Rumen | place: Canada: Alberta | collected... | reverse complement strand
GGCGAAGCCGAGGCAGTGGGAGAACTCATGGCAGATGGTGCCTATGCCCTCGGGCATGGTGGCGGTGCGCATCTCGTTGGAGCAGGCATACACCGACACCGTGTAGCCGTCGTGGGTAGTGAAGACGGGACTGAGCTCCGACTTGTGGGGCCACACCGTGCTGGCATCGCCGCCCGTGGCCTCGCCGCGCCCGGCATAAAGCACATACACTTCCTCCACCTCCTTGTCGCCGTTCCAGTCATAGGGGCTGAAGTCGATGTTGGCGGAGTTGGCCGAGCTCACGGCGGCCGAGATCATGCCCTGGGCATTGGTGTCTCTGCCGTTGGCATTGTTGGCACCGTAGGAGGCATAGGGGCCAAGGGTGTAGGGGCCCACCACGTCGAACGTGAGGTCGAACTTGCCGTTGCTCTGTTGAGAGAAGTAGTCGTGGACGCTGCCGATGAACTTCCCCTCGCTGAAGCCTTGCTCGTTGGCCACGCGCTGGTAGTAGGCCACAGGGTCGGTCTGCTGGAACTTCATGTCGGAGAACTGCACGAGGATGATGAGGCCTTTCTTCTTTCCCGTATAGCTCACCGAGGCTTTTTTGGCATTGGCGCCCTTGGCGGCGGGAGCCTTGCTCACCGGCGCCGCCTGCCGTTGCAGGCGCGTGATGGCCTGCTTGCGGAGCGTCTGCAGGCGCTGGGGCGTGAGCGGCTCAAGGCCGTTGCCGCAGTCAAGGTAGGCTTGCCGCTGCTTGTCCTCCCAGTAGTGCAGGTGCTCGTCGCCCGTCAGCCGGGCATAGACCGACGTGCCGTCCTTGAGGAGGATAGTGCGCCAGAGGTTGGGCTGAGCGGGGATGGCGTGGGCCACAACAGCCATCAGCAGCAGGACAAGTGAGAGAATAGATTTCTTCATATCAAATGGGGTTTGTGATAAAACATTATAGATAGAGAGAAGTCCGGGAGCCCGGAAGTGCGGAAGCCCTGCCATGACATTAATGATGACGAATCATCAAATGCTTAGGCACATGACTGGACTTCCGGACCTCCGGACCCCCGGACTTCATTATTTCTGAATTTCCGGACTTCAGAAGCCTACTTGGTCTTCTTCAGCGTGATGCCCGGCCCATAGCCGAACCAGCCGCCAATGTTTTTGCCATTGTAGACGACCGCGGCATAAAGGCCGTTGTCGAAGGTTATTTGCGTGAGGTCGGCATTCCAGTGACCGGTGATATTCTCGGTAGAGGGTTTGCCGGCCGTATTGATTGTATAGAGTGTGATATCTGCGCTTGGAGCATCGGAGCCGAAGTTCAGGCCCGTTGCATTGGTCTGCGGCATGGTGGCGAAGATTGAGCCCTCACGTGTTTCCTTATCGTACTTGTAGTTGAGTACGAGATAGTTCCAGTCGTATCCTTTCATGCCGGTGAGCTTGAACTTTTTGCCATAGTCGCTCTCTTTGTCGGGAGCCTCAATCTTCACCGTCTCTTTGATGGTGGAATCGTCAAAGGGACTCGGTGCCGTGAGTGTGTAGGTGCCCATGAGGCGGTCGTAGGGGTTGGAGTCGTTGTCCTTGATGGTGACGATGGTGGTGGCATTGCCAACCTTGGCGCCCTCGGCCGAGACGATGGTCATCTCGAAGGTGCGGTCGTCGTTGATCTCGTCATCGTCGATGGTCTCCACCTCGATGTAGCCGTCGGTTGACACGGTGTCGGCACCCACTATTGAGGTCTTGCTGGTGAGCATGTAGTTCACGTCCTCCTTGGCAGGGCTGGCCCCGGTCTCCTTCACTTCCACGGTCACCTTTACGGTGCCGTTGCGCGCGCCGCTCACTTGTACGGGAACCTTGTAGATGCCTCTGGTCTCCCTGACGGTCACGCCCTCGGCGGGCAGGCTTACCGTGGTGTCGGCCGTGGTGTTCCAGTCGCTGTCGTCGTCGGAGCAGGAGCCCAGGGCGAGCGCAAATACGGCCAGCGCGAGATATTTAAGATACTTCATAGTTTATATTCCTTTTTGTTGATAACACATAAATATTAATAGCCCGGGTTCTGCTGTCCCTTGAGGTTGGGGTTGGCGTCCATCTCGTCCTTGGGGATAGGCCAGGTCAGCCTGTAGTCGTTGGCGGCGTAGGTCATGGCCGCGCCGGTTACTACCACCACATTGTCGAGCGCGTGGTTCTCGTCGTGGCTGGCATAGCGCGTGAAGCCCTGTCCCAGACGGCGCAGGTCGCTCATGCGCAGGCCCTCGCCGATGAGTTCCTTGCGGCGCTCGGTGAGCACGGCGCTCAGCAGTACGGAGGCCGAGGTGTAGGTGGATGCCTGGTAGTCGGTGATGCGTGCCTTGCGCAGGTCGTTGAGATACTGCGAGCCCTCGGCCACGTTGTTGAGGTGTGCGTCGGCCTCGGCGGCGATGAGGTAGAGCTCAGAGAGACGGAGCATCTTGCTCATGTTTACGATGTTGTTGGTCGTACCCGTGCGCAGGGCAGGGTTGCCGGGGAACTTGTTGAGCACATAGGCCTGATACTTGGTTCCCTCGACGTCGAGGTTTTCGTAGAGCTTGAAGAACACGTCGAAGCGCGCGTCCTTCTCGGAGTAGAGGCTCAGCACCTCGAAGGTGGGTATATAGTCGGCGTTCGTTTCGTCGGAGCTGATATACTCCGCGCCCGTGGAGCCACCCAGCTCGGTGTTGCTCATGAAGGGGCGGAAGATGACCTCAGTGCCCTTGTCGTTGGTCCAGAGGTCGGTGAGGCCGTTGATGGGGGTCAGCGTGTAGCGGCCTGAGCCAATGACCTCCTTGGCCTTGGCCAGTGCGGTCTGGTAGTCGCCCTTGACGAGCGCCACGCGGGCCTGGAGTGCGGCCACGGCATCCTGCGACACGTAGGCGGCGTTCTGCTCCCCGGGATTGGCCTTCACCTGCTCGTAGGCCTTGGCCAGGTCGTCCTCAATCAGCCTGTAGGTCTCCTCCAGGGTGCTGCGTGAGGGATAGGCGTTGATGTCGGCCGTGGGATTGTAGGTGGTGGTCAGCGGCAGGCCCGTGGCGGCCTTGGCGGGGTCTGTCTGGGTGTAGGGCTGGCAGAAGTGGTCGGCCAGCCAGAAATACATGTAGCCGCGTACAAAGTAGGCCTCGCCCATGTACTTCTGGATCAGCGCCGCGGAGTCTGACTTGGCATCCAACAGCTCCTGGCCCTTGGCCAGCAGCTCGTTGGCCGTGGCGATGACGCTGTAGCCGGATGCGAAGAACGAGCTGATATCACCGGTGGACGAGGTAATCAGCGCGTTGGAGAACTCTCCGCCACGGTTTCCGTTGCTGACGAGTCCGTGGAACTCGTCCATCTGAAGGTCGGAGTCGTAGATCCAGGCACCTGAGGTGACACCGCGCAGACTGGCGTAGAGCTGGTTTCTGAAGCGGCCCAAGTCGGTGCTGTTCTGTATGGCCGTCTTGTCGCTCAGCGAGCCGTAAGGCTCCTGGTCCATGCTGCAAGAGGAAAGCAAGGCTGCAGCGGCCAGCATGAAAATATATATTCTCTTCATTGTTTTCGTCTTATTAATGTTAGAATGTTAACTCAAGTCCCATGACAAACTGACGGCTGTTGGGGTAGTTGAAAGCTACTATGTTGATATCCGGCTCCGGGTCGTAGCCCTTGAACGATGTTATCGTAAAGAGGTTGCGGGCAATGCCGAACACCCTGGCACCCTGCAGCACCGGCACACGGTTCATCCATGCACGGGGCAGGCTGTACTGTATGGTGAGGTTTTTCAGACGCAGGAACGAGGCATTCTTCAGCAGGTGGTCGTCCATCTGTAAACTGTAGCCATAGGCCGGAATGTCGGTCACCTGACCGGGAGTGGTCCACACGTTCAGCATGCGGGTGGTCTGGTTGAAGGAGGTAGCAAACCGTGTGTTCTCGATAAACCAGTCGTCGTTGCTCAACAGGTACTTTCCGCTCTGCCAAGTGAAGTCGGCACTGACGGCCAGCCCTTTCCACTGGAACGAGGTGCCGAAGCCGCCCATCCACGGCGCATATTGCTGCTTGCCCGTGAACACGGCGTCGCGCTCCTCATTGAAAGTCTTGGTGAGGTTGCCGTCCTTGTCGTACCACATGGGCTCGCCCGTGCGGCTGTCAACGCCGGCGTAGCGCACCATGTAGAACTCACGGTACGGTTTGCCCACTTGGAGCTTAAGACCGGACTTGGCAAAAACATAGGAGTCGCGGCCGGCGAAGAGCTCGGTAATCTTGTTCTTGTTGTAGCCCACGTTGGCGGTGAAGGTCCAGAGGAAGTCCTTGGTCTTCAGGATGTCCACGTTGGCGGTGAGCTCAAAGCCGGTGTTGGTCATGGCACCGATATTACCCGTACCGCTACCGTAGCCGGTGGTGTAGGAGTAGGGAATGTCCATGAGCATGTCGGTGGTCTTGTTGCGGTAGAAGTTGGCATCCATCGACAGGCGGTTGAACACGCGGAAGTCGAGGCCGACGTTGAACTTGCCCACTTTCTCCCAGGTGAGGCTCTCGTTGCTCGGCTGCGAGATACCCAGAGACGACTGCCCGTTGTAAAGGCTGCCCGTGCCGAAGAGACCGAAGTAGTCGTAGGCACCGGCACCGGAGGAGTTACCCGTGATGCCGTAGTTCACGCTGAGGCCCAGCTCGTCGAGCCAGTCAACGTCTTTGAGGAAAGCCTCTCTCTTGGCGTTCCAGCGGGTACCTATTGACCAGAACGTACCCCAGCGGTGTCCGGGAGCGAACTGAGAGCTGCCGTCGGAGCGCAGCGAGAAGTAGAGGTAGTATTTCTCGGCGTAATTGTAGTCGAGCGTGCCGAATACGGAGTTATAGACAATCCGGCTGCGGGAGTCGCTCAGGTTCCTGATGGCCACAGTGGTACCGTCGGTGAGGCGCAACTGGCGGATATCACTCTGTCCGGAGGTCATAACGCCGAAAGACTTGCTGCGGTTGATGCGGGTCTCCTCGCCAAAGAGCAGGCCGAGGTAGTGCGGCCCGAAGTTGTGCTTGTACTCGGCCGTATGGGTCAGCGTGAAGTTGTAGGCACGCTGGAAGAACTCTTGTGTAGAGCCTTCCTGTGCAGAAATTGGCGTCCCCATCGGCGTGGTAAGGTCTGCGTGGGGAAGCCATGCGTCGGAGACGGTGCGGTCGAACGCGTAGATTGCCTGCTGGGCCGTGATGGTGAGACCGTCGATGGGAGTGAGGGTCTCGTTGATGTTGGAGTTGAGCGTGACATTCTTCTGGTTGCGCTGGCGGTAGGCGTTGACATGCCAGGGCATCTCTATGCCGCTGTATTTCAGAGCGGCGGCGCGGTCACCCCAAACGATGTTGCCCTTGTCGTCAAACGTATAGTAGTTGGGCACATCGTAAGGCAGCGCCTTGCGGGCGGCAGTCATAGGGTTAGTTGCATAGATACCGCCATCCGCCCATTCAGCATTCTGGTCGTATGAGTGTACACCGAGGATGGTGTTCATCCCCACCTTGAAGTACTGGTTCAGCCGGGCGTTGATGCGCGAGGTCAAGGTATAGCGGTTCATGCCAGAGTGGTCGATAAGACCATCCTGATAGTGGTAGTTGTAGCCGAGATAGTAGTTCATGGTCTGTCCGCCGCCCTGGAGCGTGGCGTCCAGGTCATAGGTGGGCGCCGAGCTGTCGATTATCTCGTCACGCCAGTTGGTGTTGAAGCCGTATTTGCTTACGAGGTTCTTCACCTCGTCGCTGACGGGCTGTCCGATGAGGTCGCGGAACTTGATGTACTGCTCAGAGTTCATCATGTCGGCGCCGTCGGAGACAGGCGATGAGATACCGTACTGGGCGCGGAGGGTGAGCTGTGCTTTCTCGTTGTACTTACCCTGCTTGCTGGTGATGACGATGACGCCGTTGGCAGCGCGCGAGCCATAGACGGCCGTGGAGGCGGCGTCCTTCAGCACCGTGATGTTGGCGATGTCGCCAGGATTGAGGGTGGAGAAGAGCGTCGAGCTGATGGGGGCGCCGTCAAGGATGAAGAGCGGCGTGTTGGACGAGTTGATGGAGTTGACACCGCGCAGGCGGATGGTGGCCGACTGCGAGGGGTCACCCGATGCGGACAGCACGGAGAGGCCAGAGACCTGTCCGGCAAGGGCGTCGGTGAAGTTGGGGGTCACGACGTGGTCGAGCTTCTCGCCGCCCACGGTGGCCACGGCGCCGACTACGGAGCCTAATTTCTTGGCCGAGCCATATCCGGTGACCACCACCTCGTTGAGGGTCTTGTCGTCGTTCTGTAGCACCACGTTCATGTTGCTTCCGGCCTTCACGGTCTGGGGCTTCATGCCGAGGTAGCTGATGGTGAGCCTTGCGCCCGCGGGGGCGTTGAGGCGGAAGTGGCCGTCCACGTCGGTGACGGTACCCGCGTTGGTGCCTTCCACCTTCACGGCTGCGCCCACAACGGGCTGCCCGTCTTCACTCGAGGTTACGGTACCACTAACATTCGTCTGGGCCAGTGCGCTTCCGACAAAGAGGAAGAGTCCGACCAAAAACAGGCACAGTGGATATTTTCCGTGGGTCGGATATGATGCTTCTTCGCTGAATCGATTACAGAAGTTAATAGGAAAGGAAAATAGTCCTGGACAGGCTTACGCTCCTCATGGAGCTATGGGTCTGACGTGAAGGGGCTGCCCTTACGAGCAAGCTCGTGGGCTGCCCCTTCACGTCAGACCCGCACCTTCGGTGCCAAGCCTGCCCAGGACTATTTTCCTTTCCTTCGTCGTGATAGATGCCCACACATTGGAGAAGCCTGTACAATATACAGAACATTTCTGCTTCCTCTCACCATCATTCCACGGAGAATATCCGCTGTGCCTAAAATAGGTGGGGAACTGGTAAGTCCTTCAACACTTGCTTTACCAGTGTTGATTTGCCTGTCTGACGGGGGGCCAGAAGTGACGCGGCTCCTCCAATCGCTGTTTTAGCAACGTATATTCCTTTCTTGCATACATAGTTTTTGGTATTCAGAAGTATTATTACTTTTTGAATGCTAACCCTAATAAGCAGCAACTCAACATTTTATTTATATCTCACAAGCTTTACTCAATGCTATGCGTAAAATTACTCAATGCATTGAGTAATTTTACTCAGTGCACTGAGTAATTCGTCTATCTGCTTGCAAAGATAGTGAAAACGAAGGAAATACGAAAATAAAGCAAGCTTTATTTTCTATTCCCGAGTGCATCCTATCTTTGTTGCTCCCGAACGCATACTAACTTATGGTGACCCACAGCTATATCCTTGAACTGAAATACCTCAAGACAGACGCCACCGAGGCAGAGGCTGAAAAACAATGGGCCGAAGCTGTAGAGCAGATCAAGACCTACGCTGCCGACAAAAAGTTGCAGAGTATGCTTCACGGCTCCACATTGCACCCGATCGTGATACAGATCAAAGGCTATGACCTCGTGAAATACGAGGAGATTAAAGTGTGACTATCGAAGTTTGTCGCCTTGAAAACTGCATTCTATCGAAGTTTGCAGCATTAAAAATTGCATTCTATCGAAGTTTTCGGCTCGAAGAATTGCATTCTATCGAAGTTTTGCTTATCTTTGCAATGTCTTCAAAGCATGTATCTATGGACATAAGAAAGCTTATCACAGTATTCTCAGACCAAAAGGAAGAGTTAGAAAGCAATGAGCTGTCAACACTTTGCGATCGTTGGGAAGAAGGGCAGCTGTCGTTAAGCAGCAAGTTGGCCCAAGTGGTCATTGGCGTGCGTCGAAGTGGAAAATCCACGCTTTGTGAAAAGGTCCTTCGACAACACAATGTCAATTTTGCGTATGCCAACTTCGATGATGATCGCTTGGCAACCCTTACGACAGAAGACTTCGACACGATTCTTGATGCCCTCTACCAGTTGTATGGTGACTTTCAGTTTCTTTTTCTTGATGAGATGCAGAATATAGATAGTTGGCAGCTTTTCGTCAACCGTATGCTTCGCCAAAACGTCCATCTCGTCATAACGGGTTCCAATGCCAAGTTGCTGAGTGGGGAACTTGCAACACATCTGACTGGGCGCTACAATAAAATCGAGCTATTCCCATTCTCTTTTGCAGAGATGGCGCGGATGAAAAGCGTTAACCTCACATCCCTTTCGGTGAAAGCGACTGCGCTGAGGAAGAAGGCTCTCAATGAATATCTGTTGGAAGGCGGTTTTCCTGAACTTCTCAACGAGTCGAACAAACAGGGCTATATAGAAGCATTGCTTGACTCGATCATCAAGAACGACATCGCTCAAAGATTCCGCATCCGCTATGTGGAAGTACTGCGAAGACTCGCATCCTACTTGATGGATAACTTCTGCCAGGAATACTCCGCAAAGGAATTGTCAGCTGTCTTTGGTGTCTCTGATCATACCATCGACAACTATTATAGTTATCTAAAAGAAGCCTTCCTGCTTATAGGCATCCATAAGTTTTCTTACAAGAGCAAAGAACGAATCCTCAACGAAAAGGTATATGTCGTTGATCCGGCATTCGTGACAAACAGGGCTGAGACAGTAGCCACTGCCAACCTCGGTTGGAGACTGGAGAATATTGTCTTCATAGAGCTACTACGGCGCTTCCGTCCACAGCATAAGGATATTTTCTACTATCGTGACCGACAAAGGGAGGTCGACTTTATGGTCGTCAAAGATGGGTCGGTAGAGCAACTGATACAGGTCTCCTACGACATCAGCAGTGACAAAACCCGACAACGTGAGCTCAATGCGCTCGTCAAGGCTTCCGAGAAGTTCCACTGCGATGATTTGCTGCTCATCAATATGGACGAAGAGGAGCAGGAAACCGTCAAAGGGCATAGGATAAGAATAGTGCCGGCAGCCGAATGGTTAGTTGGTCAACTTAGAATGCTATAATAGTCTATGTATTATTGTAAAACCGCATGAATGCATTGTTCGAGAACAACTTTCATGCGGTTTCTTATATATTAATGAATACTACTTCACAACTGTGACATCATAGTTACTATAAGCAAAACCTGTCGGCTATTTTGAGGCATCTTCACCAGGAGACGTCACCCAAGTAAACTCCTGTGTTGCGTTGCTCTTACTGTTCCACTTGAAAAAGAAACCGTAAGAACCTGAGTACCCATCTGCACCTGCAAACCTATTTTTAACGCGATAGATGTCATGAGAAGGAGAATACTCAATAGTCACAGGCCGCTGCATCCCATCGTGATACAGATCAAAGGATACAAGCTCGTGAGTGACCGGGAGATCAGAGCATGACTGTCGGGGTTCGCAGCCCTAATGGCTGCATTCTATTGAAGTCTACTTATCCTATACAACAAAAAAGTGAAGTAACCAAACGGTTGCTTCACTTTTCTATATATATAATAAGGTGTTGTTACTTGTCCAGTGTCAACGTTTCAGGTGTGGTACCAAAACTACCGGCAGATACAGTGAACTTAAAGTTGAACGTAAAAGTCTTTGATGCAGCGTCGTACGTACTGCCCTGGTCAGTGATGCTTACCATGCCGTATGTCCTGTGCACGTATCCTGTCTCGATGGCACCGTTGGGATACACCGCCACGTTGGAGCCGTTGGGTGAGAAGGAGAAGCCATAGCCATCTTCATAGAGGCTCTTGATACGATAGCGGTTGCCGACGGCGGAATACTCCACATCGACTTTCCATGCATCACCGAAGAAGGAAGACGTCCATGTACCCTGGCCGTAGGGCTTGTAGTCCAGACCAGCGAACTGGAAGCTCTGCTGCGTCTTGGTGTTGCCATTAACAGCTACCACAGTGATGTCGTAGAGTCCGTGCAGATCCTTGACATACACATCAGCGTCGCTGGCGGCCTTGACATCAATCTTTGTACCTTTCTCTACAACATAGTCGGCATATTGCTGGTCGGTCATCTTCATGGCCTTCTTTTCCTCGTCGAGTTGTGCCAAGTAATAGACCTCTTGTGTGGCAGAGTTGGTGGCGACGCGGAAGCGGCAGTCGTTATCAGCATTGTAGCCGTCTCCTGCGGCATATTCATAGACCGAGGCTACCGGTGTGGAATCGTTGCCGGGATCTGTGCCTTCGTCTTCTTGACACGCTGCGAACAGTGTCAAGGAGAGAAGCATCAAGGCCAATCTTTCAAATATATTTTTCATTGATATATGCTTTTATTAGTTCTACATTTTACCATTTGAATGCGGGAGAATCCTCTGAAGGCTGCACAGGATCGGGGTTGAGCGTCATGCCACCGTTGGTTCCGCTTTCCGTACCGATGAACGTCCATACCATCCAGTTAGGTATAGAGTTGGTGTTCCATCGGGCTCCCTCAAGGTGGTTTGTGCCTTCGTAACTACGGATGATTCCTTTGTTGAGACGCTTGATGTCGAAGGTTGCGAAGCCCTCGCCCCAAAGCTCTACACGACGCTGCCACCACACCTCGTTCTGGAACTCGGAAGTCTTGGCGTTGTAGTAAGCCTCGTTGTGCTTGCCGTAGACATACTGCGGGTCACGCGTCTTGGCAAATTCGGTAAGGAGCTGCTTGCCACGGGCCAAGTCTTGCATGCCTACTGCCTCAATCTCGATGAGTTTCATCTCCTCCACACGCATCAAAGGAACGGAAACCTCCCAGATCTTATACTTCTCGTCAAGGATGCCGCCCTTGGGACGGAACTTGACATTCAGACCACCATAACCATACTTGTTGATTTGGCCAAGACGGTAAAGCAGTTTGGCTCCGGCTTCATCCTGATGACAAGAGTAGGGCTCCAACAGACTCAGCAGCTCGTTACCCTTCTTCTCTGCTGCCAAAGTGTCTGCACGGAAAGGCAACCAGCATTTTTTGCGGAAGTCGCTGTTAGGAATCGTGCTATAGAGGTGCTTGTCAATCACCTGCGGTGCGCCGAATCCTGTGGCATATCCAGAGACGTCGTCACTTAAAGAGTTCTCAGTGATCATACAAGATCCCCAAGAGTCATTGCCATCGTTTGAAGTGATGCTTGGGTCAGTGTCCTTAAACTGTGTAGCGAACATCCACGAGGAGTTGTTGTCCGGTGTGTTGAAGCCGTTGGAATGATCGAGGAACTGACTCTCGGTCATCACGCTGTAGCCCTGCTGGGCGAGTTTAGCGTATTTCTCAGCATTGGCCCAATCCTGTTTCTCAAGATAGACACGTGCCTTGAGGCCATAGACGACACTCTCGTCAGGTGTGTACTTGTCTGTACGCTTATAGTCAGCGAGATCTTTCTCGGCAGCGTCGAGATCCTTGAGCATGAACTCAAAGGCTTCATCCCAAGTCATGCGCTCCTGATGGCGAGACTCTGCGGCAGTACGAATCTCGTCTGCCTTGATGGTTGTCAGTGCATTGTGGTCCTCATCGTATGGCTTCTGTGCATACATACGGCAGAGGTCGAGATAGAACATGGCGCGCATGGTATAGGCGATGCCGACACCATGCTTGTGTGCCTCGTCAGGCTCGGCATAGTTGGAAGCGCCACCGGCAGCGATGACCTTATTGCAGTCGTTGATCCAACCATAGTAAAGGGTCCAAGGGAACTGACAGACGGCATAACCGGAGGACAGGTAATTGACATCCTTGTACCAAGCCGCATAAGGATTGCTACCCGTGGCCACGATATCTTGTCCCTCCACATCACGTGTGAGGAAGAACGACGTATAGCCATAGTCCCAAACCTGATTTTTGGAAGTAGTATACAGGCGTTTGCCCGACAGGTTGCCGGTAAGGTTAGAGACCAAGCTGGTAAATGCACCTGGAGCATTGTTAACTTGCTCCTGCGAAGGTGCTCCGTTCTGTGGTGTATATTCCTCTATACAGCCGGTAAGACTTAAAGCAATAGTACCGGCAAAAAGGAGAGAAGTTATTTTCTTTGTTTTCATTTCTGTTCTGTTTAATCACATTAGAAAGATACCTGAATGCCACCCATGATCGTGCGTACCGGTGCATATGAGTCAATACCAAGAGATGTAGTACCCTGGAAGTCGAAGCGTGGGTCAAGTCCCTTGCGTGCCGACCAGAAACAGAGGTTCTGCCCCTGTACATAGACACGAATTTTACTCAGCATGAGTTTGTTGACGATAGCTCTCGGAAGTGTATATCCAACCATGAAAGACTGGAAATTGAGATAGCGGGCACTTGTGAGGAAACGTGTAGACTGAGAGGTCACCGTCTGATCACCATACTGGAAACGTGGAATGTTCGACGACGTGTTATTCGGCGACCAAGCCTTCAAGATGTCCTTATGGTAAGTGTAACCGACGTGGTTGCTGCTATAAGAAGGTTGCATCAGCTCAGCATAACCGAAGTCATAGATCTTGCCTCCCAGCTGGAAGTCAAAGTTTGCTGACACATCGAAACCGTAAGCAGACAGCGTTGTGGAGAAACCACCATTGGCCCAAGGCAGCATATTGCGTGTGTAATACGAAGCCTCATTCCAGTCTGTGGTAGTGAAGGAGTGCTTAGTGCCCGGCTTGCTGCTGTTGGACAGCGTTCCGGCCTTGTACTGCTTGTAGATATCCTCGTCGACCCAATAGAGCGGCTCACCCTTCTCATTGACACCTGCATATTCGGGCAGCATGGCGTTGTAGAGCTGTCCGCCCTCAGCATACCACATAGGAACGTTGAAACCTGCGCTCACGTCGGCCTGTGACCAGCCTCCGTAGTTGGCGATCTTGTCAGGGGAGAGTTTCAGAATCTTGGCATTGTTGTGTGAGATGTTACCGCTGATGTTCCAAGTGATGTCTTTCGTACGGATGACGTCAGCACTGAGCGTGAGCTCCACACCACGGTTGCGGATAGAGCCGATGTTGTCGTAGTAACCACGAACGCCGTTGCTCTCCGGAAGCTGCTCCCAGAAAAGAAGGTTGGTGGTGTGCTTGTTGTACCAGTTGAACTCACCGTTGAGGCGATTGTCGAACAGGCTGAACTCCAGACCGATGTTGAAGTTCGTTGTCGTCTCCCAGGTGATCTCGTCGTTACCGATTTGGGCGAACGAGGGAAGCATCTGCTTGTTACCCTTGCTCAAGCTGTAGCGGTCGAGGAACTGGAAGTCGGGGATACCGTCGTTGCCCTGCTGACCGACAGAAGCCTTAAGCTTGAGGTTGTTGACCCATGTAGCGTTGAGCTCCTTGAAGAACTTCTCCTTGGAGATGATCCATGCGCCACCAACACTCCAGAAATCACCCCAACGGTGGTTCTTGGCAAAGCGCGATGAGGCATCGCGACGATAGCTGGCCTGCGCGAAATAGCGCTGTGCATAGTTGTACAGAGCATTGGCGAAGTAGCCCTCTACGTTGTAGTTCGTAGCGTAGGAGTTGCTGTTGTAGCGGTCAGAGAAAGCTGCGATCTCCTGAATGTCAGGGGAGAATCCACCGCGTGCCAAGGCTTCCAGCAGGTCGCTGTGTGACTTGTACCACTCGTGTCCGATCATTGCTTGAATGTCGTGCTGACCAAAGGTCTGATGGTAGTTGAGCGTCTGGATATAGTTCTGACGGCGTGACACAGTATTGTACTTATCAATGGAACCGTTCTCAGAAGCGGCTGCACCGATATAAGGGTTGCCATAGATGCTGTATTGTGTCAATCCAAGCGTATAGTTGTTGTTAGACGAGAACTTCAGCCAAGGTGTGATGTTGATGTCAAAGTTGAACTGCCCTTGAATTTGGTCACCCCGATTCTTGTTGTTGTCATATTGATTGCTTCCGATTGGGTTGCCGTTGGCCAAGAAACCACGCTTCAAACCATCATAATCAGATGATGATCCAAAGTCATAACGCCGGTGTCCGTACTCATCCTTCATGATATACGGATTGCCATTCTCGTCCACGCCACGTACATAGAGCGGATAGATGGGAGCGATATATTGTGTATAGATAGCTGGGTTGCTGGCACTACTGCTCGTATTGCTCAGATTTGGGTTAGAGTTCATGTTGCTGTGCACCCAACCCACGTTGGAGAAAAGATGCAGCCACTTGGTAGCCTGGTAGTCGGCCTTGAAACGGGCAGTGAGACGCTCGTAGCCGGAATTTGTCAGCACACCGCTCTCCTTGAGGTAGCCTACAGAAGAGTAGTATGAGAGCTTATCAGAAGCACCACTGACATTGAAATTGTATTCCTGACGGAAGCCATGACGATAAGCGGCATCCTTCCAGTTGTCGGGCTGCAGATAGTATTTCTGGCCGTTCAAACCGGTGTATACGCTGCCAACAGTGGCTTTAGGATTGATCTTTCCGTCGAGACCGATAAGACTCTCTCCGGCAGGGACGTTGAAGACATTATAGCCTAAGCCAAACTGATTGTTGGTGAACATGTTGGCATTGACCCACTTGTTGGCAGCTGCTGCCGACAGACCATTGCCATAATAAGCGTAGTTGTAAAGCTGGCTATAATAGACCTCTGCATACTGTTTGGGGTCGGTGATCACATCGTAGTCCTGTACAGCGCGGCTCGTACCGCCCCATTTTGCTTCGAAATTGATGTTGGCTTTGCCAATACTGCCTTTCTTGGTAGTAATCAAGATGACACCGGCAGCACCACGTGCACCATACAGTGCTGCGCTGGAGGCATCCTTCAGCACGGTGATGCTCTCGATGTCCTCCTGCGGAATATTGCTCAAGGAAGCAGGATAGGGAGCACCGTCGACGATGATCAACGGTGTAGTGGAAGCATTGAGTGAAGCGATACCACGGATGTGGATGTCGCCCTGGCCAGCACCAGGCTGGCCACTGCCTCCGGTAATCTGTAAGCCGGGGACTGTTCCCACGAGGGCATCGGCAGCATTGGTGGTAATCTTCTTGCTCAGGTCTTCCGCATTGACGACAGCGGCAGAACCGGCAAATGAATTTTTAGTCTGTTGTCCGAAGGCCACCACCATGACCTCGTCGAGTGTATGGTTGTCATTCTGCAGCACCACCTTCATGTTGCCGCCGGCCTTCACAGTCTGGGGCTTCATGCCGAGGTAGCTGACTACCAGCTTGGCGCCTGCGGGGGCGTTGAGCTGGAAGTGACCGTTCACGTCGGTGACGGTACCCGTGTTTGTACCTTCCACCTTGATGGCGGCGCCAACAACTGGTTCGCCGTCGTCTCCGGAGGTTACGGTACCACTAACATTCGTCTGAGCCATCACGCTTCCCGCGAAGAGGAAGGTTCCGGCCAAAA
>Ga0256407_10008444_pt1 | contig 15119 bp, 16 predicted proteins | sample RumenRJG_04DNA_FD_193489 | JGI IMG/M metagenome (GOLD analysis project Ga0256407, IMG submission 193489) | Bovine rumen microbial communities from Lethbridge, Alberta, Canada - RJG_04 | ecosystem: Host-associated > Mammals > Digestive system > Stomach > Rumen | place: Canada: Alberta... | reverse complement strand
GGTACCCGTGTCTCTATCGCCGTTCCCTCCAAGGTGCGCCCTTCTGATAAATTGTTTAAATTAGAAAAAGTAGAAGAGAAATGACAATAAACGAGATTCAAGATGAGATTATCGAGGAGTTCTCTGGTCTGGACGACTGGATGGACAAGTACCAGCTGCTAATCGATCTGGGTAACGAGCTGGCTCCCCTCGACGAACGCTATAAGACGGAGCAGAACCTGATTGACGGGTGTCAGAGCCGTGTATGGCTCCAGGCCGACTATGAGGATGGGCGCATTCATTTCACGGCAGAGAGTGATGCCCTGATTGTGAAGGGTATCGTGAGTCTGCTGATCCGAGTACTCTCTGACCATACGCCACAGGAGATCCTCGATGCCGACCTCTATTTCATTGAGGAGATAGGTTTGAAGGAGCACCTCTCGCCCACTCGAAGCAACGGACTTGTAGCAATGGTGAAACAGATACGCGCTTATGCGCTGGCTTTCAGCGCGAAGTAATAAATATGCTCTAAAATTTGAGATTTATTAACGAAAGAAAGTCATCCCTTGAGGGTGACTTTCGAATTATTTTATGTACCTTTGTAGGCGAATTAAAAAGCATGAACTAAAAACGTTTTTTGAGATATGATCCAAACAGTAGTAAAAAGAGATGGCCGCATCGTGGGCTTCAATGAGCAGAAAATCATGGCGGCAATTCGTAAGGCTATGCTCCACACCGACATGGGTGAGGACGAGCGCCTGTTGTACCAGATCACTGACCATATCGCCCAGTGTGGTGATAGTCAGATGACGGTGGAGCAGATCCAGGATGCCGTTGAGGTGGAGCTGATGAAGTCGAGCCGAAAAGATGTGGCTCAGAAGTACATCGCCTATCGCAACCAGCGTAGCATTGCCCGTAAGGCCAAGACGCGTGATGTGTTCCTTGACATCGTGAATATCAAGAACAATGACGTGACGCGTGAGAATGCGAACATGAACGCTGATACCCCTGCAGGCATGATGATGAAGTTTGCCTCGGAGACCACAAAGCCCTTCGTTGATGACTACCTGCTCTCTGAGGAGAGCCGTGATGCCGTAGAGCACAACTATCTCCATATCCATGATAAGGACTACTATCCCACCAAGTCGCTCACCTGTGTGCAGCATCCGTTGGATAATATCCTTAACTGTGGCTTTATTGCCGGTCATGGTGCCTCGCGCCCTGCCAAGCGTATCGAAACAGCTTCTGTGTTGGCTTGTATCTCCATGGAGTGCTGTCAGAACGAGATGCATGGCGGACAGGCGATTCCTGCCTTCGACTTCTATCTGGCACCCTATGTCCGTATGAGCTATGTTGAGGAACTGAAAGCCCTTGAGGATCTGAACGGTGAGAGTTACAAGGATCTCTATGAAGAGCCTCTGATGGATTATATCAAGAAGCCACTCGATGGACTGACAGGTAAGGAGCGTGCCCAGCAGCATGCCATTAATAAGACCGTGGGACGTGTGCACCAGGCTATGGAGGCGTTTATCCATAATATGAACACCATCCACTCCCGTGGTGGTAACCAGGTGGTGTTCTCCTCTATCAACTACGGAACAGACACCAGTGCGGAAGGCCGTTGCATCATGCGTGAGATCCTTCTATCCACCTATGAGGGTGTGGGTAATGGTGAGACCGCCATCTTCCCCATTCAGATCTGGAAGAAGAAACGTGGCGTAAACTATCTGCCTGAGGATCGTAACTTCGACCTCTATCAGTTGGCTTGTAAGGTGACGGCACGTCGTTTCTTCCCCAACTTCCTGAACCTCGATGCCTCCTACAACCAGGACAGTGAGTGGCGTGCCGACGATCCGAAGCGGTATATGCATGAGGTGGCTACGATGGGTTGTCGTACCCGTGTGTTTGAGAACCGTTTCGGACCTAAGACCAGTATCGGACGTGGAAACCTGTCGTTCTCTACGATTAATATCGTGAAACTGGCCCTCGAGTGCCGTGAGGAACAGGATCAGCAGAAGCGAATCGATATGTTCTTTGCCAAGCTCGATCACATGCTTGAAGTGACTGCCAAGCAACTCGACGACCGTTTCCAGTTCCAGAAGACGGCCTTTGCCAAGCAGTTCCCCCTGCTGATGAAGAGTCTCTGGATCGGTGCCGATAAACTGGGCCCCAGCGATACGATTGAGAGTGTGATCAATCAGGGTACGCTCGGTATAGGCTTCATCGGACTGGCTGAGTGTCTGGTGGCTCTGACTGGTAAGCACCATGGTGAGAGTGAGGAGAGTCAGGCACTTGGTCTGAAGATTGTCGGTTATATGCGTCAGCGCATCAACGACTTCTGTGAGCTGTATCATCATAACTACTCCGTATTGGCGACACCAGCAGAGGGACTTTCGGGTAAGTTCACGAAGAAAGACCGTAAGCAGTTTGGTGTGATTCCTGGCGTGACGGATCGCGACTACTATACCAACTCCAACCATGTGCCTGTCTATTTCAAGTGCTCTGCCCGTCATAAGGCTGAGGTGGAGGCCCCGTATCATGAGATGACGCGTGGTGGTCATATCTTCTACGTGGAGATCGATGGTGATGCCACCCATAACCCACAGGTGATCATGAGTGTGGTGGATATGATGGATCAGCTCGACATGGGCTATGGCTCTGTGAATCATAACCGTAACCGCTGTATGGACTGCGGCTACGAGAATGCCGACGATCATCTGGAGAAGTGTCCGAAGTGCGGTTCTACCAACATTGACAAGCTGCAACGCATCACGGGGTATCTCGTGGGAACCACCGATCGCTGGAACAGTGGAAAACTGGCTGAGCTCAACGACCGTGTGACGCACATCGACCACGGACAGCAAGACCTGTTTGGATGATTCGAGTACTCGATATCATAGAAGATACAATGGTGGATGGTCCGGGATTCCGGACCTCTATCTATTGTGCCGGGTGCCGTCATCAGTGCCCGGGTTGTCATAATCCCCAGTCGTGGGATTTCAAAGGCGGACGGGAGATGAGTACGGAGGAGATCATGAAGATCATCGTGGCCGATCCCTATGCCAATGTCACCTTCACTGGGGGTGACCCTATGTATCAGTGTGATGGCTTTGCGGAACTGGCAAGAGCCATACACAGGCAGACGAATAAGGACATCTGGTGCTACACAGGATTTACATTTGAGACACTGATCACTCGTGCCCAGCGGGAACTGCTGGAATTGCTCGACGTGCTGGTAGATGGCCCGTATGTAGAAAAACTGCGTGACCCTGACCTGTTGTTTCGCGGTTCCTCCAACCAGCGGCTGATCGATGTGCAGAAGTCACTTTACAGTGGTCAGACCGTGTTGTGGAACCCTGATGTTTCTGTCACTTTCTGACGCTGTTCTTCCCCCTTCAGGAAACTTTTCTTGCAAGTTTTTTGCCTTTTTCTGTGAAAGTATAGGAAAAAAGATGTATTTTTGCAGAAAATTAGTTGGTATTATGGCAAAAAACTCCCAATGGCAGGATGATTACTGGCTTCTGCTGATGCAACTTTATCTGCAGAGACCAGTGGGACTAAAGCCGATGTACAGTCGGCGGATGGTTGATCTGAGTCTTGAACTCCATATCTCTCCCGATCAGCTTTTCAGTAAGATGTGCCAGTTGGCTAACCTTGAGACACCCCGTGTGGAGCATCTTTGGGAGACCTATGGTCAGAATCCGAAGAAGCTGGCCCGGGCAGCCCGTCTGATGCGTGAGATGAAAGGTTTTAATAACGCAGGGGAGTTCTATAGCGGTGTAGAGGTGAACGAGAGTTTTGAGAAAGACTTCAAGCCTGTGGCTGAAGACGAAGTCTTGACACCGATAATGCTGACGCTGATTCTCGATCTCTATTTCCGACTGACCCCCATCACGATGGTAGCTGTTACGCCAGAGGTACAGGAACTGGCACGACTCATTGGCATCAAGCCTGCCGAGGTGGAAGAGGTGCTGAAGGTGTTCCAGCATTGTGATCCTTACCTGAGGCGGAAAGAAACAACCTCCTCCCGTCTGTTGGCACCTTGTAAAGAGATCTGGCGCCGCTTTGGTAATGCCGATACCCAGATGCTGGCATCTTATGCCGCACAGTTGAAAGAGTACTTTAAGTAATGTCGCAAAGTCAGATACAAGAGCAATTACAACAGCTGAAACAGGGGCAGACGTTCTCGCATCAGCAGCTGTTACAGGCATCTCTGGTAGAGTTGCCCATCACTCAGTTGGTGGATCGCATCACGACAGAGATGAATGATAATCCGGCACTGGAGACAGCTTCCCCTGGCGATGAGGATGATAGTAGTCTGGAGCCCCTGGACACGCTGGATGATCCGGATATCCAGGAAGACTTTGAGTCGCGTAATGAGCGGGAGGAACGCCAGTCGGCTCTCGACGAGGCCCTCAACAACATGGGGCGCGACGATGATGAGTTGCCCGTCTATCATGGGGGCAGCTCAGTCTCTGAGGAACGCGAGGAGATGGTCTATGGCGAGAGTGTGTCGTTCTATGACCAGCTGAAAGAGCAGATGGGTGAACTGGACATGAGTGATACCCAACGTGATGTGATGGAGTACCTGATCGGTTCACTCGATGATGACGGACTGCTACGTAAGGATCTCGGTGCAATCTGTGACGAGCTGGCCGTATATCATAATGTAGATGTCACAGAACAGGATCTGATGCAGGTCCTTCAGTTGTTGCAGACCTTCGATCCTGCTGGCATTGGTGCCCGTTCTTTGCAGGAGTGCCTGTTGCTGCAGATTGATCGTAGGGAGCCCTCACGCCTCAAAGAACTGATGGCGAAGGTGGTGAACAGCTACTTTGATGAGTTCACCAAGAAACACTGGGATAAGATTCAGGCCTCATTATCATTGAACGACGCACAGGCTGAGGCCCTTTTCCGTGAACTGCGTAAGCTGAATCCCCGTCCTGGTGCCTCCTTAGGTGAGACCGTAGGACGGAACATGCAACAGATTACGCCAGATTTCATCATTGATACCTTGGACGACGGAACGGTTACCTTCACCCTCAATAACGGTGAGGTGCCGGAGCTGAAGGTCTCCCAGTCGTTTGTCGATTCCATGAAGGAGTATCAGCAGAACAAGGATCATCTGAGTCGTCAGACCAAGGAAGCCTTGCTCTATATAAAAAAGAAGGTCGATGCAGCCCAGGGCTTTATTGAGGCCATCAAGGTGCGTCGCCATACACTCACCATCACGATGCGTGCCATCATTCAGTTGCAGCACCAGTTCTTTGTCGATGGTGATGAGGCATCCCTGCGTCCGATGATCCTGCGCGATGTGGCAGAGAAGACAGGTTTGGATCCTTCCACCATCTCACGTGTCAGCAATTCCAAGTATGCCCAGACGCGTTGGGGCACCTTCCCCCTGCGACATTTCTTCAGCGATGCCTATGTCACGGAGAGTGGTGAGGAACTGTCAACCCGTCAGATCAAGGCGGCACTTCGTGACATCATCGATGCTGAAGACAAACGCCGTCCGCTGAGCGATGATGCCTTAAAGGAAGAACTGACCCGTCGGGGCTTCCCCATAGCCCGTCGTACAGTGGCCAAATATCGTGAACAATTAGGTATCCCCATAGCCCGACTCCGACGATGATGCGATTTAACAGAGAGAGAAATATCATTTTGGCAGCCAGGATGATGAGCATGGTATTCACACCCTTCTATCTGCCGCTGGTGGGACTGATGGCACTGTTTATGTTCAGTTACCTCGGTCTGATGCCTTGGGCCTATAAGCTCCAGGTACTTACCTTGGTCTATGTGTTTACCATCCTCCTGCCCACGATCCTCATTCATCTCTATCGTAAATATAAGGGATGGAACCTGATCGATCTGGGTCATAAGGAGCGCCGTGTCGTGCCTTATGTCATCTCTATCCTCTGCTATTTCTTCTGTGTCTATCTGATGGATCTGCTCCATATTCCCCACTTCATGGGTACGATCCTCTCAGCAGCGCTGTTCATTCAGATCATCTGTGCCTTGATTAATGTGTGGTGGAAGATCTCCACCCATACCGCTGCCATCGGTGGCGTGGCTGGCGCACTTTTCGTGTTTGGTGAGTTCTTCGGCTTCAACCCTGTATGGTGGCTCTCTGTCGTGTTCATCTTGGCAGGTCTGCTTGGAACCAGTCGTATGATTCTCCGTCAGCACTCTTTGGCACAGGTTGTTGCAGGATTCCTGGTGGGAGTTGTCTGTTCAACATTAGGATTAATATATTTATAAAGATATGAAACCATTAGTAAGTATCATCATGGGCAGCACCAGTGATCTGCCCGTTATGGAAAAGGCCTGTAAGCTGCTTGACGAGTTGCAGGTGCCTTTCGAAGTGAATGCCCTTTCTGCCCATCGCACCCCCGATGCCGTTGAGGCGTTTGCCCGTACAGCTCAGGAGCGTGGTATCAAGGTGATTATTGCTGGTGCCGGTATGGCGGCAGCCCTGCCAGGTGTCATCGCTGCTTCCACCACGCTGCCTGTCATCGGTGTACCCATCAAAGGTATGCTCGACGGTCTCGATGCCATGTTGTCTATCATCCAGATGCCCCCAGGCATCCCTGTGGCTACCGTTGGTGTCAATGGGGCTCAGAATGCAGCCATCCTCGCTGTGCAGATGATGGCGCTTTCCGATGCAGACCTGGCTCAGCGCCTGGCCGTCTATAAGGGTAACCTGCGTGTGAAGATTGAGAAAGCCAATCAGGAGTTGGCAGAGATTAAATACCAGTTTAAGACCAACTAATGTTTAATGTTTAATCTTTAATGTTTAATGTATAAAAGAAGAATATCATCTGAGGCCCGTGTCGGTGGTATCGGCATTGGCGGACAGAATCCTATCCGTATCCAGTCGATGGGTACGGTGGATACGAATAACACGGAAGGTTGTGTGGCTCAGGCCAAGCGTATCATCGACGCTGGTGGTGAGCTCGTGCGTTTCACCACCCAGGGTGTTCGTGAGGCGGAGAACATGAAGAACATCTCGGCTCAGTTGAAGGCCGACGGTTATCAGACACCACTTGTGGCTGATGTCCATTTCACGGCTCATACAGCCGATGTCGCAGCCCTCTATTGTGAGAAGGTGCGTATCAATCCCGGCAACTATGTTGACCCGGGACGCACGTTCAAGCATCTGGAATATACCGATGAGGAATATGCTGAGGAACTGAAGAAGATCGAGCGTCAGCTGGTGCCCTTCCTGAATATCTGTAAGGAGCATCATACGGCAGTGCGTATCGGCGTGAACCACGGTTCGCTTTCGGATCGCATCATGTCGCGTTATGGCGACACTCCGGAGGGTATCGTTGAGAGCTGCATGGAGTTCCTGCGTATCTTCAAACGTGAGCATTTCAACGATGTGGTCATCTCAATTAAAGCCTCCAACACGGTGGTGATGGTTACTACGGTGCGTCTGCTGGTAGCCACGATGGATAAGGAGGATATGCACTATCCCCTCCACCTTGGTGTTACTGAGGCAGGTGAGGGCGAGGATGGTCGCGTGAAGTCGGCTGTCGGTATCGGTGCCCTGCTAACAGAGGGTATTGGCGACACGGTGCGTGTGTCTCTGTCAGAGGAACCAGAATATGAGATCCCTGTGGCACGTAAACTTGTTGACTCCATTGCTGAATGTGCTGCCCTGCGTGAGAAGGCCGAGGCGGGTATCAAGGACGATACGGTAACACTTGAGATGCACGAGACTGACTGGGAGTCGCTTCAGCTGAAGGCTGCGATGGCTGTCGGTGCGCTTTTCATCGATAAGAAGGCTCATCAACTGGTGATCCGTAACGAGGGATTCCCTGAGGCACGCCTTGTGGAGCTTGCCGATGGCATTCTTCAGGCAGCGCGCATCAAGTTCACGAAGACGGAGTACATCTCTTGTCCGGGTTGCGGACGTACGCTCTACAATCTTCAGGAGACTATTGCAAAGATCAAGGCTGCCACGAAGGATCTCGTGGGACTGAAGATCGGTATCATGGGTTGTATCGTGAATGGTCCTGGCGAGATGGCAGATGCCGACTATGGCTATGTTGGAGCAGGTCGTGGTAAGATTTCCCTCTATAAAGCCAAGGAGTGTGTTGAGAAGAATATCCCCGAGTCGGAGGCCGTCGAGAAACTCCTCGAACTGATTCGTAAAGACAGAGCATAAAGATAAATCCCGCCAATTGGCGGGATTTGTTATTTCATCAGAATCTCTGAGAGCTCCTTCATACCTTCGGAGGCGCCCTTTTGGATTTGGGTCACGCGACTGCCGACATTGATGGGATTGGGATCAATCAGGTAGATGGGCACATCAGGACGTGCATAGTGCATCAGCCCTGCAGCAGGATAAACCACCAGTGAAGTACCGATGATAACCAGGATATCGGCCTCCTGTACTTCTTCGGCTGCTACTGTGATGTTGGGTACAGCCTCACCGAAGAACACAATAAACGGACGGAGCAGAGAACCGTCGCCTGCCTTCGTACCAGGTTCCACCTCGCAGTTCTCCGGTGTGAGCTGAATCTGATAGCGTGGGTCATCAACATTACGGCTGGAACAGACCTTCATCAGTTCACCATGCAGATGAATCACTTTCGACGAGCCAGCCATCTCATGGAGGTTGTCCACGTTCTGTGTGACAACTGTCACGTTGTACTTTTCCTCGAGTTTTGCCACGAGTTTGTGACCCTCATTGGGCTTCACCCCCCAGCATTTCTTGCGGAGCATATTATAAAAATTAGTCACTAGTGTCGGGTCTGCCTCCCATCCTTCGTGGGTGGCAACTTTCGACACAGGATAATTCTCCCATAATCCGTCGGCATCGCGGAACGTCTTCAGTCCACTCTCCACCGACATGCCTGCACCTGTTAATACAACGATCTTTTTCATCATCTTAAAGTCATTAAATCTTCTGCAAAGATAGTGCTTTTTTTGTCAAAACAACAAAAGAAACGAAAAAAAGTATGTACTTATGTTCTTATGTCTAAAAAATATTGTAACTTTGCGCCCGATTTTAGAAGTTACACATTATTAATATAAAGAAAGAATGGATAAATTAAGCTATGCTTTGGGCTTGGGAATCGGACAGCAGCTTGCCCAGATGGGTGCTGAGAATATCAGTGCCGATGACTTTGCACAGGCTATCAAGGATGTGCTGAGTGGACAGGAACTGAAAGTGAGTCACAAAGAGGCCCAGACGATTGTTCAGGAGTATTTTGCCAAGCAGAATGAGAAGCTTCAGGCTGAGCGCGCCGAGCAGGGCAAGGTGCACAAGGAGGCCGGTGAAAAATATCTGGCAGAGAATGCCAAGAAGGATGGTGTGGTGACACTGCCCAGTGGTCTGCAGTATCAGGTGCTGAAAGAGGGTAACGGTAAGAAGCCTTCTGCCAAGGACACCGTGATGTGTCACTATGAGGGAACGCTGATCGACGGTACCGTCTTCGACAGCAGCTACCAGCGTGGTGAGCCCGCAACCTTCCCCCTGCAGCAGGTGATTGCCGGATGGACAGAAGGTCTGCAGCTGATGCAGGAAGGTGCTAAGTACCGTTTCTTTATCCCTTACCGTCTGGGTTACGGTGCAGGTGGTGCTGGTGCACAGATTCCTCCGTTTGCAGCACTGATCTTCGATGTAGAGCTGATTCAAGTAGTATAAGTAATAATAGGAAATGAAGAAATTAATGTTTGTAGCCGTTATGGCTATCGTTGCTGCAGGCTTTACTGCATGTGGCAACTCGGCTCCAAAAGCCAACCTGAAGACTGATGTTGACACGATGAGTTATGCCATTGGTATGGCTCAGACTCAGGGTCTGAGGGAGTATCTCGTTAGCAGCCTGGGTGTTGATACCGCTTACATGGGTGAGTTCATCAAGGGTCTGAACGAGGGTGTAAACGCTGGCGACAATGCCAAGAAAGCAGCTTACTATGCTGGTATCCAGATTGGTCAGCAGATTTCTACCCGTATGGTCAAGGGTATCAACCGCGAGGTGTTTGGCGACGATTCTACCAAGACCATCTCTCTGAAGAATTTCATGTCTGCTTTCATCAGCGGCACTACTGGCAAGAAGGGCCTGATGACTGTTGAGGAGGCTCAGCAGGTGGCTCAGCAGAAGATGCAGGAGATCAAGGCTCGCGAGATGCTGAAGACCTACGGTCCTAACAAGGAGGCTGGTGAGAAGTTCCTGAAGGAGAATGCCACGAAAGAGGGTGTAAAGACACTTTCCAACGGCATCCAGTATAAGGTGCTCACCGTGGGTACAGGTGCTATACCTGCCGACACTTCACTTGTCAAGGTGAACTACGAGGGTCGTCTGATCGACGGTACGGTGTTCGACAGCTCTTACAAGCGCAACGAGCCGGCTGTGTTCCGTGCTAACCAGGTGATTAAGGGTTGGACTGAGGCTCTCTGCCACATGCCTGCAGGTTCTATCTGGGAGGTTTACATTCCTCAGGACATGGCTTACGGTGAGCGTGAGCAGGGTGATATCAAGCCTTTCTCTGTACTGATCTTCAAGATTGAACTGTTAGAGGCAAACACTAAGAGATAATGAAGAAGACGATATTATTAGCACTCGCCCTCGTGGTGAGTGCTTCTTTTTCACCCGTAGAGGCGATGAAGAAGAAGAATAAGGCGGTGGTGTTCCCAGCTCAGCCTGTTGTGTTGAACAACAGTTCCGACTCATTGAGTTATGCGGCAGGTGTGTCACTCACCAATGGTCTGATCACTTATCTGCTTCAGCAGAAGGTGGACACCACGTTGATGGCTGATTTCGTCCGTGGTCTGCGTGAGGGCCTTCATACGTCTGGCGATCCGAAGCAGAAGGCTTATATGGTTGGTCTCGACATCGCCCGTCAGGTCAACGAGCGTATGCTGCCCGGTATTACTGAGGAGTTTAAGGATTCTCCAGACTCTATCGTAGCCAATCTGCTCTATAGAGGTTTCACCGATGCCCTGGAGGGCGACTCTACGGTGTTTTCTTATGATGCTGCTGAGAAGCTTTTCACCAAAAAGCGTGCAGCCGACAAGATTGCCAAGGAGAATAAGCTCTATGGTCCCAACCGTGATGCAGGTGAGCAGTTCCTGAAGGAGAATGCCAAGAAGGACAGTGTGATCGTGCTCCCCAGCGGTCTTCAGTATAAGGTGCTGGTGAAGGGTGACGGCGAGGTGCCCCTGGAGAACCAGAAGGTACAGGTGAACTACGAGGGCCGTCTGATCGACGGTACGGTGTTCGACGCTTCATCCAAGCATGGTGATAAGCCGGCAGAGTTCACACCCACTCAGGTCATCAAGGGCTGGACAGAGGCACTCACCATGATGCCCGTCGGTTCGAAGTGGCAGTTGTATATCCCCTATTATCTCGCTTACGGCGGACGAAGTGCCGGCGAGATCCAACCTTACAGTGCACTGATTTTCGATGTCGAATTGGTTGGTATTGTCAAGAATTAAGTAAGTGTGTCACAAAAGTGACACACTTTTTTGATTTTTTTCTCAAAAAAGTTGCATTGTTCGATTAAATTCGTTACTTTTGCTTTCAAAATGTAACCAAAATAACGAGCAATGGAAAAAATTGATCTTTTGGATAAGAAGATTTTGAGCATTCTGTCTAAGAATGCCCGTATCCCTTTCAAGGATGTCGCAGCCGAGTGTAATGTGTCGCGTGCAGCCATCCACCAGCGTGTACAACATCTGATTGATGCCGATGTCATCACAGGCAGCGGCTTCGATGTCAACCCCAAGAGCCTGGGCTATTCCACCTGTACCTATGTGGGCATAACCCTTGAGAAGGGCTCGATGTATAAGGATGTGGTGGAGCGCCTGAAGCATATCCCCGAGGTGGTGGAGTGTCATTTCACCACGGGCCCTTACACGATGCTGGTGAAACTCTATGCCCGCGACAACGAGCAACTGATGGACCTGCTGAATGGTAAGCTGCAGGGCATCCCCGGCGTCACAGCCACAGAGACATTGATCTCACTGGAGCAGAGTCTGAAGCGTGAGATCCCGATCACCTTTGAAGAAGACCAGAAGAAATGAACCAGCCTTTCGACCTGCAACAGCACCTGGCTGCTGTCTATACCCGATACCCGGAGGCGCGCCGTCAGCCCGTCATCGGTATCACAGGCAACTACGACGACCTGACTTGCAAACTCTCTCAGGGCTACTACAAATCCGTGGTGGCTGCCGGTGGTGTTCCCGTCATCATCCCCCCTGTGGCTGATACGGATGTCATCGTGAACACCCTGTCGCGTATCGATGGCCTGATCCTCAGTGGCGGGGGCGACTTCAACCCCTTATGGACCGGTGAGGAGCCTTCCACGAAATTAGGTGGCATCAACAAAGAGCGCGATCTGCCTGAGCTGTTGATCACCCGTCTGGCCTACAACCGTCAGATCCCGATGCTGGGCATCTGCCGGGGCATCCAGACCCTTGCCATCGCCCTTGGCGGAGCGGTCGATCAGGACATCAGCGACAAGGCCACCGTGAAGCATTCTCAGAATGCCGACCGCTCTGAGCCCACCCACGCTGTCGTCATCGAGCCGGATAGCACACTTGCTAAGATCTACCAGCAGCCGCTTTTTGTCAACTCGTTCCACCATCAGGCCGTGAAGTCGCCTGGTGATAAGTTCCGCGTGGTGGCCAAGGCCGCTGATGGCATCATCGAGGCGATCGAGAGCACCGAGTTTAAGCCGGTGCTGGGTGTGCAGTGGCATCCCGAGTGCCTGGAGACGGGGCTTCCCCTGTTCCAGTGGCTGGTAACCGAGGCTGCTGCCTATCGCCAGGCCCATCTGACGCACGATCGTATCCTGACGCTCGATACCCATTGCGACACCCCGATGTTCTTCCCCCAGGGCATCCACTTCGACCAGCGCGATCCCAAGATCCTCGTCGATCTGCAGAAGATGACCGAGGGTCGTCAGGATGCAACTATCATGGTGGCCTATCTCCCACAGCCCAAGGCAGGAGAGACGTTCTCAGACAACGTGAGCTTCGAGGTGCCAGGCCCTAAGGCCTATGCCGACCTGATCTTCGATAAGATCGAGGAGATTGTCAGTGCGAATAAAGACTATATTGCCATTGCCCGTTGCCCAGCCGACCTCTGGATAAACAAGCACAAGGGGCTGAAGAGTATCATGTTGGGCATAGAGAACGGACTCGCCCTTGAGGGTAATCTGAAAAACCTGCTGTATTTCGCCGATCGCGGGGTGGTGTATATCACCCTCTGCCATAATGGCGACAACGATATCTGCGACTCAGCCCGTGGCAACAACACCCACAACGGCGTGAGTGCCTTTGGCGAGCAGGTCATCCGCGAGATGAACCGTCTGGGCATCCTCGTCGATCTCAGTCATGGCGGCGAGAAGAGCTTCTACGATGCCCTCGACATCAGTGCTCAGCCCATCGTGTGCAGCCACAGTAGCAGCCGGGCTCTCTGCGATCATCCCCGTAACCTCACCGACGATCAGATGCGCGCCTTGGCAGCCAAGGGCGGTGTGGCTCAGACCACCATCTATCACGGCTTCCTGAAGAAAGACGGTGAGGCCACCCTCCTCGACGTCATGGCGCATCTCGATCATGCCATCGATGTGATGGGTATCGACCATGTGGGACTCGGTACCGACTTCGACGGTGACGGTGGCGTGCGTGGACTTGCCGACTCCTCCGAGCTGATCAACTTCACCCGTCAGCTGTTGGCCCGCCGCTATAGCGAACAGGATATCCAGAAGATCTGGGGTGGCAACTTTATGCGCGTGATGGCACAGGTACAAAACAGTAAACAATAGTATGAGATATTTCGAAAAAATCGTCTGCATGGCCTGCATCGCCGCCTCCCTGGCGGCCTGCGGTCTCCGTAAGCAGACCTCAGATACCGACACCTCCTTGAAACCCGTAGGTCCGATGTTTATCGCCGACAGCGCCTATCAGTTCTGTCAGCAGCAGTGCGACTTTGGCCCTCGCACCATGAACAGTGCGGCCCATGATGCCTGTGGCCAGTGGATCGCAGCCAAGTTCCAACAGTACGGCATGACCGTCACCCGTCAGGAGACCACACTCAAAGGCTACGACGGCACCCCCCTGAAGAGCACCAACATCATCGCCAGCTATCTGCCCGATCAGACGGCGCGCCTGTTGCTCTGTGCCCACTGGGACAGTCGCCCCTGGGCAGATAATGATCCCGATGAGGCCAACTGGAAGACGCCCGTGATGGCAGCCAACGACGGCGCCAGTGGCGTAGCGGTGATGCTTGAGATTGCCCGTCTGTTGCAGAACGACAGTCTGCAGATCGGTGTGGATTTCGTGTGTTTCGATGCCGAAGACTGGGGCGTGCCTCAGTGGAGCGATGCGTCGTACGCAAGCGACTCGTGGGCTTTAGGCGCCCAGTACTGGGCAGAACAATGTACTAAGCGACAGGCAAAACTCTACCGTTTTGGCATCCTGCTCGACATGGTAGGCGGCGAGGGCGCCCAGTTCTATAAGGAAGGCATGTCCATGCAGTATGCCGCAGGCGTGGTCGATAAGGTGTGGCAGGCGGCTCAGGTCGTAGGCTATGGCAGTCGCTTCCCCCAGCAGCCGGGTGTTTCCATCACCGATGACCACATCCCTGTGAACACCGTGGCGAAGATCCCCTGCATCGACATCATCCCCTATTATCCCGATTGTCAGCAGAGCAGCTTCGGACCCACCTGGCACACCGTCAACGACACGATGGACCACATCGACAAGTCCACCCTCCAGGCCGTCGGCCAGACAGTCATCCAAGTCCTCTTCTCAGAGAAATAAGAAAGGCATCCGATTGGATGCCTTTCTCTTTCTTTGTCATCTCGAGCGCCCTTTTGTCATCTCGAGCGTAGTCGAGAGATCTAATGACTCATACACGACGTAGCCCCAAGGGCCGTCAGTATTGCCGAAGCAATCGACACAATGACCTGAATCACGAACTTAGCAGTCTCTTTCTTCGTCATCATTCACCTCCTTTCTTTAAGGATTAATCACCGGAGGAATGTCGGTACCCGAGTTACTATCACTGTTCTGGTTCTCACCGCCATTCTCATTATCCTCAATCTCCCCAGAGTCGCCCGAAGTCACACGCTTCAGCACGTTGCCATCCTCATCGAGACAGGTAATCTGAATGGAGGTGTTC
>Ga0256407_10008443_pt1 | contig 15119 bp, 10 predicted proteins | sample RumenRJG_04DNA_FD_193489 | JGI IMG/M metagenome (GOLD analysis project Ga0256407, IMG submission 193489) | Bovine rumen microbial communities from Lethbridge, Alberta, Canada - RJG_04 | ecosystem: Host-associated > Mammals > Digestive system > Stomach > Rumen | place: Canada: Alberta... | reverse complement strand
AGTGTTAGTAAAACAGATATGAAGAAAGAATTTGTTGCAACTGATACTACTGAAAATAATATAGCAAAGTTAGTTAATAATAAAACTATTAGTATTAGATGAAGAAGCCTAAGTATATAATCAAGTATGTCACTAAATATCTTTATAGTGACCAAGATGGTTGTGTACATGAAGTCAAAAGACCAGTAGTTAAAATGCTGGTCTTAGGACTATTTTATGTAACAATCAAAAAGTTCTTTTGTAATAATAGAGATATAGCTGAAATATCAGCCAAAACATTATTAGACAATTTAAATAAACCATACAATTATGAGTAAATATTATGTTAAAGGTCTTCCTTGGTCTTGTGGGATAGGTAAAGATGTACAAGATTGTGTAACCACTGAAGAAGTAATGAAGAAAAGTGGTCTTGACTTTCAAGTTGATAAATGTGAACTTGTAGCTCGTATGCCATTTAGTATTAAGAAAGCTGATGAACTTAAACTTGATACTAAGGCTGGAGATTTTGTTCATGGAAATGCAGTATATAGAGATTGTCCTGCTGCATATGCTACATATAGGACAGATTATAACATTCCTCTTGGAATTGTTAAGTCTAAATATACTGTTGTTCAGAATGAAGATGCATTTAAGTTCTTTGACGATGTTATTAAATGTGGTCAAGCTGAATGGCAAACAGCAGGTATGTTCGGATTTGGACAAAAGATTTTTGTTAGTGCTAAATTACCTAATACAATTAAAGTAGGTAATGACCCTATAGATAATTATCTTGTGTTCAGTAACAATCATGATGGCAGTGGTAGTGTAAATATTCTATTTACTCCTGTTAGAGTATTCTGTACTAATTGTTTGGCTGCTGCTAGAAGAAATGCTGATGCTTTCATTCGTATTAGACATACACAATCTGTTAAAGAAAAGCTAGATATTGGTGCACAAATTATTGCTGCTGCTATTCAACAATCTAATTCTGTTGCTGAAATGTATAATTATCTTAATGGTATTAAAATGACAGATAAAGATGTAGCTAAATATATTTGTGAACTTAATCTGACTGATGCTGAAAGATTAGCCGCTATTGATTATACTAAGAATGAATCCACTGCATTCTCTCGTATAATTGCTAGAGACTATCCTACTCTCGAAGCTGCAAAGATTAGTACTAGAAAAGCTAATGCTATTGCAGGAATGTATGATTATTATATGAATGGTATAGCTCAAAGAGATATTGCAGGAACTGCGTGGGGTGCGTATAATGCAATAACTGGATATTATTGTAATGTATCTAATATGGAAGGTGAGAAACGTATGGATTCTATTCTATATGGACATACAGCTACTGTATTCTCTGAGGCTCTTAATTCTGCTTTAGCTTATGCAAGTTAATTTAAATAATAGTATAAATAAAAAACTCAATACTGTTAATTATAAATATGCTTTAGGTGATGAAGTTATATTTATAGACTTACAAACTAATGTTTGTCGTCATGGGGAAGTTAAAGCTGTTAGTATTTATCATGATGAATTGAATAATGCTACAAGTTATACACTTCTTACAGATAAAGGACAAGCAGTTGGTAATGTGCCTGAAAGTATTATATTTAGAAGTAGAGATGAATTACTTAATTGGGCTATTGATATTACCAATAAAGTATGAGTTTAATATAGACCCCCTGTAGAAAGGAATGTTGATGATGCTTCCTCTTCTACAGGGGGGCTTTAATTAATAGTGTTACTAAAAGTGAATTGTTTGATGCTACTATCAGTTTAGCTATTAAACAATTTGCTAGTATTAATAGAATTAATATATTTGCAAGTATTAAAACAATAATAGAAGAAGATATGAATGTACTTAAATTTAAGAAACTAGTAAAAAGTGCTAAAGTTCCTAATAAAGCTACTTCTGGTAGTAATGGATTTGATTTAACTGCTACTAGTAAAGAATGGCATTATGAATTTCAAGCATACGTCTATGGTACTGGTGTTGCAGTTGAAATTCCTAAAGGTTATGTAGGTCTTTTGTTTCCTCGTTCAAGTGTACGTAAATATGCTCTTGCAATGGCTAATTGTGTAGGTGTAATAGATAGTGATTATCGAGGAGAGATAATGGCTACATTTAGACCTACTATGCCAGGTCAAGCAAACGTATATAACGTTGGTGATAAATGTTGTCAACTTGTTGTTGTTCCTGCTCCTGAATTTGAAATTGAAGAAGTAGACACACTTAGTGACACAGAACGTGGTAATAAAGGACATGGAGAAGCAGATGCAAAATAAATAGTTGGTTTTTGCTCATATATTAAATTTGGTTATAAGCTCTATTGCTTGTGAAAGTAGTAGAGCTTTTTAATTTAAACATACAATTATGAATAAAACTGATAAATTTCATATATTTCTAGTTACTACTGAAGGCTGTGCCGGATGTAAACTTATGGATAGAATACTTAGAAGAGTATTAGATAAAACTACTGATATTACTTATCATGTTTCTGATTATACTAAGTTTAGACATAATAAAAAAGAATTAGATAAGTTCAGAGACTTTCCTACAGTATTGCTTGTTGATGATGGAGAAGTTAAAGCTAGAATTGTAGGAACAGAACCTGAATTTTATGTTATTAATAAGATTCGTCAAGCCTTTGGAGATAAAGTTTTTAAAACTAATAACAAAAAGTCTAAAGAAGATAATTAATCTATAGATTTATATAATATGTGTAGAAATGATAAGAATATGCTTAAAGCTGCTGCAATATTTGTAGTAGCTTTAATTGTTTTTGTTGCTATGAATTATCGTCATACTGTTATTCTTAATAGAATTACTAAAGATAGTATTCAAAAACAAATTAATAAATATAAAGAAGATAGTTGTAAAATAGTAGAATATGAAAAACTTAGAAGAGAAAGAGAACAAGAAGAAGAATAACTTAGATTGGATAAATATAGTAGATAATAGAAGTATAATAGATAAAATAGCAGATGAGATGCTAAAAGGCTTGTATTTCGTCATATTGGGTTTGATACTGATAGTAATGGTGATACTTATTTTTATTGGCGTTGATGCGTTTTCCGAGATAGTTCCATAACACAAATATCAACGCTGACATACCTAGCACAGCCTACAATCGTTTTGAATAGCTGACTGATATAGTTAATCGTCTGTTGAAATTGAATAGCTTAGAATTAAAATTGAAATATAATAGTTTTAAAATATATCTGTAATTGTATGTGTTTGATTTGCCTCATGGGTACTCGCAAGAGTATCTGTGGGGCATTTTTTTTTTACTATCGCTAAATGTATGAAAATAAAAAAGAGTACCTGTATCACTACAAGCACTCTCACAACATTAATTTACTCCGACTTTAGTAAATTAATAATCTTATAAAATAACATCAAACATTTAATTTATTAGACGAATATCACCATATTCAACTTTAAAATCCAAACAAAGACTAACTTAACATCATTCACTGACATCATCAATTTTTCTATAATCTATATTCAATCTACCACACAACGGTTTAAAAATCCAAGACCAACTAACAGGTGCAAGTATAGCACTATTAACTATAACTTTAGTATTTACACCAACAACATGATATGTAATAGACATTACTATTATCACTAACAGTAATATTATTCTTTTGCAATATCTTGGAACAATCTTGTTACCATTAATATCATCTATACATTTGATAATCAAATAAGTAGCAATATTAACTGCAATACAATATGATATATCAAAGTTTTCTAGCAGTATGTCTATAATGTGTTCAAACATAATATTCAAATAAAAGGATAGCTAAGCTAGGAGTCGAACCTAGAGCAGATTATATAAGTTGTACATTATGGCACCCCGAAGAAGTATCTGCAACCCAATGCACTAGCATATCCATTACCTACACAGTTTTCAACAAAACTCGTTGGACTAGGAGGATTCGAACCACCAATGACAGAACCAAAACCTGTAGTGTTACCATTACACCATAGTCCAATAATAGGAGCAAGTTAAATAGAAATATTAGCAAACGTAAACCCACTTAGATGATTAAACATTATATTGATTATTACTTGCTCCTATTGCTGGCAAATATAGTAAATTAATACTTTACTTGCAACACTAATGACGTTAAATATATTTAATCCAAGAATAATGTTTTCTATTTACAGTATAAAGTACATCAAGTTCATTATAATATGCTTCACGTTCAAAACAAATATTCCTATAAGCAGTATGCCAATTAAACTTATATTTGAACATATTGATTATAAAGTTCAATACATACAATAACCAAAAGAACACTATCAATAATTCTTTATATTGTTCCCAATGAATACGTTCATGATTATAATCAGTTGTATCAAGACGATGAGACTTACGAACAACAATGATTGGTCCAAGAGTTATAGCTTTATAACCTTTTGGAGGAAAATGTTTAGCATAAATAATTTTCATAGTTCTAATATATTAATGATTCCATTTACGAACATTAAGTGCAAATATTGCACGTTTACGAGTTAAAGGATTACTAGAATGACTTAATTCTTCAGCAGTTTTACCTGTTCTTTGCATAGTAGCAGTAAACTTGCCACGATTAGCAGGATTAATATGAATACCACCACCTTTTTTACGCTGTGGTCTAGCTTCATCTAAATGCATCATAATTATTAATATTAATATTAGTATTGTTAGTGGGATATTAACCCCCCGTAGAAAGGATAGCAGAGTAACAACTAGCTGCACATCCTCTCTACGGGCGGGCTACATTAAATTAATCATCAAGTTTCTTACCTCTAATGTCTTCGGCAATACCCTTAGGATTAATACCGAGGAATGTAAGAGTATTATCACCAATTCTATAAGACTTATTATTCTTAGGAAGAGTACTCATAGAATAATATTGTCTATAAATAGGAATACGACGTTTAACATAAACACCTATCTTAGATTCTCCATGATGAATACCACTATGATAATATCCATCATAATCATCTCCTTCAATAGCCATTGCAGAAAGCTCTCCTAATGTCTTAGTCAAATCAGTAACAATTGATTCAGCAGCAATAGGTCGAGACCAAAGAGTCTTACCTTGTGTTACAAGACCAATAGGATTAAATTGGCTACTTTCAGATGCAAGTCTATCAGCTTCATAGAGACATAGGTTGAAAGCTATACTATCTTTATCTTTATTATCTTGTATCATACGTAATGCAAAGATAGTAAAGAAAGCACTAGCAATAGAACCTATATCACCAAGATTTCGTCTTACATTATTACGTTCATAATCAGGAAGTAATTGCCATACTGTCTTAAGATTACGAAGATAATCAAAACTACTTCTTACAAAGTTTTGTAGACCTTTCCAAGAATCTATGTCTTCATCATTAATTCTAGCTCTAATACGTGCATCATCAAGAGGAAGAGTTATGAAGTCTTTAAGAGCTGTATAACAACCCTTTTCAACAGTACCACGTTCCTCATTATAATAACCACGTCTACGCCAATGTTTCATAAGACCTGGATAAATATGTTTGTGATATTGCATAACAAGACTTCCCCAAACGTGCTTTTCAATTTGTGCACCACCAAGTCGGTCATAAACACCATGAATCTTTTTATTAACAGATATAACTCTATTAGCAAAAGAGCCTATGAGTTTATAAGCATCACTAACTTTTTCTCCTTCTCTAGTAACATCAATTTCATTAAGAATAGAATCTTTCTTGAAATGAATTTCTCTATCATTACCAAGTTCAAATTGGTCTATAAGTTTAGGAGCTTTTTCAAACTCTTTAATCTTATCTTGTTTAATCTTATCTTTAGCTTTAATAAATTCTTTTTGTATCTTAGTTCTTTCTTCAGCATTATCACTTACAAAGTTACGAAGAAAATCAGTAACAAAATCACCTCTAAACCAAGCATATCTCTTCATGATTTGAGGGTCATTCTTAACCTTTTCTTGGAACTCAATAAACTTAGTATATTGTTCATCATTAAGAACTTGACGAAGAGCCTCATTATGAGCATCACGAACATATTCAGTCTCATTAACAATCCTATACTTAGGACTACCTGTTTTTGAAGCATTTGGATCAAGAACAAGTCTATGACTATCCATCATAGTAAGCAAAGCTGTATTCTGCATAAAGTGCTCACCTGCAGATTGAGGACTATAAGCAAAATCTCTTGCACGTTCAATGACACCTTTAACTTCATCATTTGTTTCAAGATTATTAAGTCTATCAAACTCAACAATATTAAACCATTTAATGAGACCTCCTTCAAGAGTATCTGATTTATTTGTAAACATATTCTTAAGATAATCAGCAAGTCCATTATAATAATGAGCTGAACCATTTATCCAATTCTTATGTCCAAAATAATCAGCAGCAAATGCTTCTCCTGCTATGTTAGTTAGACCTGTAGTAATATTACTAATACCACCTCTAACATTCATCATCATGTATGTACTAGATGTAAAGTTTTGAAGATAACTAGCAATACGATTAAGTTTTGCACTAGTAGGTTCTCTCCATTGGTCACAGAACAATCTTCTATACCACACATCAAATTGTTGTTTAAGGTTTTCATCATTAACCTTAACATATTGTGGACTATCAGGAGTACTAGCTTTACCATCTCGTTTGAATCTAGTAGTAGCACTATTTTGGTCATAAATATTGGCTCTTTCTAGTGCATCACGAGTATAATGAGCTAAAGCTCTATTATCTTGAATAGCATTATAATGAATGGCTTTAGTAACAAAGTCTTGGAACACTTTTTCCCAATCTTTATTCATTACTTTAGCATTTTCTTCAAGATTCTTTTGTCTAGCTGCTTGAGTATCTTTACGATATTGTTGTACAGCTTCATTATACTTAGTATCTCCAGCTTCACCCTCTTCAAAATCTGTTCTATTTGGTTTAACAAACTTCTTAGTAACACTATTCTTAGTTTTAAGAAGGGTTGTCATAGGCATATCATAAAGTGGTGTATGCCAATCAATAGGACTTTGGTCATTATTAATTTCTCTAGCACCATTAAGACCTAAGAAACTTCTAATACCATCAGTAGCTTCTTTGGCAGCGTCTAAAGCTCGATTACCTTTACTACTCATAGATTTAAGAGCTTCTTCACTATATTCCATAGGCATTTGACCATTAAGAACATATCTTTGAGCTTTGGTCATACGACCATCTTCTCTGCGTGTTCTAGTATAGTCTTCTAATTTACTTTGAATATAATCTCTTAATGCTCTCTGAGAATCATTTAGAGCATGAGCACTCTTATATTTATCTTCTGCTGTCTCTCTATTAAAGTTCTTGCCAAGCATAAGACCTTCACCACCCGCATGGAAGTTTTTATTTCTAAACTCTTCAGCAATTACTCGTTTAGTATTAGATGCAGTAGGAACCCAAGTAGAAGCAACTCCTGATTTAAGTTGAGACTTTCTCCAGCACATAAGAGGTTCACGAGAATGAGTATAAGGATTATAAATAGTATTATCAAGATACCACTTATTAAAAGCCTTATCTCCTTTAGCTTTCATCTCATTAAACTTTCTATCATAAGCATCTGTATTTACAGTCTCATACATATCATCAAGAAGTTTAAATGCTCTAGTATGTTTAAAGTCTATAAACTTAGACATTACTTCTTCTTTTGGCTTAAGATAAGAATATAGTCTTTCTACAGGCTTTAAATCACCAGTACCATTAAGGTCAAATTCAGCATTAGCTGAAAGCCATTCATTATAATATTCTGGACCTTTTTTAAGAGCTTCATTCTTTTGATATTCAAACTCTTTTTCATTAGTAACAACTTCTACATTTTTATCTCTAAACTCTCTGATGTGTTTAGCTTCTTCTTTAGAAACTCCTTTGTGAACTCTAGTTTCAGAAAGTTTATCAATAAGATTCTTCATTGTATGAAGAACTTCAACAGGCATAAGATAAGTACAAAGTCTATTATTATGTCTATCCCAATAAGGTCTAACTAGCTCATTAAACTTATTAACAAGCTCAAGATATTTTGCATTATCTTTGCCATGAGTAGTACTAAGTCCATCATAGAATGCATTGTTATAAACAATAGGATTTTTTCCAGCATTATTTATAATAGTTCTATCGCTTCCTACAGCATTACCTCTAATATTATTATTAATTTCTTGTTGTTTTTTAATTTTAGTAATCTCATCATCACTTAAAAGTGTAGCATCTACTTCACCATATCTATTAATAATTCCTTCATGCTTATTAAGAATAGCTTTATAGAATGCTCTATCTTGTTTCTTACCTCTAGTAAGTTCAAAAGCTTTTTCAAGCTCTTGTGAAAGGAAATTAGTAGAAGTCTCATGATGTATAGCTAAAGGCTTAGATGTTTTAAGTTCTTTATCAATAGACATGCTATCTAATCCTTTTCCATTATTAGCAACAAGAGGAGTATTTAAAGCATAATGTTCAATAAGATATTCTTTAGTTTTACCTTCTCTAGCTGCTTCATCAAGACGCCACTCTTCATTAAGATACCAATCAGCAACATCTCCTGTAGATGCTACTTCTTTACGAGCATTATTATGCATCCATTCCAATGCTCTAGCATAGTCAGGATATTGCATAGCAAGAGAACTTCTATTAACTTTAAGTTCTCCAGAATCAGTACGGTCTTCATACTTATCAATAATGGCTTGATTTCTCTTTAAATCATCTGCCCATCCACTACGAGTTTCATCTTCATAAACAACACCTTGAATATCTCGTCTATCTTCAAGATATTTCTTAAGAATACGAGCACTATTTAGAGAATTAATCTTTTGTTGTGTTCTCTTAGTTACATCATTAGAATAAGGATGTTCTTCATCATATTCAATCTTAGATACTACTTCTCCATAAGCATCTACAGTAAAGTCAGAAACAAGTCTTTGAACATCTTTCTCAGCTGCATCAATTTGCTTTTCAAGTGCATCATTTACGATACCAGGAACTCGTTTACTATATAGACCATTTCTTGTAGCTACTCTCTTATTATATTCAGAATAAATTTCTGGAGCTTTAGTTATAATCTTTTCCTCCAAATCATTTAGTCTATCATAATAAGACCTGTTATCAGCATCAGCGAATGGGTCATCTTCAAATACATCACTATTATATGTTACTTCTTGTTGAACATTCTTAGCCATCCATCTACGTTTAGCAAGTCTAGCTTTAAGATATTCAATAGAATTATCACCATGCTTAATTTTAGCATCAAGCATAGCATTATTGAGAGTATCATAGTCCTTAAACAATTCATCATTATAATCTTGTTTAAGACGACCATACTCATCAATTACCTCATTCCAAGAACAATTTTCTCCTTTATCTTTAGCAGTTTTAATTATATCAGAAATATCTTTATTTATTCTTGCTAATTCATCACGGCCAGCCTTATCTTTAGATTGAATATCATCCATAATAAGTTTGGTAGTAATTTGAACCATAGGATTAGGAGCATTTTGAAGGTCTCCTATTTGAGATTCTAGGAATGAAGAACCTTGATAACCATCGCCGCAAGAAAGAAGTCCTTCTTGAACATTAGGATTAGTTGATACTTTATCAAGATAATCATTAATAAACATAACTCTAGCATCTTCAAGAACACTATTATTCTTTATTTCATTAACAGTTTTCTTGATTTCATCATAATAGAACTTCTCTTGTCCGTCTATTGCATTAATATCAAGATAATCAAAATCTTCAAAGTCTTTACAAAACTGTTTTGCTTCAGCAAGAAGAGTAAGAAAATCTCTACGAACATCAGCATTAGTTCTTATCAATTCTCTAACTTTATCATGTTTAATATCAACCCAATGACCTTCAAACTGAGCAAAGTTATTTACACTATAGCCAGGATTATTAAGAATTCTATCTCGTTTTTCAGTAGCAAATCTATATCCAGCATAAGCTATTAATGTGCTATTAGCTTTAACTGATTCAATACCTTGATTAATGTTATGCTTTCGCATATCATCTTTGATAGCAGTAGCAACAGGGTCATCACTAAGCATAATAGCTTTAACAGCAGCTTGATTAGCTTTGTTAATTCTATGTTGAAGAAGAGCAGAAGACGGAGTTTTATTAACTACTTTGTCGGCATCAGTGTCTTGCAGTTCCTTCTCTACAGGGGGTGTAGTGTCTTCTGATACAGATGACATACGAAGTCCATCACTAGGATTTACAGATACGTGTTCAACTTTATATATAGACTCTAATCTTTCAATTCTTGCCCCATCTTTCAAACCAGCATTGATAGCGTCAGCTTCTTCTTGACTAACGTTATTATGTTTTGTGTCAACAGTAACGCCATGCTCTAAATAATTATTTCTATATATATAAACCTGACGAGGAGTTAATAATCTACTAATAGCTACGTCTTTACTTATAGTAGTTCCATCCTTATCAGTAAGATTAATAACTTGGTGACTACTTTGTCCGAAAGAAGCATATCTAAAATAATCATGAAGTACAGGAGCATAAATATATTTAGTCGCACTATCATTATTTATAAAATTAGAATCACCAGCAATATTATTAGCTATTGTCTCAAATTGAGATACTTCTCCATCTTTAGGCTTATTTAAATCAAAGTCTCTAACAGTACCTTTAAACTTGCTAGGAATTTCTTTAGCCATAAAATCTTCTATATGAATAGCTGATTTATCAATTTTGTCATTAATCCAATTTTCATAATATGAAACCTTAGCAAATTCATGATATTTTGGATTAGCTGAAAACTCTCCATGCTCATTAGCCTCAAGAGGATTTAAAGGAATAAGATATATATTACCATCTTTGCCAGATTCAATTTTATATAATTGGAAATCTTTAGTTCCTTGTTTACGCATACGAAGATACTTATTAAAAACAGGAACTGATTGTTTCTTTCCATTTATATCTGTAACAGTTTTGAAAGTAATTATATTATGTGACTCAAGGAAGTTTACACCATCATTTTCATTACCATCAGTAGAAGGAGTTTTTACTTTAATAAGACCATGTGCATTTCTATCAGTTTCTGGAGTAAACTCATAACCTTTACCTTTAATCTTATAATTAACAGTTTTAGCAATACCACGCATATTAGGATGACTACGAACATAATCTTCATACAAACGATTAGCAACATTATCTTCTATATGGTCAGCAGTAGAAACTTTACTATCAATATCGTCTACAATTGATTTATTATCTTTTCCAAATGTATCTCCATACAAAGCAGTGTTCTTAATAATACCATTTATTGCATTACGAGACATTTTATATCCTTCAACAACAAATGAATATTTAATTAAGTCCATAGCTGCACTAGCTACTAATGGATTTTTATTATTAATAGCTGCATCAAATAACTCATACAGAGATTCATTATCAGCTGTATCTTGAATAAGTTCAATTGTTTGTTGACCTCTTTTATACCGTCTATTGGATGTATCTAGATTAACATTAAGATGCATAAAGATATTATCACCAATACTATGGTCTTTAATGAATTGAACCTTTTGAGCAGGAGTAAGTTGTTCAAATTCACTTACTTCTGTATCAGTAGGCGCATTCATATTTTCAACCGTAAAGTCCTTACGATAGTCAATTTTATGTCCTTCTTCATCTGTTCTAGAAGAAGTAACTTCAAATGTTGGACCATGACCATAACCGTATATACGATTTATCTCATTAGTCTTAGCTACTTCATCGTCATCGCTATGTTTAATATCAAATGTTACATTGTCACCTTTAACATTAACAGTTACAGGAAGTGTTAATCCAGGTACATTATTATATATATCTCCTAATACATATTTTTCAAAATCGTTATATGTATCTTCATCAATCCTAGATTTACCTCTTGCATCAAGTACAGAAGAAAGTCTATTACATAACTTTCTAAAACCTTTATTCTGTGTTTTAAACAAAGGTCTAGCAGCTTTAATACTACTTGCTGTAGCATATCTCAAGAATGAATCAAGAGTTGGATATGAGGATTTGTGTGTAGGAATAGATTTAATATACTTATCTAATCCATCACCAACATTAGGATACACAGCATCAAGAAATGACATTTTAGTATCATTATCTGTAGCTAATTTAATTTGATTAGAATCATAGGCTATATATTCAACAGTATTATTTTCAAATTTATTTATACCAATTAAACCATCTTTATTATATGCAGTTTTTATTGTATCTATAGAAGGTTTAAAAGCTTGAATTTCTTCTATCGTTCCTTCATCAGTTATAGGATTTTTTATATTAAGAAAAGCAGCATATTCTTTATTTCCAAATAAACTATTATACTCTTTATTTGTAGAAAAATAAAATCCTTCTCCAAACAAACCTCCTTCAGAACTTCCATTAGTTCCTATTTTATTTTTATCAAATATATTTATATCAGCATTAGAATTATGATAAACAACTAAAGGTTCCCCATTTTCATCAACTATTTTAGATGCGTTCTTTGGGTCATTCTCCCAATCACCAAACCAATTCTTAAAGGATTTAGTTCTAACTTGAAGCCATTGCTGTTCAGTAAGATTAGTTAGTTTTCCATTAGGAGCTTCCATAAAGGTATCATCCTTAATAGCTTGTGTTTTTATATCATTAAGTTCTTTATCTTGAGGTTCTACTATTAATGTAGGTTTACTATCTTTCTCATTCTCAATAATAGTCTGAATATCGTCAAATACTTTATTAGTACTATAAATAGTTTGCTTAGCACCAAACTTATCAGGATTACAAACTCTAGCTAAGTCTGTAATTTTTTGTGCTATAGTATTAAGACGTTGAAATTGTAAAATAGTTCCTAAATCATATAATGCTTCACGACGTGTAACTTCACCTTTAGATAATTTATCATTATGTTTTCCTTGACATCTAGCTATTTGAGTTTTAACATCCAGTGGAACATCTTTTATATAATTTATATCATCAATACTTATAGGTTTGTCAGGAGTATCTGGAAATATAGCTCTAAAATCATCATGATACTTATCATCAATAGCCTTTACTACTGCATTAATAGGCGCTCTATCTACATCAATGGATTCCTTACCTACTGGAACCTCAGGTATTCCTAAATCTTTAGCAACACTTCTAATAGCATCATGAACAGGATTTCTATTTATATCATTAAATACTGATGTATTTCTATTATAAGCATCTACTATCTTAGTAATACCAGGCTGACGAATGAAACTAATTGCAGCAAGATAATTACTACCAATTTCAGGGAATAATTTATATGCAGCAAAAGTATATTCATTTACATTAGGAATACTACCTTCCTTAACAGCATCAAAAGCATGAGCAGAAGTTTGAGATGAATATGGAGTTATCAAATATCCATCAACATTTCTATTAGTAATATTTCCATCATCATCTGTAGCCCATCCATATTGCTGATGCTTTTTAACTTTACCGTCAGGATACTTAATATTGATAGCAAATTTATCATTAAGAACAGGTCTTACTGTATTACAAACAGAACAGAATGTATCACGAGTAACACTAAATGCTTTAAGTCTAGCGCCACTCATCACATCATTCATATAACTAGCTTGATCAAGGAAGTTATAAGGAGAACGAGCTTTACGTTCATTAGATGCAGTTTTAGTATTACCAGCGGATTCAATTTCTTTATTAGCCTCAGTAATTTGAGCAAAGGTAGATGCAGACAGATTCTCTTCAGTACTGCTATCGTCACTAAGAATATCAAGCATATCATCTACCATTTTATTATCCAAAGCATTATCTGAATTACGTTCGAAAGCATCACTGTTAATATATTCAAGATATGACTTTAGATTATTTTTCTTAGCAACATCTTCAAATTTTTGTCTACGTTCTTCTACTAATTTATTTATAGTTTCACTACGTTTTTCTTTTCTACTATCATTATCTTCAAGATAATCAATAATGTCGAAAACAGTATCGAGAAATTTAGAAGCAGGCTTACGGTTTTCATCTTCAATATGTTCATTATCAAGATATTTAGATAGTCTTTCTTTGTAAGCATTAAGTCTATTCAAATAATTATCTTTTCTAGATAATGTTTTATCTTCTGTGAATGAACCATCAACTTCTTTAATCTCCTTTTTTATAGCATCAGGAAGAGTTTTATATGCTTCTGATTCAGCATCTTGAAGTTTATTATATTCTTTATCATTAATAGCATCTAAGTCTTTTAATGCTTTCTCAACATCATCGTGAATATTAGTATTATACTTATCTTGTCCTAAACGTTTAAGTTCTCTATTAACATAATGGAAATAGTCAAATTCAGTAGGTTCATCAATCCAGTTATATTTTCTAACTCTACCATCTCTGTCAACATAACTACGATGTTGAATACCATATACAGAGTCAATATCAAAGTCAGAACCAGTTTGGGCTACCCACTCATCAGGAACAACAATAGTAGAACCATAAGTGTCATCAAGGAAATGAGCAATCTTAGCAATAGCCATAGACTGCTTACCTTCAGTAGGAATACGATAAGATACTACTTTATCAAGACCATCTTCCTCAAGTTCCTTAATAATCTTTTGGTCAAAAATCTCTTTAGTTCTAGAATCAACATTAATGCTATTATCCTTAGCTAATTCAGACTCAGCTTCTTTTCTAGCTTCCTCTCTAAGGGCAGTGTAGTGTTTATTATTAACATCAATTCCAAAAGCAGAATAAGTCATAGCTATTTCCATATGTGCAGCATAACTACCATCTGGATTCTCATGATAACGAAGATACTTAAGTTCTTTAGACTTTTCAATATCTTTCTTATATGCTTTAAAACCAATGTTAGTTACCTGTGCAGCATGGAAACCATTAAGTTTCTGACGAGTAATTGAAGAATTAAATAAAGCATTTACAACAGATTGAGTCTTATTAGACATATTACTAAGATACATAGGCATCAAAGTATCTACTCCTTTAAATCCTTTAATACCTAATTCTTTAGCAGTATCATCAGGTTTCTTAGTAAAATAATCTATAAGATTACTGTCCATACCATTACGAAGAGCTTCATTTTGAAGTTTCTCCAATAACATATCAGCATCAATTCCAGCTATATCACCATTAGCATCAAGTTTCA
>Ga0256407_10008435_pt1 | contig 15133 bp, 12 predicted proteins | sample RumenRJG_04DNA_FD_193489 | JGI IMG/M metagenome (GOLD analysis project Ga0256407, IMG submission 193489) | Bovine rumen microbial communities from Lethbridge, Alberta, Canada - RJG_04 | ecosystem: Host-associated > Mammals > Digestive system > Stomach > Rumen | place: Canada: Alberta... | reverse complement strand
GAGCATCCTGATACTTGCCGCCACCGGCTCGGAGATGGACAGTGGCGGCGTGATCAGCAACCCTGAGACGCACGACAAGATAGGCCGCCTGGCCCCCGCCATGCTGCCCAAGGCCTCGTTTCTGGACCCGACCAACACGTTCAGCGTGAGTGCCTACCAGACCGCCTGTGGCGCAGCCGACATGATGTCGCACATCATCGAGGTGTACTTCAACATGAATCAGGACTTGTATATGCTGGACTGCTTCATGGAGGGGCTGATGAAGACCATCATCCGCTATGCGCCCATCGCCATGCGCGAGCCCGACAACTATGAGGCACGCGCCAACCTGATGTGGACCTCGAGCTGGGCCATCAACGGGTTTGTGGACGGCGGCAAGCAGCAGGCGTGGAGCTGCCACCCGATGGAGCACGAGCTGTCGGCCTACTATGACATCACTCACGGCCTGGGTCTGTCCATCTTGACCCCGCGCTGGATGGAGTATTGCCTGGACGAGACCACGGTGTCGAAGTATGTGCAGTTTGGTGTCAACGTGTTTGGCATCGACCCGACGCTTGAGCCGATGGATATTGCGCATCGGGCTATCGAGCGGTTGAGCGAGTTCTTCTTCGGCACGCTGCAACTCAAGCGCACGCTGCCCGAGGTGGGCATCGACGAGACTCACTTTGCCGTGATGGCTCGCAAGTCGGTGAATGGCGGCACGCTGCCGGGTTTCAAGCCCCTGCAACAGCATGACGTCGAGGCCATCTACAGGATGTGCATGAAGTGAGGCTGAAAACTCCACGAGTATATGAATGAATTACCCACGAATTGTTTGTCTAATTCGTGGGTAACTTCATCTTTTAGAGGTGAGACTGAACTGTCAGAGTTGTTGCAGGACGGGGACGATGCGTTCGAGAGCCTGGGCAACGAACTGCCGCGGGCATGCCAGATTGATGCGGATGAATCCGTCACCGGCCTCGCCATACATTGTTCCCGAATTGACCATGACGTGCGCCTGGTCGAGCAGATGCTGGGTGAGCTGGTCGCTGGACATGTGCAACGAGCGGCAGTCGATCCAGGCGAGGTAAGTGCCCTCGAGGCGAGTGACGGTGAGAGCCGGCAACTCGCGCCTGAACGTGTCGCTCAACAAGCGGTAGTTGTCGTAGATGTAGTCGCAAAGCGTGTTGAGCCACGGCTCGCCCTGGGTGTAGGCAGCAATCCAAGCATCGACACCGAAGGGGTTGACATCGCACACCTCGTTGACGTTGATGGCGTGGTCGATGCGCTCACGCCACCCGGGATTGGCACAGATGATGTTGGCGTTCTGCAGTCCAGCGATATTGAACGACTTGCTGGGCGAGACACATGAGATGCAATTGTCCTGATGCCCATCAATACTGGCAAAGGGGATGTACTTGTTGTCGGCATAGACCAACTCGCAGTGAATCTCGTCACTGACAACAATGACGTTGTTGCGGCGGCAGATGTCGCCAATGCGCACCAACTCGTCACGCGTCCACACTCGCCCGGCGGGGTTGTGCGGGTTGCACAGTAGCAACAGCTTGACATCGTCGGGCTGGGCCTTGCGCTCCAGGTCGTCGAAGTCGATGTGATAGGTTGCGTCTTCATAGACCAGTCGGCTCTCCTGCATGGTGCAACCATTGTTGCGGATTGACGAGAAGAAGCAGTTGTAGACGGGTGTCATGAGCAACACCTTGTCGCCAGGGTGCGTGAATGCCTTGACAATGACTGACAGAGCGGGGACAACACCGATGGTGTACTGAATCCAGTCGCGCTCGATGTTCCAGCCATGACGGCGACCGAACCAGTCGAGGGTGGACTGATAGTAGGCTTCGGGCACGGCGACATAGCCGAAGATGCCATGTGCGGCTCGCCGCTGGATGGCCTCGATGATGGGTGGCGCCACACGGAAGTCCATGTCGGCGACCCACATCGGTATCACATCCTCGTCCATGGGTTTGTCCCACTTGACTGCGGCAGTCCCCCTGCGTTCAACCACCTGATCGAAATATTCTCTTGGAATTAAATTTCCACACGAATTATCACGAATTATCATAAATATTTGCTTAATTATTAGTGATATGTTTACGGACAATGTTCATTTCTTTATCCAGGAGAACACATTCATTTGTCTCCATAAAATACGCATAACGCTCACCTTGCAAACTTGGTTGCCCAAAGTTAATCAGCAAACCAATTGGTTTCTTAGTCAATCGCATGTAGTTAAAGAGTTGAGAACGATGAACAGAGTCAATAGACTTATTTGCTTTTAGTTCAACAATGACATCACCAACAACCAAATCCAATTGATAATACTTATCCATTTTCTGCCCCTTATAATAGCAAGGTACTGGCAACTCACGCATGCACGGTATTCCACGGCTATTCAATTCCCTATATAATGCCTCATTATACAATGGCTCCAGCATACCCCATCTCAACTCTCTATGAACTTCCATTGCAGAACCAATAATGTCATAGACAAGTTGTTTATAATCTTTTGGATTTATCATAAATAATTAATGAAAATTTATGATAATTCATGTATTAGTTAGCGGGTGCGGATGATGCAGTCGGCTGGAGCCTTGATGTTCTCGTCGAGGGTGATGGAGCCAATCTCGTCGGCAACGATGATGCCGGTGCGCGGGTTCTTGATGTTGGTGATGCTGCCACGAATGTCGGCATTCAACTCGCTGTACTCGAAGGCTCGGTCGCAGTCCTCGCCGAAGGTGCAGTCTTCCAGTATCAGGTCGTGAGCATAGCACAGTGGCTGCTCGCCGGTGATGTGGCAACGCACCAGTTTCAGGCGATGAGAGTGCCAACCCAGATACTCGCCATTGAGTTCAGAGTCGTAGATTGTGACATCTTCCACCTCCCAAAACGCATCCTTCGTCGTAATCTTGGCATTGTGAATCTCGACATTCTTGACATACTGGAATACATACTTGCTATCGCTGACCAGCCCATCAATCTTAATGTTACGGCTGCCCATGAAGGGGTAGGTGCCATCGTGCAGGGTGACATTCTTGATGGTCAGTCCGTCGATGTTCCAGAAGGTCTCATCGGCATCGTTGATGGTGACATTCTCGAGCGTGAGGTTCTTCATCTCGCGGAAGAGTTTGGGCGCATTGATGACCGAGTCACGCATGATCATATCATCGCTGTACCAAATGGCCGAACGCGAGCCGGGCTCAAAAACGCAATTGGTAACCTGCGATTTGCGCACATGCCAGAATGGATACTTGCCAATGAAGAGGCAATGGTCTGCCTCGATGTTGCTACACTCTTTGATACCCGACTCGCCGTCGGTGATGGTTACATTCTCGAGGCGCACGTCGTGCTGCTCGAACAAGGGGCGCTCGCCCCCGAAGGTTTGGTCTTTAATCAGTTTCATCTTGAGTTGTTTTATGGTCCGAGAAGTGCCCCGGAGTACCTGACATTATTAGAATAATCACGAAAACTTGTTGAGCCATGCACCCGTTGCCAATCGCCAGAGGAAAATGGCTCCGCGGAAACACAATTCGACGCACATGGCAATCCACACGCCTTGCAAGCCATAGATGGGCGCGAGCAGTGCAGACAATGTGATGCGCACCAGCCACATTGAGGTCAGACTCATGGCTGCCGGACGCAGTGTGTCGCCAGCACCGACAAAGATACCATTGCACACGATGGCTGCAGCGAACATCGGCTCGGCCCACGCCTCGATGCGCAGCACTTGTGCGCCCAACGTAATGATTTCTTGGACTGGAGACATCAATTGCATGAGCTCGCTGGCAAAGATCCACATGAGTAGCCCCATGACCGTCATTGTGAGCATACCCATCTTCACGGCCAAGTGGGCAAACGATTTGGTCAGAGCCTTCTGGCCGGCCCCCAGGCATTGCCCCACGAGTGTCGTCGCTGCCTCTGATATGCCAAATCCTGGCATATAGCAGAGACTTTCGACCGTGATAGCAAATGAGTTGGCCGCAATAGCAATCACACCAAGCGGTGCAACAATGAGCGTGATGACAATGTTGGCCGACCCCATAAGCAAGTGCTGAAGCCCCATGGGTGCGCCAATCTTGACAGCCTTCACGACGATGTGTGACTGTGGGCGAAATGATCCAGGCCTACCCTTGAGCCCCAATATCTCGGACTTGCAAGTGAGAAAATAAAGCATCATGACAGCGGTGATAAACACGGCTATACCCGTGCCAATCGCCGCGCCGGCAACTCCCATGCCCATCACATAGATGAAGAGGTAATTGAATGCCACATCCATGACACACATGGCTATATTGAGGACACTGGGAACCTTCATGTTTCCTGCACACTTGAGCATCGAGCCAGCTAGACCTTCCATCTGAAAGAAGATGCCACTGCAACCCACAATCAGGAAATACAATGAGGCGTCGCGGGCAATGTCTGGAGTGCCACCTAACCAATAAGGTAGATGGCTATGTATTGCAATACATACCAGTGATAAGGACACACTCCACAGCAAAGCACAGACAATGGATTGCCGAAGCACATTGCGAGCTTTGTCAAAATCATTGGCCCCAATAGCATGAGCCACCTGCACCGAGAACCCCATTGACACTGCCGAAGACAGTCCGCCCAGCAGCCATGTTGTCGTCTCGACCAGTCCAATAGCAGCCGACTGATTGGCTCCCAGATGCCCCACCATAGCCGCATCGATAAAGAACATGACTATCATGGACAACTGCGCCAAAATGGCCGGCAGGCTCAATTGAGCTGTGAGGCTGAGTTGTTGTCGGGTGGTCATGTTCTGCTTGAGACGTATCATCTCAAGAAGTCGGTCGGTATTGCTTTGTCGTGGCATTGTAAGGAATGAAGAATATGCAAATTTACGATGTATTTATCGTTCCCACAACTCAGCACACGAGAATTAACGATTTTTGGACAATAGATTAAACAAAAAGTGTCCCCCTTGCGGGAGACACCTTTTTTGATTGCGTTGTCAGACTACAACTTACTTGTTGCGGACGATGGTGACGGCGCGGCTCAGAGGAGCGCTCTTAGGACCAAAGTCTGCATCGGGACGGTTGCGGTCGTCGATCTGAGTGTTCAGACGGTTGTCAGCCACACCCTTCTTGACGAGAGCGTTCTTGACAGTAGCAACACGGTCCTTGCGGAGGCGAGTGTTGATCTTGTCGTTACCAGTGTAGTTGTCTGCCCAACCGGTGAGGGTGTAAGTCTTGTTCTCATCGAGCATGACATCACCAACAGCGTTCACGACATCGTTCTGGACACCAACGATCTTAGAAACGTTGATGGGGAAGTAAACGATAGCCAGAGGAGCCTCAGTGTCAACGGGCTTACCGGGATCGGGAACGGGTTTGTCAAGGCAAGCCTTGAGCTGACGCTCGAGGTCAGCGATCTTGCGGTCGGCAGCAGCCAGACGAGCAGCCAGTGCGTCGCACTCAGCATCGGTGCACTTGTAAGAGGGGCAAACGGGAACGATGGGAGCAGTCCACTCAGTCTTGTTGAACTTATAGCTCAAACCAAGGAGTGCAGAGGGATACTCAATCCAAGTACGCTCACCAGCACCATCAACATGCTCTTGCATGAGGTCGAAACGGAGGTCGAGCAACAGGTTGACGTGCTCACCCAGGCGGAAGGTGTTCAACAAACCGGCGCGGCCGCTGTAGTTACGAGCATGGCGCTTGACACCATCCTGCTTCTTGATGCCCTCATAGGCCCAATCACCCTTGCTGTTCTCGCCAGTGCGATAAACAGCCCAGTGATGACCGAAACCAACATAAGGAATGGCATTGTAGAAACGTCCAGGACGATAGCCACACCACCAGTTTGTGACATTGATCATGACATCACCAGCAACACCAATGTTGTTGAACTGCTGAGCAATTAAGCCGTTCTTAACAGCCTGATCACGACGCAAACCCATACCCCATACCACATCGGGACGAGTTGTACCCTTCATCTGGTTGAACTCACCACCGACGCGGACACCGATGATGGGCGAGAACCACTTGCCGATGAACAAGTTGCCTTTCCATCCAATGCGATCCTTGAAATCCTGGTTGGAATCCCACTTGGACATCATCACACCTGCACCACCAAGGCCCTCAATGAACCAGTTGTCCTGGAAACGATTGAAAGTGTAGCCCTGAGCAGGATCCTCAACATAAGTTACCTCCTGTGCGCTAGCCACAGAGGGAACCATGAACATAGCACATGCAAGTGCCATCAAAGTAATCTTTTTCATAGACTTACGTTAAAAAAAATTATCTGTTAAACAATAAAAAATTACATTCGTCTGCAAATTATTGTGCAAATATAGGGCAAATTTTTCAATTACAAGCAATCTTAGACCAAAAAAATCACTTTTTTGTTGAAAAAATCTAATTTTTGAGGAATTTTCTGACTTTTTCGGCCACATTTTGGGGCGTAAAGCCAAATTTCTCGTCCAGCACCTTATATGGAGCCGATGCTCCGAAATGATCCAGCCCTACAACCTCGCCACAAGGAACAATGCGCCTCAATGTTGACGGCAGTCCTGCTGTGAGACCAAATGTAGGAACGCCATCAGGCAACACCTGCTTGCGATAGTCCTCATCTTGTTCAAGGAACAAACCTATCGAGGGGACCGATACAACCTGTGCCTTGATGCCATCTTGGGCAATGATATCAGCTGTTGCTACAAGAGTGGCCACTTCCGACCCGTTAGCAACAAGAATGACATCGGGGTTCTCCACCTTATTTATTATATAACCGCCTTTCATGGCCTGTAGAGCATCCTGGTAGCGGTTGCCACTGGCGCTGGGCAAGTCGTCAACATTCTGGCGCGACAGGATCAAGGCCGTGGGCGTAGAATTATTCTCCATGGCCATGCGCCATGCTACTGTAGTCTCGGCTGCATCGGCCGGACGAAGCACGAGCATACTGTTGCGCCCTGCATGGTTCTTGAGTTCCTCCATGAGACGAATCTGGGCTTCTTGCTCAACCGGCTCATGAGTAGGCCCATCCTCGCCCACACGGAATGCATCATGTGTCCACACAAACTTGACCGGCAACTGCATCAATGCCGACAGACGTACAGCAGGCTTCATGTAGTCGCTGAACACAAAGAATGTGCCACAAGCCGCAATCACACCACCATGCAGTGCCATGCCGTTGATAATAGCAGTCATGGCCAGCTCAGAGACTCCCGCATGCAAGAAGGCACCCTTGAAGTCGTGACGGGCAAATGCCCCGGTCACCTTGAGGAATGCGTCAGTTTTGTCACTATTTGCCAAGTCGGCGCTAGCAACGATCATATTGCCGACCTGCTGCCCCAGAGCCTTGAGAACATCGGCACTGGCTGCACGCGTCGCAATGCCAGGCTTGTGTTCAATAGCGGCATAGTCAACATTGGGCACCACACCATCAATATAGTTCTGTAATTGCTTGGCCAGTTCTGGATTGGCCTCGCACCATTCCTTCTGTTCTGCTCTGCGCTGGGCAACAATCTGACGCAACTGCTGCATGCGATCGGCATAGAGTTGTTGAACGGCTGGGAAGATTGCCCAAGGATCCTTGACATTGCCACCCAAATTGGAAACCGTCTTGGCGTAGTCGGCTCCACTCTTGCTGATGGGCTGTCCGTGTGTGCTGCACTGACCTTCGAAGTTCTTTCCGTCAGAAGTTATGCATCCACGCCCCATGATGGTGCGTCCGATGATGATGGTGGGACGTTCCTTCTCGGCTTGCGCCATCTCCAGTGCTCCTGCAATGGCTACAGCATCCGACCCATTAATCTCAATGACATTCCAGTTCCAAGCCCGATATTTCAGTGTGGTATTCTCGTTACTAACCGCATCACAGTCAGTTGACAGTTGAACACGATTGCTATCGTAGAACATAATAAGGTTGCTCAAGCCCAGGTAACCGGCGATGCGCGCTGCCTCTTGTGAGATTCCTTCCTGTATGCCGCCGTCGCTGATGAATGCATAAGTTTTGTGAGCCCAAACCTCTCCAAAACGCGCCGCGATGAAGCGTTCGGCGATTGCTGCACCGACAGCCATGACATGTCCCTGCCCAAGTGGCCCACTCGTATTCTCCACACCCCTGTCAACATCCACCTCGGGATGACCTGGAGTAACACTACCCCACTGGCGGAATGCCTTCAGGTCGTCGGTTGAATACTTGCCCATGAGGTGCAGCACACTGTAGAGCATGGGTGACATGTGTCCGGGATCGAGGAAGAAGCGGTCGCGAGCAAACCATCTAGGATCGTCGGGATCGGTAACCAAAAACTTGGAGTACAACACGTTGGCGAAGTCTGCTCCGCCCATTGCACCGCCGGGATGTCCCGACTTTGCGTTCTCAACCATTGTCGCGGCCAAGATGCGAATGTTGTTGGCCGCACGGTTCATCAATATCTGATTAATAGCCATAAATAAAAGACACTATGATTCAAGGCACGAAGATACAAAAATAAAGTCAATCACACAAGCACTTTGGGCAAAAAAACGAAAAAAATGCCCAACAACACAAAAATGCCCGCTCCAGCAGAGTGGAGCGGGCACTGATATGGAGCGGGGGTGTTGTTGAAACGCCCTCTAAATCTTAATCAACAGGAATATCCTCATTCACATTCTTGCAACCCGAGAGGGCGTAGAAGAGCAGATATCCAAGTCCCAGCAGAGGAACGATATAAGAGAACATGTAGCCCACACTACTGTCGGCGATTGCGTTCTGCACCAATGGGAGCACACCGCCTCCAACAACCATCATCATGAAAATACCCGATGCTGCAGCCGTATACTTGCCCAGTCCCTCGGTGGCCAGATTGAAGATGCTCGACCACATGACTGAAGTACAAAGACCGCACAACACCAGTAACACAGCGCATACGGGCACCGTCTCCATGCCGAAGCCTTTGCCCGTGAACACCGGCATCGACATTGTTGCTTCTTTACCTAACGACATAGCCAACAAAATAAGGAGGATACCTGCACACGAGACAACAATCATCATCGTCTTACTCGACACCTTGCCTGCAATAGCACCACCAATGATGCGGCCCACAAGCATGAGGAACCAATAGGTACCTGCTACCAATCCACCAATGGCTGCAGCGTTAGCCAACAGTCCTGCCCCCTTCTCGGTTGTATCACTCAGGTAAAAATTGAGAGTGCCCGGGATACCAACCTCAATGCCGACGTAGATAAAGATACCAATAGCACCCAACACAAAATGACGGAAGTTCCAAGGCGAGTGCTCAAACTTAGTCTCGGATGTGACTCGTCCAATCTCGGGCTCCTTGATGGGCACGAGTGCCAAAACAACAAATGCCACAGCAAAGACAGCCATTGCGATATAAAGCACCAAGTTAATATCCTGGAAGTCTGACTCACGAGTCATCTCACCAATGAGCGCACCGACAAACATGGGAGTGAGTGTACCGGCCAGCGAATTGAACGTACCACCTATCATATTGAGCTGGTTGCCACGGTTGCCACCACCACCCAACAGGTTAAGCATGGGATTGACCACCGTGTTGAGCAAACACACCGATAGACCTGAGATGAAGGCACCCAACAGATAAATGATGTTGTCGCTGTAACCCTCAAGTGCCTCAAAGCCAGAGATGAACTGCACCATCACGCCAATGAGTCCCAATCCTATACCCATCAAGGCAGTCTTTTTATAACCGATGCGCATCAGCATCTTACCTGCAGGGATACCCATGAACAGATAAGCAAAGAAATTCATGAAGTTACCCATCATAGCCAGGAAGTTAGATCCTCCCACCTCAGGGTCATTCTTCATCACTACACCAATCGGAGCCGCCAGATTGGTCACAAATGAAATCATTGCATAGAGAAACATCATCGTCACAATGGCGATAATGCTTCCATTTGATTTGTTTTGAGTTTGAGTCATTTTAGTCTAATTATTTAATGATTAAAATTTCGGGGTGTAAAATTACTAAAAAAAATTCATCTGCTGCTTATTTTCGACAAAAAAGTCATTAATACTGCCTTGGGCCAAAAATTGCAGACCCTACTCGAACCAAGGTTGCGCCATGCTTGACAGCCAGTTGCCAATCATCGCTCATGCCCATACTGATCTGGTCGAACTCGTCATGGGCACTGAAAAACTCTTCCTTGATCAAGCGGAACGTGTCGCTAACCAACTGGAACTCACGTTCAATCTGAATCTGGTCATCAGTGTTGGTGGCCATTGCCATCAGTCCACGAATGCGAACATGTGGCAAGTCATTCAATTCGCCCACCGACAGCACCGAGAGCAGTTCGCCCGTGGCAAAGCCAGTCTTGGTGGTCTCGCGTGCCACATGCAGTTGCAAGAGCACGTCTACCACTCGATCAATGCGTGCCGCCTCTTTCTCGACGGTGCGCAATAGTTTGACCGAATCAATGCTCTGAATCATGCTTACATGGGGCATTAGCATGCGCACCTTGTTGGTCTGCAAGTGCCCAATCATGTGCCACTGCACATCGCCAGGTAGATGCGGCGCCTTGGCTACAAGTTCTTGCACGTGGTTCTCGCCGAAGATGCGCTGCCCTGCATCGTAGGCTTGCTGCAGCATTTCGACAGGATGATATTTAGACACAGCCACCAGTTTGACACCTAGTGGCAATTGCTGCTTGATTAGTTCAATTTTATCTGCTATATCACTCATATACACTTATTGCTGTTGTTCTTGAGCCTTCTTCTTGGCTTCCTTGTCGGCAAGAGTCTCGGTGAGGTTGGCCGAGAACACATCCATCAACATAGTCTCTGTGATACTTGCAATCTCAAAGTCGGCCATAGTATCCTTCATGCCCTCCATAAACACATCCAGGGCTTCCTTAAAATCGCTAGCCTGAACCAGCTGGAACGATGCGGTCTTCTTTTCGACGGCAGTCTTCTCGTCAATGGTGATAAAGTTAGTCTTAACCTTGTACCAACGGTCTCCCGATTCGTTATAGAAAATGTCGCTCAAGTTGACACGACGCACAGCACTCACAGTAAACTCGCCCGAAATGTAGGGCTGCATCTCTTCGGTGATGCGTGCCTCGGCCTCGGTGAACGAGAGGGCATCGACCAGATAAGGTTCAGTAACAGTTTTCACAGCCCCGGTTTCGAGGGTCTTATCATATTTTACTTTACATTCAAACCACTGCATTTCTGTTCTAGTGAAGAATTAATAATGAAGAATTAATAATAGATATTGAAATATTGTCTTTCTTAGACAAGTGTTTGTTTGGCAGCATTATATTTTGCAACAAGCTCGTCAAAGACTTCAGCAACCGTCTGTTGGGCACGCCCCTGTAACAACGATGCCACCTGTCCAATCTCGAGTTCGCCTGTATCAAGGTCACCCTCAAAGATGCCACGACGCGATGCACCAGTCCCGATGATTTCAAGCAGTTGCTGCTCGGTGGCACCATTATTCTCAGCTTGCTCAATGGCATCGAAAAATCCACCACGCACCAATCGTGTGGGTGAAAGTTTGCGAAGCAACAACTTGGTGTCGCCCTCGTTCAGACTGAGGCATCGCTGCTTGAACGCATCACTGGCACTGCTCTCGACGGTGACGGCAAACCGTGTGCCCATCTGGACACCTTCGGCCCCCAATACCTTCATAGCCAGGATCGCCTCGCCCGTAGCGATTCCGCCAGCCGCAATCAGTGGCAGAGTGGTCGCCTTACGCACCGCAGGAATCAGGCACAACGTAGTTGTCTCCTCACGACCATTGTGACCTCCGGCTTCAAACCCTTCGGCTACAACCGCATCAACACCTGCCTCCTCGCACTTGCGTGCAAACACACTAGATGCCACCACATGAGCCACCTTGATGCCACGCTCGTGCAGCCAACCAGTCCACTTCTTGGGACTGCCTGCACTGGTGAATACCACAGGCACCTTTTCGTCGGCAATCACTTCCATAATTTGTGCGGCATCGGGCTTCATCAGTGGCACGTTCACGCCAAAGGGTTTGGTCGTCGCAGCCTTGCACTTGACTATGTGCTCGCGCAACACCTCGGGTGTCATCGAACCGGCTCCAATCAGGCCCAGTCCGCCAGCCTCACTGACCGCTGCGGCCAGTCGCCATCCGCTGCACCACACCATGCCACCTGCAATGATAGGTAACTCAATCCCAAAGAGTTCGGTTATTCTACTTTTCATGAGTTCTGTTTCTATTTTGAATTTGCACGCAAAGATAATACAAAATCTGCAAATGACCACTGCACATCTTTCGAAAAAAACGAAAATGGACATTATCTAATGCCTATTGCACGTAGCAGTTGGTCCGTAGTACTATGGCAACGACCATTGAGATTATATAAATACTCGTTAACGTCAGTTGGAGGCATGTCGCGCACGCGGTCGAAACGCTCGGGGTGGAGGATGCGAGTGAACACGACGCGCTGGATGGCCGTTGGGTCACATGAACCGACACAGTAGCCCATGTGGGCAGGATCATCGCCAGGGCCATTACTGCTCCAATAAATCACGCGCCCATCGGTGCTCATGCCCAGATAGATAACACTATGTCCCGCCTCCTGCAGATGCCCCTTGACGCCGTCGTAGCCAATGATAGCACCGCCATCATGACCTCGCGATTCATTACGGTTCCAGAAAATCTTCATCAGGTCACCGCGCACCGCCTGTCGCCAGATGGGGTGCGCCCGCCACTCGGCATCAGTGAGGTAACGCTCGGCGGGTGTCTCCTTGACCGTATCGTTTTTCGCTCCACGAAATGCCGTGATGCTGAAACCTGCATCCAATTCATGAATCAATACTCCGAGCGAAGGCCCATTGGCATTGCATCGCCCCCAGAATCCCACGCCATCGTCCTGACCCAGACCATCGGGATTGAGTGAATCCTTAATGCCCACATAGGGCTTCATGTTGCGCCATGCATCGGGCGATATCACGCCTGACTTGTCAAAATCGAGCAATGCCTGAATGAGCACGGCATAGGTTGCACTTGAACAAAACGAGGGTTGTGCTTGACTGGGGACGAAATGCGGCCTTCGATCTCCAGGTTGCATCTGAAAAGCATCGTGCAGACCTCGCCATGTTGTCTTGGCAAAAGTGTCGTTTGGCCGTCCGCCTGTGTAGTACCCGCCTCTAATTGGGAACTTGTCGATGGCGGCAATAATGGTGCGTTGCCACTGCCAGTTGACACGCCCCTGCGCATCAAGGTGGCACCAAGCCACAATACACAATATGAGTGAAATAATGATTTTTTTCATCGTGTCCTCCAAAATTTCTTGCAAAGTTACAAATGATTTAGTAATTTTGCAAATTGAATATGGCAGATTTCTACAAGACACTCAAGGGGCAGTCTCAAGGGCTGTACAAGGAGAAAATGAGCAAGTTTATCTCCTTCGCTGAGCCTGTGCAGAGTGCCGACGAAGCCAAGGCAGTTGTCAAAAGAATACAAAACGAATATTACGATGCGCGTCATGTTTGCTGGGCCTACATGATAGGCACAGCGCGCAGCGAGTACCTGAGTAGTGACAACGGCGAGCCCAGCGGCACTGCCGGCAAGCCCATCTTGGGGCAGATCAACTCCTTCGGGCTGACCAATGTGGTGATCGCCGTGGTGCGCTACTTCGGTGGCATCAAACTGGGCACCAGCGGCCTGATTGTCGCTTATCGCGAGGCAGCCCGACTGGCGATTGAGGCTGGCAAAATCCTGGAATGCCACGAACAGGCGCAGTGCCGGTTCACCTTCCCCTACCTGTCGATGAACGACGTGATGCGGCTGTTGAAAAAGTGCGATGTGCGCATCGTCGAACAAACATTTGACAACGTGTGCTCAATGACCGTCGAGTGCGACGCCGACGCGATGCCCAATCTGCGCCAACGTCTGGCCGACATCGACGGGACATCGATTGAAGACTAAGAACCCCAATAATTCAACTATCATGAAACAATTGCGTACTTACCTATGCCTATTGATGTATCTGCTTGCCTTGTCGATCACGGCACAAGAGACCGATGCGCTGACCTACATCATCAGCGGCGAAGTGCGCGACAACTCAAACGGCAAGAAACTCGAGAACGTCAACGTCACCGCTCCGCAACGACATCTGGCCACTGTGACCAACGCTGACGGACGGTTCACCCTCAAGACTGTGAGCCGTCCCGAGTATATCACCGTGTCGCATGTGGGCTATAAGACCCAGCGCATTGCACTCACTGGCAATAACTCGGGATTGAAGATCCGTCTGATTCCTGTGAATATCGTCCTGAAAGACATTGAGGTCACCAACCAAGATCCGCAAGTGCTGCTGGCCGAAGCCATCCATCACATTCCCGACAACTACTGCCAAAGCCCCGAATTGATGCAATGTTTCTATCGTGAGACCGCCAAGAAGCGCAACAAGTTCATATCGGTGTCGGAAGCCGTGGTCGGACTCTACAAGACCTCCTATGAATACGGCCCCGCACCCGACCGTGTGACCATTGTCAAGGGGCGTTCGCTAGTCAGCCAGAAGTCAAGCGACACCCTGGGGCTGAAGATGCAGGGCGGCCCGACAGAGATTATCTTTCTGGACGTAGTGAAAAACCGCGGATTGATTCTGGACAAGGACGAACTGACCCACTACCTTCTCAAGATGAGCGACCCTGTGACTATCAACGACCGCATGCAGTTTGTGGTCAAGGCTATCCCCAATGACGACATGCTGCCATACGCCCTGTATCATGCTACGTTCTACATCGACATGGAGACTCTTGCATTCACACGGGCCGAACTGTCACTTGACATGCATGACAGCGACAAAGCCACCCGACTGATGCTGGTCAAGAAGCCCCGAGGGGTGCGATTCAAGCCCAAGGAGTTGACCCTGCTTGTCAACTACCGTCAAGACGAAGGCATGTCACACATCAGCTACATCCGCTCGACATTCCGCTTCAACTGCGACTGGAAGCGTCGCCTGTTGTCGACGGGCTTCACAGCAGTCAACGAGATGGTTGTCACCGACCGCCAGCCCTGCGACAAGAATCCCATACCCCGCAAGGAATCCTTCGGGCAGCGCGACTCGTTCTCGCAGATGGTCAACAACTTCAACGATCCAGACTTCTGGAAGGACTACAACATCATCGAGCCTACAGAGAGCCTTGAAAAGGCCATCAACAAACTCAAGAAAACAAG
>Ga0256407_10008434_pt1 | contig 15133 bp, 11 predicted proteins | sample RumenRJG_04DNA_FD_193489 | JGI IMG/M metagenome (GOLD analysis project Ga0256407, IMG submission 193489) | Bovine rumen microbial communities from Lethbridge, Alberta, Canada - RJG_04 | ecosystem: Host-associated > Mammals > Digestive system > Stomach > Rumen | place: Canada: Alberta... | reverse complement strand
GGCCATGGGCCTCATGGCATGCGGCGGCGGCAGCAGCTCATCCGGCAGCAGCGACGCAGCAGCCGGTGATGCGGCGAAGACTGAGGAAGCAGCAGCTCCCGCAGCTTCCAGCGAAGGCGACATCCGTCTTGTCAACGGCAAGATCGAAGTTGATGCAGCTCTGAAGGCAGCAGCTGAGGCTTACAAGGCCGAGACCGGCGTTACCGTGGCGATCGAGTCCATGGGCGGCGGCGTTAACATCCAGGATACCCTCAAGGGCTATTTCCAGGCTGACAACATGCCCGACATCTTTGTTTGCGGTTCCGACGCGGACTTCGGCAACTGGACCGGCAAGCTTGCTGACCTGAGTAATGAGCCCTGGGCAGCTGACACAGATGCAGGCTATAAGGATGCAGACGGCAAGATCATCGGCTTCCCTTACACAACAGAAGCCATCGGCCTTGCTTACAATGCTGATATCCTCGAGAAAGCCGGCATCGATCCCGCTTCCATCACAGGCCCCGAGAGCATGAAGGCAGCTTTCGAGACTCTTGATGCCAAGAAGGATGAGCTCGGACTTACGGCAGTTATCGGCTGGTGCTGCGAGGCGAAGGATCTGTACTGGTCCACCGGCTCCCACAGCTTTGCAAACTACCTTGATGCAGGTCTCTCCAGAGACGACACCACATACAGCGACCTGCTCGCCGAAGGCAAGATCGATGAAGCACGTTTCCAGAAATATGCGGAGATGGTCGCACTGTTCAACCAGTATTCCGATCCCGCTCTTCTTACTTCCGGAACTTATGATCAGCAGATCCTCGGCTTCGCATCCGGCAAGTATGCGTTCGTAACCCAGGGTTCCTGGATCGGCGCTACAATGACCAGCGACGACAAAGAGCAGTATGAGGCAGCAGGCAGCTTCAAGGTTGGTATGATCCCTTACGCATTCGAGGAAGGCATCGACACCATCCTGACCAACTCTCCTTCCTGGTGGGCAGTATTCGAGAACGACAACACACAGAAGGCTAAGGACTTCCTTACATGGCTCGCAGGCGACGAAGGCCAGAAGTTCCTTGTAGAAGATGCAGGCTTCATCAGCCCCTTCAAGAGCTGCAAGTATGTTGCTAATGATCCTTTCGCTCAGACCATCACAGACTTCACAGCGGCAGGCAAGACCTCTTCCTGGCACTGGCTCAAGAACAAGGCTTCGCTGGACCAGAACGTCCTCGGCCAGCTCTATCTTGACTACGCTCTGGGCAACATCCCGGATGCAGCTACCTTCACACAGGTTGTTTCCCAGCAGATTGCAGCTTACTACGCACAGTAATTGCATGATCTGACTCCGCAGACGGACAGTTCTGCATGGCAGGAAACTTTGAACAAGCAGGGGCGGCGCCTGTCGCCGCCCCTATATTGCTATTTATAGGGGGGAATCACTATATGAAAACGAACACTGCGGGCTCCAAGGGTCTTTCGATGATCCTCATGGCGGCCGGCGCAATCATGACGATTGCCGCACTTGCACTCGATTTCATGGGAAACAAGGCATCCTTCAGAGGTCCGCTGCTGGTGATCGGCGTGCTGGCTTTTGTGCTCGGCGTATACCTGTTCCCGACGCTGAAGCACCACAGGAAGATCGTTTATGTAATCTTCCTGTTCCCGCTTCTCTTCACATTTGTTGTCACAGTCATCATCCCGCTGGTCCTCGGTATCTTCTACTCCATGACTGACTGGACTGGCATCCAGTTCACAAAGTTCGTGGGACTTGCGAACTACGCGGCCATGTTCAAGGATCCGGCTTTCATCTGGTCTGTACTGATGACCTTCGTATTCGTTGTCATCAACATGGTCCTTGTCAACCTCGTCGCTTTCCTTCTGGCGCTGCTGTGCACGTCGGGACTTAAGGGCGACGGCTTCTTCAGAGCGGCTTACTTCCTGCCCAACCTGATCGGCGGTATCGTCCTGGGTTATATCTGGCAGTTCGTATTCAATAACGTTCTGATAGGTATCACGAAAATATCCTGGCTTGTCCAGACCAAGACAGCGATGCTGGCCATCGTCATCGTCTATATCTGGCAGTACGCCGGTTATATCATGCTGATCTACATCACCGGCCTTACACAGGTCCCCAAGGATGTACTGGAAGCGGCTTCCATCGACGGCGCGGACGCCAAGCAGACGCTGTTCCAGATCAAGATCCCGATGATCGCTTCCACGATCACGATCTGCACATTCCTGACCCTGACAAGCGCGTTCAAGCAGTTCGACGTCAACCTGGCATTGACCGGCGGTACCGGATCCGTCCCCAACTTCATGGGCGCATACCTGACCAACGGTACCCAGATGCTCGCCCTGAACATCTACAACACTGCAGTGTCCAAGAACAACTACTCCCTCGGCCAGGCCAAGGCTGTGCTGTTCTTCATCATCCTGGCATGCGTATCCCTCGTCCAGGTCCGTATCTCTAACTCGAAGGAGGTGGAACTGTAATGGTAGGAAAGGAAAAAAGAACAAAATCCTATATTCTGACAGGCGTCGGTGTCATCATCGCCCTGTACGTCCTGTTCCCGTTCTTCCTGGTAGTGCTCAACTCCTTCAAGGCGCAGGCCTCCATCGTCGAGAGCCCCGTAGCGTTTAAGGGAGCGTCCTTCGGACAGCTGATGAAGAACCTGAACGCAGTCATCAACAACTCGAACTTCCAGTTCTGGTACGCATTCGGGACCTCCGCAGTCATCACGATCGTCTCGCTGGTACTGCTGGCAGTCCTGGGCGCCATGGCCGCATGGGTCATCAGCCGCAACAACAAGACCACCTGGGCTACAGTGATCTACATGGTGTTCATCGCATCCATGATCATCCCCTTCCAGGTCGTCATGCTGCCCCTGATCTCCACATTCCGTGATGTCGGCAAGTTCATCGGCATCAGCATGCTGCAGTCGATCCCGGGCATCGTATTTGCTTACTGCGGATTCGGCGGAGCCATGACCGTATTCATCCTGACCGGATTCATCAAGGGCGTGCCTTATGACCTTGAGGAAGCGGCTGCGATCGACGGCTGCTCACCGGAGGGGACCTTCTTCAAGATCATCCTTCCACTGCTCACGCCCGTCATCACGACAGTCACGATCCTGAACGGCATGTGGATCTGGAACGACTACCTGCTTCCTTCCCTGATGCTGGGCCAGAACGGCAAGGTCAAGACCCTGCCCGTAGCAGTGCAGGCGTTCGTCGGCTCTTATGTCAAGCAGTGGGACCTGATCCTGACGGCAGCCCTGCTGGCGATCATCCCTATGGTCGTCATCTTCCTGATCGGCCAGAAGCAGATCATGAACGGCATGGTCGAAGGCGCGGTCAAGGGCTGATGCCTGTATCGCCTGTACCGTATATGCATATTTATTGAAATGGCTCAAAGAGGCTGTGCCGAAACCGGGTGCAGCCTCTTTTTTAAAAAAGCCCCGGTCGCAGGGGCAAAATATTGTGATAGTAAGGTTAAGGACATATGAGGAATCTGTTTGGACAGGAAGGACCGGTGATGCGCGCGATCAGCGACCTGAGCACGCTGGTGTTTCTCAATATTTTGACAGTGATCTTCTGTATTCCGATAGTGACGGCAGGCGCGTCCCTCGCGGCAATGCACTATGTGATCATGGAGATGATCGAGGATAGGGGCGGCGGGCTGCTGCAGGAATTTTGGAAGCGATTCAGGGAAAACCTGAGGAATGCCACGCCGGTATGGCTGATCCTGCTGGCGGCTGCGGCATTTCTGTACGCGGACCAGCGGATCATCGCAGGCGGGCAGCTCGGTCTTCCCCGTGCGATGCTGATCCCGATCTACGTGGGAGCTTTTGTGGTTGCGGCTGTCTATGTGTACGCGATTCCGCTGACAGCGAGGTTCGTGTATTCCACAGGCGCAGTGTTCAGGAACGCGGTGATCCTGGCTGCGGCATATCTGCCCCGGACGATCCTGATGGCTGCGATCACGGTGGCGATCCCTTACCTGTTCGCGAATGTCTCCAGCCTGATGCCGCTGTTTTTCCTGCTCGGGTTCTCGCTGCCGGCATACCTGTGTGCGCTGCTGTACACACCGGTATTTGAGAAGATGATCGGGAAGAGGGAGGACGAGGACAGACCCTGGATTCTTCCGGAAGATGACACAAAGGGAAATGAGGAATAAGTTTCAGCAAGGAGGAGTTATGCGTACAAGCGGAATTTTGTTTCCGATATTCAGTCTGCCCGGCAAATACGGGATCGGCTGCTTTTCGGAGGAAGCGTATAAGTTTGTGGATTTTCTTGGGGAAGCGAGACAGACCTACTGGCAGATCCTGCCGCTTGGTCCTACCGGCTATGGAGACTCGCCTTATCAGTCCTTCTCGACATTTGCGGGGAATCCGTATCTGATCAGCCTTGAGGACCTGATCGAACAGGGACTGCTCACAAAGAAGGAATGTGACGAGGTGGATTTCGGCGACGGACTGGAAGTGGACTACGGAAAGCTCTACAACGGCCGCCGGGATCTTCTCAGGAAGGCTTATCTCAGAAGCGGACATAAGGATACACAGGAATTTGCCGATTTCCAAAAGGACAACGAATTCTGGCTGCGCGACTACGCCCTCTTTATGGCGGTCAAAAAAGTGCACGCAGGAGCCGGACTGAGCGGCTGGGAGCCTGATATCCGCGACTATAAAGCCGAAGCAGTAAAAGAGTGGTCAGAAAAACTTCAGGACGAGATCGGGTTTTATGAGTATCTGCAGTTCGAGTTCGCAAGGCAGTGGAAGAAACTCAAGGACTACGCGTCAGAAAAAGGAATCTCTATTATCGGAGATATCCCGATCTATGTCTCTGCGGACAGTTCTGATTTCTGGGCTCACAGGGAACTGTTCCAGCTCGATGAGAGGGGCCGCATCCGCATGATCGCGGGCGTGCCTCCGGACGGTTTCTCCGCCACGGGACAGGTGTGGGGGAATCCCCTGTATAACTGGGAGAAGCACAAGGAAACCGGCTATGACTGGTGGATCCGCCGTATTGCCAAGTGCAAGGAGCTGTACGATGTCATCAGGATCGACCATTTCCGCGGGTTTGATGAATATTTTGCCATCCCTGCTGAGTCGGATACGGCGGCATCGGGCCACTGGGAAAAGGGACCGGGCACAGACCTCTTCGATGCGATTAAGGCTGCTCTTGGAGAGACGCCGATCATCGCGGAGGATCTGGGGTACGTTACCGAGACAGTGCGCCAGCTTGTGAGCGACACAGGCTTCCCCAACATGAAGGTGCTGGAGTTCGCGTTCGACTCAAGAGATTCCTCGGGAGCTATGGAGTATCTGCCCTATCGCTATAAGAACAACTGCGTGGTCTACACAGGCACACACGACAATGAGACGCTGCGGGGCTGGATCGACAGCATCCTGCCGGTCGAGAGAAAGCAGGTCTGCGATTACCTTGATGTGCGCACCAAAGATCCGCAGGAGATCGTGGAGAAGATGATCATAGCAGCCTTCAGCAGTGTAGCGGACTACTGCATCATTCCGCTGCAGGACTATCTGGGGCTGGACAACAGGGCTCGGATCAACCAGCCTTCCACAAACGGCAAGAACTGGAAGTGGAGAGTGAAGAAGGAAGCCCTGAACGGAAGACTGTCAGGAAGGATCGCGGAATTGACGGCCCTGTACGGAAGACTTCCGGAGTGAGTTTTACGGGAAACATGTTTTCTGGCATTTAAGCAAGGAGGCGCTTATGAAGAAGACCTGGTGGAAAGAAAGTGTGATTTATCAGATTTATCCCCGCAGTTTCGCGGACAGCAACGGAGACGGGATCGGAGACCTGAACGGGATCACCTCCAAGCTGGATTACCTTAAGAACCTGGGGATCGATGTCATTTGGCTTTCCCCCGTTTACAAATCGCCCAACGACGACAACGGTTACGACATAAGCGATTATGAGGCGATCATGGACGAGTTCGGAACCATGGAGGATTTTGACAGGATGCTGGCCGAAGCCCATGCCCGCGGGATCAAAATCGTGATGGACCTCGTGGTCAACCACACCTCCGACGAACACAAATGGTTCCTTGAGAGCCGCTCCTCAAAGGACAATCCCAAGAGGGATTACTATTTCTGGAGGGAAGGGAAGGACGGCAGAGAGCCCAATAACTGGGGCTCCTGGTTCTCCGGCTCTGCCTGGAAGTACGATGAGACGACGGACATGTACTACCTGCACCTGTTCTCCCCCAAGCAGCCCGACCTCAACTGGGACAATCCGGTGGTGAGAAAAGAGGTCTTCGACATGATGACCCGCTGGTGTGAAAAGGGCATCGACGGTTTCCGCATGGACGTGATCAGCCTGATCTCCAAGCCGGCAGGCCTGCCTGACGCGCCGCTCATGAATGAGCTCTACGGAGACTGCGGCTGCACGGCAAACGGCCCGCATGTCCACGAGTATCTGCAGGAGATGAACCGCGAAGTCCTCTCAAAGTATGACATCATGACTGTCGGCGAGACGGCCTGCGTCACTTTGGAGGAGGCCAAAAAATACGCGAACAGCGAGGGCACAGAGCTGAATATGGTGTTCCAGTTTGAACATGTCGGCCTCGACGGTGACGCGGAGTTCAAGTGGTCCACAAGGAAGATGCCGCTCGTCCCTCTCAAGGAGAACCTGACCAAATGGCAGAAAGGCCTCGACGGGGTTGCGTGGAACAGCCTGTACTTCTGCAATCACGACCAGCCGCGTGTCATCAACCGCCTCGGTGACCCTTCAGACGAACTGCGCGAGGTATCCGCCAAGTGCATCGCCACATGCCTCCATATGATGCAGGGAACACCCTATGTCTATCAGGGCGAAGAACTCGGAATGGTCAACTATCCTTTCCGCACGGTAAAGGATTTCAACGACCTGGAGTCTATCAATGCATACTATGAGCTCACAGAGAAGATGGGATGGGATCCCAAGGAGATCTTCCCTAAGATCGCGAACAAGAGCCGCGACAACGCCCGCACGCCCATGCAGTGGGATGACTCGGCGAACGCAGGTTTTACGACAGGAACCCCCTGGCTCGCTGTGAACCCGAACTATGTTAAGATCAACGCGGCGGATCAGGTGATCCGCGAAGACTCTGTCTTTAACTACTATAAGAAACTGATCGAGCTGCGCCACACCTACGATATCATCGTTTATGGCCGCTACGAACTGCAGATGGCGGAGGATCCGGATCTCTACGTCTATACAAGGGAACTGGACGGTCACAAACTCCTTGTGGTCTGCAACTTCTCCGACCATGAGAGAGAGTTCATGCCTGACGAAGAATTCCGCGAGGGAAAGGTACTGATCCGGAACCTTGATAACAACAATATTCTGGACGGGATACTGGAGCCGTATGAGGCGTATGTCATCTATGCGGAGTAACTGATACGGAATAAAAAAGACAGGAAAAGCCCCCGGCGAAATGCCGGGGGCCTTTTTGCGCAGTTATAAAGCATTTCCACCTGTTTCCATTTCACTAGATCCCGGCGTTTATGTGTTATAATTAGACACTAAGCAATTATAACGACCGACAAGGAGACTTTTAAGCCGTGAAGTGGTTTCAGCGCTTTTACCTGGATAAAGAGAAAGATATGATCGTGGACCTGTACCGGGAGGAAGGCAGGGGCACCATGCACTTTGTGCTGTCTACCCCCAACCACGGAACCGGAAATCTGATCCGGAACCTCGCGGAGCTCTGCGGGCTGCCGCTGTCGGAGGGAAAGAATGGGCTTTTGGTCATACGCGGGACAGTGCCCAGTTACATCGACGGCTATAACAGGCTGATCTATGTTTTCAGGCTGGGGGACACGAAGGTGGCCAATATCTACCCGGACGGGCGGGTGGAGACAAAGGCGCACATTCCGGCTATTTCCAAGACACTGATGAGCCAGACCAAGGACTATCGTCTTGATGAGAAGCGCACGATCGTGAAGACGTACATCCGCAGCGAGAACAAGTTCCGCACGGATCTGCACACGCACATGAACGCGAATCTTCACCCGGACATACTGATCGCGCTGGGGATCTGCCATCAGATCCGCTATCCCCTCTACTATATTAAGAAACTGGGACTGCGCTGCTCGAAGGAGCAGAAGGAGAAGCTCGCCGCGCGCCGGGCAGTGTCGGAGGAGAAATACAAGGACTGCGGCCTTATAGGCAAGTACCTTGACAGAAGAATCGATGACAATACGTTTTTGAACTTTGCGGACCTGATCCTGAACGATCCTGAGGACGCGGAGTACAACATTCCGAGAATAAGAAGCTCACTGTCGATCCTCAAGGACGGACAGGCTGTCTTTACGAATCTGGAGAAGGTCTATCTGTACCGCTATGTTTTCTGTAAAGGACAGGAGGCGGAGGACAGGATCGAACTTGAAATGGAGAAAATAACCGCGATCCCAGATTCGGATATCCGCTCCGCGGTGCAGCAGATCCTGAAGGACCGGGAGAACCCGGCGTACAGAGAGAACACATTATTCCAGGACAAGCTCCTGTGGATCGCCCGCAGTTACGCGAAGCAGGGCGTCTGCTACGCTGAGATATCGGACACGACTCTGGTCAAAAGAGAGGGAGCCCCCGCGATGCTGGCGCAGGTCCACGCCGTCATGCCGGCAGTCACCAAGGAGACGGGCGTGCTTCTGCGGTTTCTGGCTGCGATCCGGCGCATTCCGCTGACGATCGTGAAGGATCAGGTGGAGACGGGAGATTATTTCCGGGAGAATCTGCAGACGCTGCGGGAGATCATCGCGGATCCCTATGTGGCGGGGAGCGATATCATCGGCGAGGAGCTCAACGATATAAGGGATATTGCGCCGGTGCTGCACGAACTGGTGAAGATCGCGCAGGCGGATCCGGGATTTGTGATCAGGATCCACGCGGGCGAGAACGACGGACTGCAGGATAACATAGCGAACAGCCTGAAGTGCGTGAAGGAGGCGCTGGCTCCGGGGCAGAAGATGCCGCATGTGAGGATCGGCCACGGGCTCTACACACCGGACCTCAGGAGAGCGAAGGGAAAGGCGCTGATCAGCGCCCTGAAGGAGAGCGGCGCAGTGCTGGAGTTCCAGATCACCTCAAATGTTCGTCTCAATAACCTCAGCAGTATGAAGCGGCATCCTCTCAGGCAGTACCTTGCACTTGGGATCGGGTGTGTGCAGGGCACGGACGGAGGCGCCCTGTATGGAAGCGACTCCATAGATGAGCAGCTCTCTCTGGAGAAGATGCTGGAACTCAGTGACGAAGAGATGCATATGATGAGAACGTGCGAGGACAAGGTCCTGCACAGAAGCCTGAAGGCGTTCGAGGTCAAATGCGAAGCTTATAAAGAAAAAGCCGGGGCGGAGGCAGAGAGGGATACGGAGGAGCCGGAGCTCTCCCTGATTGGGAAGCGCTCGCTTAATGCGGCGGAGACTCTGGCAGAGCAGATCAAAGAGATGCCGCCTGATAAGAATCCGATCGTGATCGTCGGCGGGAGCTTCAGCCATGACAGCCACAAGGTGAGAATGACTGAGGAGAATAAGAAGAGGATCGACGATATTTTGGCAAATGAGGATCCGGAGAAGACTTTCTTCGTAGTAGGGCACACGCTGCGCGGGTATGAGCAGTATCTGGTGGAGCAGAACCGGGGGAGGTTCGAGATCTTTGCCATGGTGCCGTCCATGATCACGGAGCCGGAGTACCGCAAACTCCGCGATGCAGGTGTAGGGATCCGGGTCTCTATCGAACCTGTGCCGATGGGCACTTATAAGAGCTTCGCCTACGAGATCTTCAAGAGAGGCCTTCGAGGCTGATCGCGTTCGACGGCAATATCGCCGGGGCGAACATGATCCAGGAGGCCAAGAACAGCAAGTATCCCTGCGTTATTCATGTCAACAGCAGATGTAAGGCGCTGAAAGTCAAGGCGGATTCGCTGGAAGGATATGTTAAACTGTTCTGAGAGGCGAACTTCGCGGCTCAGAGAAATTAATAAAATGTCAATTGATTTGTAAGACTTCACCGGTAGAAGCGTCATCTATAGTATAAGCGGTGCGAAAGCGCCGGACTAAAAGGGAAAATCCATGGAAGATACCGCAATCATCGATCTGTACTGGAAGAGAGACGAACAGGCCATCGTCGAGACAGATCTCAAATATGGGAAATATTGTCATACAGTGGCGTACAATGTCCTGAACGATATCGAGGATTCAAGAGAGTGCGTCAATGATACCTGGCTGCGCGCCTGGAACTCAATGCCTCCGAAGAGGCCTTCTGTGCTGCGCGCGTTTCTGGCCAAAATAACGAGGAACCTGGCTTTTGACCGGTACAGGGCGCGCGGCGCGGCGAAAAGGGGTAGCGGCACTATGGAAGCCGTGCTCGATGAGCTGGCGGGGTGCGCGGATCTGTCGGGAAATTGGGATGCGGAGGAGGCCTATCTGGCCACGGAGCTCAAGGAAGCCATCAACCGGTTTGCAGAGCAGCTGCCCGAGAGGGAGTGCGATCTGTTTGTGAGGAGATACTTTTTTGCCGAGGAGATTCCCGCTATTGCCAGGCGGTATCAGATGACGGAGAACAACGTCACGGTGAGCCTGAGCAGGATCAGGAAAAAACTTCGGAAGTATCTTAAAGAGGGGGAATATATAGAATGAGAGCAGAGGACTTATTTGAAGCGATGGGCGGCATCGACGAAAAGCTGATCGCCCGAAGTGACCGGAGAGTGCGCAGTTCTCAGGAAAAGCCTTCCTCCGGGAAAACCGTTAAAAAGGCAAGGAAGAGAAAGAACAGAAGAAGTATGGGAGCGGAGATCTACCGCTTTGCAGTGGTCGCGATGTCGACGGCAGCCGTCGTTTTCGTGCTCTTTATGGCCAGGGATCTGTTGGGGATCCGCGATCTGTCCGACATAAGAGACCGTTTGGACTCGACTCAGGTGAGCAGCATAGCCGAACCGGTGCAGGCAGATGGAGCTGAGGTGGAGCAGGCAGAGAAATCCGACGCTGAACAGCCGGAAGCTTCTTCTCAGATGAAAGCCGCAGACAGCGGACAGGCAGAGGAAGCGGTTGAAGAGCAGGCGGACAGTGCAGCTGAAGAACTGGCGGACAGCGCAGTTGAAGACAAAGCTGCAGAGGCGGCAGCAAACAATAGTTTAGCCAAGACTGCGGTGGATATGCTCGGAGAGTTCAAGGGAGATTATGTAAGGCTTGAATACATCTCGGCGGAGGAGGAGGCCAACGGCGGCAGCCGTAAGGTGCCGGAGTATACCGTGGAAGGCGAGATCGCTCTTTCGGAAGCCTTTTCAAAAGGTAAGGCATCTCCGGCGATACTGGCTTCTACCGGAGAAGCTACATACTATGTATATCTCACAACGAAGAACGGAGAGGAGCACCGAGTCGTTTTCTATGAGAACGCATATGTCAGCATGGACAATATTCCTGGAATTGTGATGAAGATTTCACAGGCGGATTACGAGGAAATAGAAGACCTCTTCCGCTAAAGGGAGGATCGTTATGAAAAAGTTTAAACTGGCGGCGATAGCTGTTTTGGCAGTGTCACTGTGCCTTACAGGCTGCGGCGGCTCATCAGGCTCGTCAAACATGAACAGCGCCTCTTATAAGGAGGAAGCCGGTGCGGCGGGCGATTACGCGTATGAATCCTATGCCGCAGAGGAAGCCATGGCTATGGCGGACGGAGAGGAGTATACGGCGGACAGCGGAAGCGGAACGACGGAATCGGCACTGCGGGCGCAGGACGGTCAAAAGATCGTCTACACGGGAAACCTGAGTATCCAGACTTTGGAATATGACAAGTCAGCGGCCAGTATCCGGAAGAAGATCAAGGACGCCGGCGGTTTCTCGGAGGCCGAGAGCGAGAGCGACAACGATTACTACTGGTACAACTACAACAGCGGTTCCAGAAACACGCGTTATCTGAGCATCACCGCGAGGATCCCCTCCGAGAAGTTTGAGGAATTTATCAATTCCCTGAGCGGAGACGGTAAGATCATGAACCGCTCTGTCAACGCGGAGAATATCAGCCAGGTATACGCGAATAAAGAGACTTACAAGAAGTCCCTCGAGAAAGAACAGGAGAGGCTTCTGGAGATGATGGACAAGGCGGAGACCATTGAAGACATGATCACCGTGGAGTCCAGGCTTTCGGAAGTGGAGCGCCAGCTGAATGTCTACAAGACAGATCTGGCCCAGATGGACAAGGACGTGGAGTTCTCCACGATCTACATCGAATTGAAGGAAGTGAAGCGCTATACGGAGGAAGTGAACAGCACGACCTTCGGCGAGGAATTGAAATACGCTTTTGAGGACGCGATCAACAGCTTCAGGAACTTCTGCGAAGACATTATCCTGTTTGTAGTGAGGAACTTCCCTTACCTGATCATCCTGGCAGTCATCCTTGTTCTGATCATCCGGGCTATTGGCAGGAGCAGGGCTAAGAGGATTGCCATGATGTCGGATCCGGAATACGCGAAGATCGTGAACGCGAAGGCGCGGGCCAAGGCGGAAGCGGACGCGAGAAAGAGAGCGGAAAAGGAAGCGAAGCGCAAAGGGCGCGGAGGGCTCTTCGGAAAGAAGGACACTGCAGAATCTCCTCAGACTCAGGCCCCTGAGCCCAACAATGAAGATCCGAAGTAAAGAAAAGCAGAGATACAGGACATGAAAAGAGCACCGCAACCGGTGCTCTTTTATCGTGCGATATTCTGATTTTGGCAGGAAACCGATCTCAGTCGTGCCGCTGGGTGAAGTCGCTGTAGACTTCGGTAAAGAGCGCGGAATGGGGCAGGCGCTCCGTCCGCAGTCCGGCCATGGTCAGGTGCGTCGTGTCGCCGATGCGGGTCGCGCGGAAATTCGCGATGCCTCTCTGCCGCTCCTCGGTATAAACCTCTGTGACGGAGGAAGTGGGCATGCAGAAAGACTGCAGGGGGACAAAGGGTGAGAGGCTCCACAGGTGGGAGAGCAGGACGCAGGTGATGCCGAAGTGGCAGAAGAAGGTGAGCGTCTCGATGCTCTCGCATTCCACGCGGTAGTGGCGTCCTTCTCTTACATAGCCGTGTTCGGCCAGAAGGCTGTCAAAGGAAGCGATGACGTCGTCATAGATGGGCAGCAGGTCGGAGTTGAGGGCGACCAGGGTCCCGCGCCACGCTTCGTAATCGGAATAGGCGGGATGCTCTGTGAAGTAGGAGGGGTACATATCCCATACAATTCTCTTTTTAAAGGATCCGTCTGACTCAGTCTTGAAATAATAGGCGTCCTGCAGCAGTGTGGCATCATTTACGTCCACCTGGGCGGGAAACTCGCGAAGCCAGTCCAAAGTGGTGAGAATATCTCTGCAGTTAACGGCGGCAGCGGCGCCGCGGGCACCGGGGATTGCGCGGCCGAGGGTGATCGCGGCAGTTTCCTGCGCCCGCCCCAGAGGGGAGGCGTAGCAGGTCCCCAAATGCATCTTTGTGCTCGACATCAGAGCACAGAGGGCTTTGGCCTCATTGCGGCCGATCTCATTCAGACAGTCGCTCGCGTAATCCGGATCTCCGTGCCGGATGAACAATAATCTCATAATATCTCCATTCCTCCGCGCAGCTGCGCGGCTATTAATTGCACTTTGTAGTAATGAAAAGTTTGTGCGATAATGATGTTGTTCATGTAATATATTTTACTTGAAATTTACCGGAAATTGTAAACAGATTACGGGCAAAGACGAGATACAGCATGAAAAAGAACAGCAACGAGGCGTGGCCGGCAGTGCGGGCCAAAATATTCAGGATGGTTTCGGTCGGCGTGATCGACGAGCCGGTCAATCAGGCGTACGATACGATCAGTATCATCGCGCTGCTGGCGAACCTTCTGGTCAGCGTGATGGCCACCTTCGACAGACTCCAGGCGTCCTACGGGAAAGTTTTCCTTATGGTGGAGGCAGTTACGGTTTTCCTGTTCGGCGTCGATTACGTTCTGCGCGTGATCACAGCGCCGGAACTGTACCCGGAGGAGACGACCGCCCGGGCTATGGCAAAATATTGCCTGTCCATGTCCGGTATCATAGACCTGCTCTCTTTTTTGCCCTACTACCTGCCGATATTCTTCCCGGCCGGCGTCGCGGCCTTCAGAATGTTCCGCGTGGTCAGGATCCTGAGGCTGTTCCGGATCAATGCTTATTATGACTCCCTCAATGTCATCACAGAGGTCCTCAAGAGCAAAAAGCAGCAGCTTCTCTCCTCGGTCTTCATCATCGCGACGCTGATGCTCGGCTCGAGCCTGTGCATGTACAGCCTGGAGCACGAAGCGCAGCCGGAGGTGTTCTCCAACGCTTTTTCGGGAATCTGGTGGGCCGCCTCAACACTGCTGACCGTGGGCTACGGAGACATTTATCCGATCACGCCGCTGGGCAAACTCTTCGGCATCTGCATCACCTTCCTCGGAGTCGGAATGGTGGCGATCCCTACCGGTATCATAAGCGCCGGATTTGTCGAACAATACACGCAGTTCGCGCTGCTGGGGGACAACAGAAGGGACGAGACCCTGAGATTTATCAGCATCGAACTGACTGCCGAGGATTCCTGGACCAATAAAGCCATCCGTGAATTGAAGCTCCCGGCAGGCCTTCTCATAGCGATCGTCAGAAGGGGAAATGATTCCATCGTTCCCAACGGAGATCTGGTGCTCGAAGCCGGCGACCTGGTCGTCCTCGGCGCGGAACCGCTTCCCGGCACGGATAACATGGAGCTCAGGGAAATGACTGTCTCTTCCAAACACAAATGGAAAGACCAGGCTATCCGGGACCTGGATATCTCCCGGCAGACCTTTATCGTCATGGTGAAGCGGGGCGACAGGAAAATCGTTCCCCGCGGCTCGACGGTCCTGCAGGAGGGCGACTGCGTCTACATGTATAAGAAAGCGTGACGCGCGGGACCGCATCAATATCGTTTCAGGCACAAAAAATGCAGACGGGAGACCGCCTGCATTTTCATTTTTCCGAAGCAGGACCGAGGGATCGGTCTCATACCGCCGCGATCAGGATCAGCAGCTCAGCGCTCTTTTCCATCTCCTGAACGGATGCGTATTCGAAGCGCCCGTGGAAGTTGTATCCGCCGTTGCACAGGTTGGGGCAGGGAATGCCCATGTAGGTGAGTCTTGCGCCGTCGGGGCCGCCGCGGATGGGG
>Ga0256407_10008433_pt1 | contig 15133 bp, 7 predicted proteins | sample RumenRJG_04DNA_FD_193489 | JGI IMG/M metagenome (GOLD analysis project Ga0256407, IMG submission 193489) | Bovine rumen microbial communities from Lethbridge, Alberta, Canada - RJG_04 | ecosystem: Host-associated > Mammals > Digestive system > Stomach > Rumen | place: Canada: Alberta | collected... | reverse complement strand
CTTTGTTGTGATTATCCAATTCCTTTTGGTTCTTCTAAATCTGAAATTCAAAATATGACTTCTGTATGCAAATTTATTATTAAAAAAATAAAACAAAATTTAGAAAATAATTTGTAAGTATTTAATTCAATTATAAATATTTATAATTAATTGAATCTATTTTTATTATTAATGAATGGTTTTAAGGCTAAAGAGGAAAAAGTTTTCTTTATTTATTTAATATATATTTTTTTCTATATATAATTAAAACTTTTTGAAAAATTTAATTAAATCTCTTATAAAATTTAAAATAATTTTGATTCTAAATATCCTATTATTTTTATTTGTTTTATAGAAATATATTTTTAATAAATAATAATATTAAATATTATTTAATGAAATACTTTAAAAGTATTAAAATCATTAGATTCATTTAATTTTAATTTTTGATTCTCTGATAAAATTAAAGATTTTTTTTCTTTAGTATTAAAATGACCATTATTATCATAAAGACTAGGGACATTTTTTAAATTACTAATAAAATATCTTTTCATTGGTTTATAATTTTTAAAAATTGATAAATCATTTTGAATATTTTTTTTATAACTTTCAATTTTTTTAGAACTAGGAGTTAATTTTTCAAATTTAATTTTGTTAAAATTCTCTTCTTTTGAAAGAAATTCCATAGGGAATTTTTTATAATTTTGATTTTCTTTGTTAAAATTTAAAATAGTTTTCCTTATTTTATTATTTGAATATGGTCTCATAATATTAAGACCAGGAGATGATTTTAATAACTTTTGTGTATTATTTTTCTTTTTGTTAAATGAAAATGAATTATAAATATTATTATCATTTTTTGTACTAGTATTATTTAAAAAATTATTTGAAAAATTTAAAGTATTTTTATCTTTTGTTTCACCAAAAGTACTTCCTATACTTTCAAACAAATCATCCATTTTAAATTCTATTATCAAAAAAACAAAAAATAATTATAAAATATTTATAAAAATAAAACAATAATAATTTATTAAATACATAATATAAATAAAAAAATTATATTTTTAAATTTTAAAAACTTGAAAAAAAAAGAAAAATTAAATGGATCAACTAGAAACAATAGAAGAAGAAAAACAAGACTATACCCCACCAAAAGAAAAAGCCTTACCATTAGTAGTATATGAAAACAACAAATTTATAATACCAACAGAAGCAAGAGAACTATTAATACATTTAGCTCCAAATAAAATTGGAATAATAAGTTTAGTAGGAAAATATAGAACAGGAAAATCTTTTTTATTAAACAGAGTAATATTAAATATACAAAGACAAGGTTTTGGAGTAGGACCAACATTTAAAGCATGCACAAAAGGAATTTGGATTTGGTCAGATCCTTTAATGATATCAAATAATCATTGTAAAGAAGAATTTCCATGTTTTTTGATTGATACTGAAGGACTTGGTGCATATGATGAAGAAGTAAATCATGATTCAAAAATATTTTTAATTGCTGTTTTAATTAGTTCTTTATTTATTTATAATTCTGTTGGTTATATTGATGAAAATACTATTAATAATTTAAGTTTTGTTTTAAATTTAAGTAAAACTATTAAATTGAGAAATAATTCAAGTTTAGATGATAATGATGAAGAAGAACTTGCTAAATATTTTCCTACTATGCTTTGGTTACTAAGGGATTTTTCACTTAAATTAGAAGATAAAAATGGTAATACTATTACAGAAAAACAATATTTAGAAAATGCATTAACTCCTATTAAAGGAGCTACTGATTCTATTGAAGAAAAAAATAGAGTTAGAAATTTAATTAGAACTTATTTCCCTGAAAGAGATTGTTATGTTATGGTAAGACCAGTTGAAAAAGAAAGTGATTTACAAAATATGCAAAATTTACCTGATTCTAGTTTAAGAAAAGAATTTTTACAACAAGCTAAATTATTCAGAACTAAAGTAATTAAGAAAACAAAACCTAAAATTTTTATGAAAAAAACTTTAAATGGTCCTATGTTAATTGATTTAATTCAAAGTGTTTTAGATGCAATTAATGAAGGGAGTATTCCTGTTATTGAAAATTCATGGAAATATGTTGTTCAAAGTGAATGTATAAAATATATTGATAATGCTGTTAAAAATTTTGTTGAAGAAATTAATACTTATAGACAAGATAATAAAGATAAAATGGGTTATGTTCATAATGTTAGAAAATATACTAAAAATTTATTAGAACAATATATTAAAAATTTTTATGATAAAGGATTCGTTGATGATGATTCAAAAGAAAAATTTGGGGAAAAATTAAAAGAAAAATTAATAAGTGAATTAGAGAAATTTGATAAAGAAAATTTGAAAATTTTTGAGGAGAAATTTACAAAAGATGTTGATGATTTAGCAAAAAAATTCATTTCTACTTTTGAAGATAATGATAAATATAATAATAATTATTATCAATTTTTTACAGATTTAGATGATTTTAGAGAACAAGCAGAAAAATTATCACCTGAATTTCCACATAAAAATGAAATATTATTTGATAAAGCAATGATTATTATTAGGAAATTTATCGAAACTCAAATAATTAAAAATAGAGTTGAATCTGAAAAAGAAATAATATCATATAAAAATACTGTTGCTAATTTAAAAGATAGATTAGAACAATCAAATAATGAAATATTACAATTAAAACAAAATAATGGTGAAACAATATCAAAATTAAATTCTGATGTTATTAATGAAAAAATGAAACAAAAAGTATATGAAGATAAAATTAATGCTTTGGAAAATGAAAAAAATCGAATGAGAGAAATTTCTAAAAAAGATGAAGAAAATTTAAGAAATGATTATGAACATAAATTAAAAGAAATTTTAAATTCAAAAAGTAAAAATGAAAATGAATTAAAAGCAAAAGAAGAAGAATTACTAGTTTTAAAAATGAATAATGAAAAAATGAATTCTTTACATGAACAAAAAATTGATTATTTACAAAAAGAAATTCAAAATTGGAAAGATAAATTTAATTCATATTCAAAAGATGCATTAAATAAAGAACAGAATTTAAGAGATGAAATATCATCATTAAAAATACAAAATGAAAATTTAAAAACAGAACAAAAAAAATCAGAAATATCATCAAATGAACAAATGAATCAAAATATGAATAATTTATTAAATTACTTTAAAGAAAATTTAAGAGCTCAAAAAGAAGAAAATAAAAATATGTTTCAACAAATTTTAATCCAGCAAAAAGAAAAAGAAAAAAATGAACAAAATGAAAAAGAATTATTTAAAAACTTTAAACAAACATCAGAAAAAGTACAAGAATTATCATTAGCATTAAATGAAAGTGAAAATAAAATAAAAACATATGAAGAACAAATAAACAAATTAAATTTATATAAAGAAATAATACATAATTCAAAAGGATTTAAATGTAAATATTGTATGAAAATTTTCCAATTTGAAGTTTTTAGAGAACATATTTTACAATGTCAAAAAGATATGATAAATAATAATATATCAAATCCAAAAACAGAATTTTCATCTGAGAAATTAAAATTAAAAATAATAAAAGGAAAATTAAAAACAGATGAAGTAGGAAAACCATATTTAGAATATATAATGGATATTTCTTATAATGGATTAAGTTGGAGAATTAATAAAAGATTTAATCAATTTGCAAATTTACATAAAACTTTAAAAAATTTATTTAAAGGTGTTATTAATATGCCACAATCTGCTAATATTTTTACTAATATTAATGATATGAATTTAAATGGTCCTTCTTTTCATGAAAATAAAATTCAACAATTAGAAAAATTTATTAAAGATTTAGCTGATATTGAACAAATCTTTAATTCAAAACCTTTTTATAAATTTTTAGAATTAAATCATGCATTTGATGATGATTCTGAAATTTTTGTTAATACAAAAATGAATAATTTTAGATATGATAATAGAAATAATAGTATTAATATTGATTATGAAGATAATATTATTGGTAATAATTCTATTTTAAAAACAGAAATGAGCAGAAATCAAGAATAATTAATTTGATTTTTTATTTTTTATTTATTATTTTTTAATTTTTAATTTTTAAAAATAAAATAATTGAATTTTTTTATTATTATTTATAAACTCTGGTTATATTATAAATCTTCTATTAAAATTAACTTTTACTATTTAGAAATTATTTGATTCAAAATAATTCAATATAATTATTATTATATTATAATTATTCCTAAATAATTATGATAGTATCATGAAAAATATTTATAATTGAATTAAATACTTACAAATTATTTTCTAAATTTTGTTTTATTTTTTTAATAATAAATTTACATACAGAAGTCATATTTTGAATTTCAGATTTAGATGAACCAAAAGGAATTGGATAATCACAACAAAGCCAACATATATTATTTGATATAGGATTAATTTTAAAATGTGTAATATATGAAGAATTTATTTCATTATCTTTTATTAATTTTTTCTTTATTTCAAAATTAATACATTCATTATTTATTTTTTTAATATTATAAATTGAACATATTGTATTAATTTTAGTTTCATGATTTATTACTTCAATTGTATTTTTATTCAATCTTATCCATTTATAATTTAAATAATATAATTTCATTATATTTTCAATATTACTCATAAAATTATATATTCTTTCTTCTGAACAATATATTAATATTGATTCATAAATATATGATATTTCATTCATTTTTTCATTATAAAAATTTTTTAAAGAATGTGAAAAAGTTTTTTTTGTAATGAGAACAAAATCATTATATAATTGAATTTCTCTTTGAGAAACTTTAGATAAAAGTGTTGTTTCTAATTGAGAAATTAACTTATTTTCACAAGTGTTATCATAAAATGTATATATTATTTGGTAAGATACTAAACTTTTATTATTTTGAACATGATAAATTCTATTTACTCTTTTTATAAATGATGAATTTTCTTGAATTTTATCACCAATTATTGCAGTATAATAAGGATAAAAATTAAATTGTACAAAATATTGGGTATCAAAATTTAATATAGGATTTAGGATTTTTTGAACAGAAAATAATGCTCTATTTTTAGACATGAAATATAATTGATTTGTAAAATACATAAAAAACTTTTCAAGATCAAAATTATAACTGCAACATGAAAAAATAGTCTTTTCTTTTATTTTATTATTTTCTTGCATCTTTTATTAAAAAACAAAAGAATAAATGATATAATCATAAATCAACATATAATTTATGCAATTTAAAAAAATAAATCAATTTTATAAATAAAAATTAAAAATTTAAATAAAAAATGAGTAATAGAAATAAAAATAATATTCATCCAAAATCTGATTTAGGAGAAAACACAATAAATTACGATGAAAATGCAACAGTAGCAAATTTAAAAATAAATAAACAATCTTCAAATCTCTCATTAAAACAATCACAAAAAAAAAATGAAAATAAGAATGAAAAAGAAGAAGAAGATGATCCAAACGCAGCATTAAAAAAAAATTTAATGTTCGAACAACAAGACATTTCTCCAATGAAATTATATTGTCATCTTTCAACATCAACAGAAGTAATATTAATGGTATTTGGAATGATAGGAAGTTGTGGTTCAGGAATAGCAGGTCCATTGATGTCATATTTATTTGGTGATATGATTAATAGTTTTACTGACACACAAGGAATGTCTTCTGAAGGAGAAGTTGAATATCAACAATATTATATTTTTATGAATGAATTTCAGAAAACTATTGATAAAATGGTTAGGAAATTTTTATATATTGGTGCTGGGATGTTTGTTGCTAATTTTTTAAGTCAATTTATGTGGGCTTATTCTTCTCTTAGACAAATTCATAATTTGAAAGAAAGTTATTTTGCTACTATTTTAAAACAAGAACAAGGATGGTTTGATGAAAATAATGCTTATGAATTTGCTACTAAAGTTCAAGCACAGTTAGAACAAATTGAATTAGGTGTTGGAGATAAATTTGGTCAAGTTTTACAAATGGTTACTCAAGTTATTGCTGGGTTAATTGTTGCTTTTACTACTTCATGGAAATTAACATTAATTATGTTATGTGTCAGTCCTGCTATTTTAGCTTGTATATGTTTTTTAGTTACTGCTCTTAAAAAAACTATTATTTTAGCAAGGAAAACTTATGAAATTGCAGGTGGTATTGCTGAGGAAATGTTATATAATATTAAAACTGTTGCATCTTTTGCTAATTTTGATTTTGAAAAGAAAAGATTTGGAGAATATATTGATAAGGTACATGAATATGATAAAGAAAAAGCTTTTAAATTGGGTATTAGTATTTCTGGAGTGTTATTTTTTATTTTTTTTACTTTTGTAGTAGCTATTTTATATGGAAAAAAATTAATAATAAATGAAGAAATTAATTCTAATTCAGGTGAACCTTTTAAGTCTGGTGATGTACTTACTGTTATTTTTGCTACTTTAATGGCTATTATGTCTATTGGAGGTATTGCTCCTAATATTAAAATCATTCAAGAAAGTGCTTTAGCATCATCAGATTATTTTACTTTGTATGAAAGAAAACCAAAAATAGATTTAAGTAAATCATTTTATAGACCTAGTAGAGATAGTGTTCAAGGAAGAATTGAATTTCAAAATATTGATTTTATTTATCCTTCTGATGTAAATCAAAGGAAAATATTAAATAATTTAAATTTAATTTTTGAAGCTGGGAAAAAAGTTGCTTTGGTTGGTGAAAGTGGTTGTGGTAAAAGTACTACAGTAAATTTAATTGAAAGATTATATGAACCTGCAGCAGGTAGAGTATTAATTGATGGAAGAGATATTAAAGAATATGATATAGAATATTTAAGAAGTTTAATAGGATATGTTCAACAAGAACCAGTATTATTTAATAGATCAATAAAAGAAAATTTAATATTTGGAAGAAATGAATTAGTTGAATCATTAGGTAATACAACAGAATTAATGAAAGAAGCATGTGCAGAAGCATATGCAAAAGAATTTATTGAAAGAAATATTGAAAAATATGATTATGTAGTAGGAATAAAAGGAAGTAAATTATCAGGAGGACAAAAACAACGTATAGCAATAGCAAGAGCAATTTTATGTAAACCAAAAATACTAATATTAGATGAAGCAACATCAGCATTAGATAATAAAAGTGAAAAAGAAGTCCAAGCAGCATTAGATCATATAAGTCAAAAAAATGTAACAACAGTAATAATAGCACATAGATTATCAACAATAAAAAATGCAGATTTAATTTATGCTCTTAGAAGTGGTCAAGTTGTTGAAAGTGGTACACATCATGAACTCCTTAAAAAAAATGGTTATTATGCAGGTTTAGTTAAATCACAATTAGCACAAGATGAATTAGAATCTAAAGAAGATAATATGACAGGAATTCAAAAAAGAAAAAGTTCAATGAATCCTTTGGCAAGATTAAAAAGTGAAAAATCCAGTAGGTATTCATCACAATTAATAGCTCAAGAAATGCAATTAAAAGAATTAGAAGAAGAACCAATGCCTGTTGATCATGGTAGAGTAATGGGTATTGTTTCTGATCATAAAAAGGAAATTTTTTTAGGAGGTTTTGGAGCTTTTGTTAATGGAGCAATGAATCCTATTTCAGGATATGTTCTTGCAAAAGCAGTTAATGCACTTTCAAGTACTGATAAAAAAGTTATTAAAGATGATGGTTTATTTTGGTCTATGATGTATTTAGTTGTTGCTGTATGTCAAGCAATTACTATCTTTTTAAAAATTTCTAATTTGGAAACATTAGGTTCTCTTGTTACTTGTAAAATGAGAAAAATTGTTATTGAGAAATATTTACAGTTACATGTTGGTTTTTATGATTTTGATCAAAATGCTCCAGGTGCTCTTTTAACAAGATTATCTATTGATACTACTCAATTAAATTCAATTGTATTAACAATTGTTGGAGATATAGTTGGTACAATTGGAACTGCATCTGTTGGTTTATTTATGAGTTTTTATTTTGAATGGAAATTAACATTAATTTCATTATGTTTTATTCCATTTATTATAATTGCTCAAGTTTTAATTGGTCAAGCTAGAAGAGGAGGTAGAGATTCTGATAAATCAATTAATATTGAAGCTGGTAGTGTATTATCTGAATGTGTAATTAATACAAAAACAATTTATTCATTTAACTTCCAAAAACCTGCTGTAGAAATGTATTTAAAAATATTAAATCAAGAAAAAGCTACATTTATTAGAGATTCAATCATACAAGGTTTTTTAATGGGATTAGGAGTTTTTGCAATGTATGCAAATAATGCCACAGTATTTCATTATTCAGGAGTTTTCATTAGTAAAGGAACATTAAAATTTGAAAATATGAATTTAGCAATGAATATCGTTATGACAATGACAAATGGTATAGCACAAGGTCTTCATGGAGTAACAGATTATGGAAAAGCAAAAAAATCTTTTGCATCAGTTTTCAAAACAATAGATACTACATCAGAAATAAATGCATTTGAAGAAGCAAACAAAGGTAAAATATCAGCAGATAAATTAAAAGGTAAAATCGAATTTAAAAACGTAACATTTGCATATCCAACAAAACCAGATCAAAAAATATTAAGAAATATATCATTTATAATAGAATCTGGACAATCATGTGGTTTAGTTGGTTATTCTGGATGTGGTAAAAGTACTATAATTCAATTATTAGAAAGATATTATGATGCAACAGAAGGAGAAGTTTTATTAGATGATATAAATATTAAAGATTATAATTTATATGAATTAAGAAAAAAAATTGGATTAGTTTCTCAAGAACCTGTTTTATTTAAAAGAAGTGTTTATGAAAATATACTTTATGGTAGATTAGATGCTACAAAAGAAGAAGTTTTTAATGCTGCTAAAAGAGCAGTTATTGAAAAATTTTTTAATCAAAAAGAAATGGGAACTAAGGAAGATCCAGTTTCTGGAGGAGAAAAACAAAGACTTGCTATTGCAAGAGCTTTTTTAAAAGATCCTGTTATTTTATTACTTGATGAAGCTACTAGTGCTTTGGATAAAGAAAGTGAAATTGAAGTTCAGAAAAGTATTGATATTTTACAAGAAGGAAGAACTTCTGTCGCTGTTGCTCATAGATTAAGTACTATTCAAAATTCTGATATTATTTTTGTTTTGGAAAGTGGAAAAATAGTAGAAAAAGGGAATCATAATGAACTAATGGCTTTAAATGCTAAATATGCAACTTTATATAAATATTCTGATTCTTCTTAAATTTTTTGGAATTATATTTTTTTATTGTATTTTATAAAATTTAAAAAAAATATATTTTTATTCTATTAAATTAAATTTTAATTTATAAAATATTATAATATATATTTCAAAATTAAAATTTAGTTACTAATTTTTATTGAACTAGTATATTATAAAAAAGGACTTGGTTTGAAATGAAACCATTTTTTAAATTCATCTAATTTTTCAGGAAAATTTCTAAAAATAAAATCTTTAATATCTGCTAATTTTGCTTCTAAATTTTCAATTTTATTTTCATTAATTTTATTAATTTTAATATTTTCTTCTTTTATTTTTTTTAAAATTTCCAATTCATTTTTTTGAACAGATAAATTTTGTTCATAATTCTTAATAGTATTTTCCATTTTTGCACAAGTAACTTCTAAATTTTCACATTTAATTTTAAAAGGAAATAATTCACCAACTCTTTTTTTAACCCATTCAATAATATTTTCATCTTTAACAGGATTATCTTGAATAATTAATAATTTAACACTTCTATAAATTTCTTCAATTGATTCTTTAACTTTTTTTATTGTTTCAATAACATTTGAATGAATATCTTGTACAATTTCTGAAAATTTTTGTTCGGAATTATATGAATCCTTTTTTAATTCATCTAAAATTGTTGTTAAGTTATCAGTTTTTTTTTTAAATAAATCTTTACATTCATTAATTGATTCTTTTATTGATTCATATAAATTTTGTGTTTTAAATAAAGATACATTTTTATCACTTGGAAAATTCTGAGGTTTTTGTAATTGGAATATTGTATCATCTTTTTCTTTTATTGTATTATTAAATCTTATTTGAAGTGATTTTAAATCTTCATTTAATTTTTCATTTTCTGAATTAATATTTTTTAATTTTTTATTTAAATCATGATTATCTCTTTGTAAATTTTCTATATCATCTTTTTTTTTCTGTAATTCTAAATTTAATTCCATTATTTTATTTGTTTTTATTTCTACTTCATTTATTAAACCTAATCTATTTTCATTTAATATTTGACATTTTTCTAATTCTTCTTTTAATTGTGTTATTTTAAGTTCTTCTTTTGCTTTTATCATTGGATCATTTGCTTTTGTTAAATCATTTTTTAATGTCCTAATTTCTAATTCATATTTATCATTTTTTTGTTTTAATTCACTATTTTCTTTTTTTAACTTTTCAATTCTTTCATTTGCATTATTTAATTCTTTCATTAAATTATTTTTTATATCTTCATGAATAGAATTGTGTTCAGAAATTAAAGAAGTATCATTAATATTAACAATATTAATATTATTATTATTATTAATATTAATATTATTTCCAACATTAGAATTAGTTGTTGGAATATTTAATTTTTTTATCATTTCCAAAATACTTTTTCTCTTACTTTTTATTATATTATTAATTTCTTTATTAGTAGTTTCAGTTCTTGCATTTATCATATGAGATTCTAACCATTGTCTTTCAGTAATTTTTTGTTCAACTAAAACAGGTCTTAAAGGAGGATTAGCATCAAACCAATTATGATTAAGAATTTGATCAATAGTTAATCTTTCTTTTGGGTTTTGTTTTAATATTTTTGATATTAAATTCTTAGCTAAAGGAGGAAAATCATCAACCCAATTAATTTTATGTTTTTTAATATTAGAAAATAATTCTCCTTGATTCATTCCTCTAAAAGGTGGTTTCCCAGCAAGTAATTCAAACATTAAAACACCTAAATCCCAAATATCAACTGAAGTATCATGTCCTTCTTTTTTCACCATTTCAGGAGCTAAATATTCAGGAGTACCACAATAAGTTTTCCTTAATTCATTATTTGAAGAAACATAATTTGACCACCCAAAATCAGCTAATTTAACTCTACCATTTTCATCTAATAAAATATTTTCTGGTTTAATATCTCTATGAATTATAGGAGGATCAAATGAATGAAGATATTTAACTGCACTTAATATTTCTCTCATATATTGTGCTGTTGTTCTTTGATCAAAACGACCTTGTTTTTTTAATAAAGAATATAATTGACCTTTTGATGCATAATGCATTATTAAATACAAATTATCATCATCTTCAAAATGATTAAATAATTTTATTATATGAGGATGATTTAATTTATACATTATTTCTATTTCTCTATTTATTTGTTCTGTCATTTTTTGGTCTATTATATTTTGTTTATTCATTACTTTTATTACATAAATTTTACCTGTTGATTTATGATGGACTTTCCATACTTGACCAAAACCTCCTTTTCCTATTGCACGATCACCGTCTGAAAGAAAGTCTTCTTTACAACATTCTTTTTCAAGACCTTCACGAACTGATGGTGAGAGGAAAAGAATACGATTTTTTACACGATTTATCATTATTTTTTTTTCCATTTTAAAAAATATTTAATAATTTGCTTTTTTAAAAAACAAATTAATATTAATTTTTTAATTATTAAAGTAAAAAATAATGAATTGTTGTGATTTTAATCCCATTGTAAAACAAAGTGAAGAAGGAGCTATATATACACAAAAATTGAGATTTTATCTATATATTTATCTTTTTTTTTCTCTTTTTAGAACTTTAACAATTCCTAATGGACAATTTCTTTATGAAATGATAATTGGTTTTTTTATTTTTTTAATGTCATGTCAACTTTCATTTTATTTTGGAATGTTTGTTATTTTATTTTTATTATTTCAATTATTCTTTGAAATACTTACATTATTAACTTTTCTTCAAGCAATTTATTTATTATTTACACCAATTAATCCTTTTATATTACTTATTCAAAGTTGTATTGTTATAATATATATTATGCTAATTAAATGGACATTCATTTGTTATAGAGAATATAAAGCATTATTCTATGAACAAAATAGTAGTGGATTTGGAATGGGATATACACAAATGAGAGATGAGGAACAAGGATATGGTAATGCTAATTATAATAATTATAATTATGGGAATAATAATAATAATGAAGAAAGAAAGACTTTTGTACCTTTTACTGGAAGAGGAACAACATGGGGATAAATAAATTAATATTTTAAAAAAAAGAAAAATAAATTTATTTTATATGTATAATATATTCTATAATACTATAATAAAAATATAAAAAAATACCCAAAAAAAATAACAAAAAAAATAAAAGTCACATAAAAATATCATTACTACTAGATACCTTCCCAACATATTTATCCATATTCCAATATCCAGAAGCAATAATATTACCTTTAGAATCAAATAATTTCCCCATTCCATGTTTTTTCCCTTTAGAAAAAAAACCAGAATATTTTTCTCCTTTATTATTTTCACAAACACCTCTTCCATTAATAAAACCATTTTTAAAATTTCCAAAATATTTATCTCCATTTTTCATAATAAAAGTACCTTTCCCACAAATGATATTATCTTTAAATTCTCCTTCATAAACATTTCCATCATTAAAAATAAATTTCCCTAATCCATTAGCTTTTCCATTTTCCCAATTACCTTCATAAATATTACCATTAGAAAAAAAATATTTTCCATAACCTTCTTTTAAATTATTAGAATAATTTCCAATATATTTATCACCATTATTATGATAACGAATACCTTTACCATCAATTTTACCATCTTTCCATTTACCAGAAAAAACTTCTCCATCAATTTGAGTTAATTTACCATAACCATCATGTTTATTATTTTTAAAATCTCCTTCATAAATTGTTCCATTTTTTAATTTCATATAACCAAATCCTTCACGAATTCCATTTATTAATTCTCCTTCATAATAATCTCCATTATTATAATAAAATATTCCTTTTTTAGGTAAATTATTTTTATTTATATATCCTATGAAAATATCATTTGTTTGAAATAGTTTTATTGTTATTTGATTATAATTATCTTTGAATATTTTTTTTGAAAGTGATGAATTTATGTATTGAAGGTATTTTTGATATTGAGTTGTTTGTTCTATTTTTCTTTTTGATAATAAGGTTCCGTTATAACCACAAAAATATAATATTTGATTTATTAATTTTTGGTGAGTTTCTTCTTTTGGATTGTGAAAGTTTAGGTTTTTAGATTTATTTTGAATTGGGAAACGCATATCAATTATTTTTTTATCTTTTGGTGTTTGGGGAAATTTATGTTGAAGTGATACTAATTGTTTTTCTTTTATTATTTCATTATCATCTTCAATTTCTTCATTATTTTGATTTATTACTAACTTTTGTTTTGATTTTATTGATGAAATTGTATTTATACTTGAAGTATTATCTATTATTTCATCATCTTCTTCATCAATTTGAAATGTTGTTTTTTGATTTACTGTATTTGTACTATATTTATTAAAATTATTATTTGAATTATTATTATTTAAATTTGAGAAATTAACATTTGTTGTATATGAATGAATTAAAGAATTTCCTATTTTTGTTGATTGTGATGTTATTAAATGATGTTTATATAAATTTGTTGATGGCTTTAAATTATTGTTATTGATTAATATTTTTTCCTCATTTTTATTTTCAAATATTTTTTCATTGTCTTTATTTATTAATTGAGATTTAAAAATATTTCTTTCTATTTTTTCACTGTTATTATTTATATCTATTGTTTTACTATTTATATCCATTTTATCATTACTGTTTATTAAAGATATTTTTATATTTTGAATATTTTTAGGTGATATTTCTATTTTATCTTTTCCATTACTATTTGAATCAGTTTCTCTATCACTATTACTTGATATTTTTTTTAAGTTTTCTTGTGATGAATTATTCCTTTTTAAAATATTTAAATTTATATTTATATTTTTTGTATATTTTTTAAGTTTTTCAATCTTTTCTTGTTCATAATTATTATTAATATCATTTTCATTTTCATTCTCATTTTCATTTTCATTTTCATTTTGTAATGTTTTTGTTTGTAATGAAAATAAATTTTTAGAAGAAAGAATAGAAAAATCATTATTAGTATTATTACAATTAATAAACTCATCATCAATTTTTGAAATTTTATCAAAAGAATCAATCAAATCATTATCATCTTTTTTATTATCTTTTGATTGAAAATTTTTAGATATTTTAAATGTATTTTTTTTAAAGAGTGAATTCATTTCATCTTTAAAAGAAACATTTAACAAACTTTTTTCTTCTTTTATAGGAATAGCATCTAAAGTTTCGTTAATATTATCATTTTTAATTTTTTCATCATCAAAACTTATTTTATTGGCAACTAAATTACTGTTTGTATTACTAAATAAATTAGGTTCAGTATGAACAAATTTATATTCAGTAGAAAATTTATTCAAATTAGTAATTTTCATTTTTGTTTTATCAAAGGAAATAAGTTTTTGATGAAAACTTATTTGATTACTTGATAATTTTTTAGTTTTTGATTTTGTTTTATTTCTTAATATTTCTGGTTTTGAATAAACAATTTGTTTTTCTTTTAATTTTGGTGAATCAATATTAAAAATTATTTTTATTACTTCTTCTAATTTTATATTTGGAATACATGATTCTATATTTAACATATATTGTATTTTATCAATTGGACATGAACTACAATTTTTATTTTGATGATTACATAAAATACAATGTTTACAAAATGTATGACCACATTTTGCTACTAAAGGACGATGTTTATTCATATCAAAATTATTACGACATATATCACATTGTAAAACATTTTCTATTTTTACCATTTTTTAATTATTTTTTTTAAATTTTTGAATTTGTAATTTTTTTATTTGAATATTAATCATAAATTATATAAAATAAAAAAATTAATTATTTTAATTATTTATTATTTTTTTATAATTTATCACTAGATTCATTCAAATATTCTTCATTTAAATGGGTAT
>Ga0256407_10008432_pt1 | contig 15135 bp, 1 predicted proteins | sample RumenRJG_04DNA_FD_193489 | JGI IMG/M metagenome (GOLD analysis project Ga0256407, IMG submission 193489) | Bovine rumen microbial communities from Lethbridge, Alberta, Canada - RJG_04 | ecosystem: Host-associated > Mammals > Digestive system > Stomach > Rumen | place: Canada: Alberta | collected... | reverse complement strand
TAAAATATATACAAATAAATGGGGATTGGGGATTGGGGATTGGGGATTGGGGATTGGGGATTGGGCCCAATCCCCAATCCCCAATCCCCAATCCCCAATCCCCAATCCCCAAAAGTTTCTATTAATTTTTTATTATATTTATAATTAAATAAAAAATTTAATAATTATATATAAATAAAATATATTTTAATTAAATCAATTAATATTAACTATTTTAAGATTTAACTATTTTTCGATTTTCTAACTATCTTTAGATTTTTCATATAAAATAAAAAAAAAATTTGCTTATTAAATTAATTTAATGATTAAGGAAAAAACAAATAAAGAATATTTGTTTCTTCTTGAATTAAAGAAGCCAAAAGTAGAGGATGCTAATGATAAAGTTGAATTCACAAATCTAAAAGATAAAGATAATGCTCCTAAATGCATTCAAACCAAGGAAGAAAACGATAAAATAGTCAAAGTATTCAAATTTAATAGTAAATCAATTAAAGATAATAAAGCTTCTTTTGAATTCTTTTTTGATGGAATAAAATACAAACTTAGCCTAGAAAACATAAAAGACAAAACTTTTATATTTGATGCAACTTTACTTTCTAATAAAAAAATAGAACAAAAATTAAGCTATCCTGAAAAAATGAATTATTTCGACGAGGCTTTGAACACTCAGAAAGAATACAAAAAATTGAACCTTCTATATAATGATTCAATAAAACTTTGTGATAAAAAGAAAAGTTTCGACTTTTTAATTAATATTTTTGTTAAAGTCTATAATACAGATTTATGCTCTAAACTTCTTGAAGTTTTCAATAAAAATTTAGAGAAGTTTGCTGATGAAATAAATAAAGAAAAATTGCAGAAATATAAATTTGCTTTTAATCAAATATGTGAAAATATAGATGATACAATTTTGAAATTATCTTTGGGCAAAACTGATTTTTACGGGTTAGTTTTGTGCTATTTAAATAATTGCAACAATGAAAAATATAAAGAATTATTCGATTCCCTTGTTAAAAATGATGAAAATATTCTTTTTGATGTTTTATTGAAATATAAATTATTTTTCAAAAAGCAAATAGATATAAATAAAGAACTAGCTAATGAAATTATCAAATATGCTGCGAAAAAAGACTTTAAAACATTTAAAGAAGATGCACTATTTTATTTAAAGGATATTAATACATTTTTAGAAATAATAGAGAATAACCAAGAAGATATAATAAAAATGAAGGGATTTGAGCCAATTGAAATTCCAGAGATAAAAGATGGTGAAGAAATTAATTTTGGAATAGTTAATCCAAAAATTGATTCAACAACTAATTTTTCCAAAAATCAAAAAAAGTTATTAATATATTTGAAAGGTAAATTTTGGGAAAGCTTAGCAAAAAAATGCTCAGGAATAAATAAGGATAATATCGAATATTGTTCTACTATAAGAATATTGTTTAATAAATATAATAGTATGATTGCTGGTATATTGCCAAAAGAAAGCATAATGAAAAGAGATATAAATAGTAGTTTTAAGAAGGGAACTTTCACTCATCAGATCGATAAACTAATAAAAGAATATATCAAAATCACTCCAAAGATTACTAATATAGAAATAATTGAATTAATAAGAGATTATGATAGATATTATTCGGAAGAAAGATATGTAAATAAAAGAGAACCAGAAATATTAGAGAAAATTGATTTAGAAGATATAAATGATAATTTCCTAGAAAAATTTAAAGAAATGAATTTCGAAAAAATTTTTGAAAATAGCTTAGAAAATTTTTTAATGATATTTACCAATAAAATAAAAAAAATTTCTGATTTTGATAATATATTCAAGTTAATAAATATTAATAATCTAGGGGCGAAAAAATCGACTTATCTTAGACAATTAAAGAATAAATATAATATTGCAATTAAATCTAGAGTGAATGATTTATCAGAAAATAATGAGAGCTTAATAAAAAGTTTGGTAAAAGTGACAACTTTTATATGTTTAAATGAAGAAAAAATTGAATTCCTAGAAAAAACAATAAGTAAATCAATTATATTAAAGCCAGAAATAAAGCATAAAATTTATATCGAGCTTATTAAATTTTGTAAAGAAAATAAAAGTGACCAAATAAAAAAATTTATAATACAACATTTTTCAAATATATTAAATTCTGGAACATTGAAAAAAAATAATTTGAAAGAATTTATAGATTTTATTGCAAATTTAAGTGAAAATGATGCAAATGATTTTATTGAAAATTTAGACAATAAATTTTATATTGTGGAAAAAGAATTTTATTCAACAGGTGAAAACTTAAATATTCAATTATTTAATGAATTATTTAATAAACAAAAATTAAATATAAAAGATGATAACAAATATAAAAAAAGTAATATTAAAATATTGACTAAAATAGCAAAAGATAAAGAAAATAAAGAAATAAAATTTGAATATTTAAAAAATTTCTCAAAAGATAAGAAAGAAATAATCATGGAAAAATTAGGTACTTTAACTTTTGTACCAGATATAGATGTGAATGAGGATGAATATTATGATGATATATTAAAATATTATAAAGAAATGAATGATACTTTGATAAAATTAACAAATTATAAAAATAATTTGGAACTATATCATTCAGTTATTAAAAAAGACGATATTATAAAAATGAGTTCAAATATCGAAACAATACAAAAAGAAACTTATTCAAGCTTTAAAAAAAGAGAAGCAGAAATTCAAGAATTATTCGATGGTTCAGTTGAAATTGTAAACAAAGTTCAAGGATTATCAAAAATTTTTCCAATTTTTTTTCAAAGTGAAATTCAAAATAATAAAAATAATAAATCAATTGATATTTTTGATAAAGCATATGAAGAGTTCATAAAATTTAAAAAAAAATTAGTTGATTTAGGTCCAGAATTCCTTAAAAAAGATACAGGATATTCAAAAAATAGTGTTAAAAACAAAATTATTGATTTATCTAAAGTGGATAAAACTATTCAAAAAGAATTGACTTCATTAATGAGTGGTGAGAAGCAAAATGAAGAGGAAATTACAATAATGATGCATGAAAAAGATTTCGAAAAAGACTTGAATGCAATTTTTGAATTTTTTAGCTGTTTTAAAGATAATGAAAATATAATTAGAGATTTGGAAGAATGGAAAGATAAATGTAAAGATCTTTCTGATGTAGAAGATTCTACAAAAATGAAAAATGTTTTAATAGAATTAAAAAAAGAGGGAATTTATGATTATAATAAAAGGATCGAAAGGGAAAGTGATTATATCAAATTTTTTAATCTTTTCACAGAAAATAAACAAGCTCTTGCTTTTTTATATCAACACACTACTGAAGATCTAAAGGATTTAGATCAAAAAATAGATCCTAGTGGAAAAGACCTTAATTTGAAAGATTATTCTGACACTATGGATTGTGTACATTTTTTTCAAGAACTTAAAAAAATTGAAGGAGGACTTAAAGAAGTTATTTCTCATATAAAATTAAAATTAAGTGAAAAAGATTCAATTATTACTTTAGAAAGATTTAGGCATTATATAGATATTTCTCGTTCTATTAGTGAACTAAGTGAAAATTACGATTTTTCTGATAATGTTTTTAAAAAAATTGATGAAATTTTAATAGAATCAAAATTCATTTTTATTAAAAATGAAGATGACTTTAATAAGATAATTCGAAAGGAAGATAAAGTCATATATGATCCTATTAGTTTAGAAGAGATTAAAGAAATATCCAATAAAATACAGTTAAAACAAGAAGAAAAAAAAGATTTAGTCGTTGATGAAAAATCAAATAATTATGTGAAAAAGAGAGAAAAATTAAAATTTTTTAAAGAGTTGGCTATTAATATAGAAGAAATACATGAAGTAATGGATATATTAAGAACAAAAGGAAGTACATTACCTATATCGATTAGCATTGATATATCCTATCCAGAAGTTAAATACTATTTAGGACAAAATGAAAAAAAAACAGATTTTAAAGATATTCAAAAATTTTTATCTGCTGCGAAAATTAATATAAAAAATAAATTGGATTCAGTTTATAAACAAATGACTACGATTAGATTTTTATCTGGAAAACAAATAGATAGTATTTTAAGTCATATTCAATTTAGTACAAAGATAAATTCATTTTTAAGATATATTTTAAATTATACAGATTCTAAAGAAATAAAAGAAGGAAAAAAGGCCTTTCAAAAAAAAACAGAAGATTATATAAATGAAATCAATAATTATAATAGCGATTCTTTTAATATTATTCACGATTATATATTAAGTTTATTTTATGAAAATAAATCGTCAATTAAAAATCATTATAAAAGTATTTCAATAAAGGAAGAATATGGATTTGAACTTAAAGGATTATTTACCTATTTTTCAAAAGCTGATTCATTAGAAGAGGATATTTTACAAATATATTTAGATAAAGTCGGAAAAATTCCTATAGCACAAAATATATTAATTAGTAGTAAAGAAACTTCATATGAGGAAATGCAGGCTTTTTTCCATAGGGCAATATTGTGTGAAGAAAATGCCTTATTTATAGTTGAATTAAATGGCTCTTTTTCTCCTTATCAACAAAGAAGTATGAATATTTTCATTGATAAGATTTTAACCTATCTAAATAATGATTATAATAAAAAAAACGAGGATAATAATATAGATAAGAGTGAAACCCACAAATATATGAAATCATGCTTAGTTTTTGTTTATAATAAAAAAGATGAATCTTTTCTTAATGAATTAAAACAATATAATCCTAAAGAATTGGAAATGCCTGAAATGCCACAAAATTCATTATTAAATAGTAATTCGAAAAGTTCTAGGTCTTCACGTACTACTACAATATTCGCTCCTTTAAAAGAGGAACTTTATAAAAAGACTCACATTGTTCAATCGGAAATTTGCGGACTGGGAAAAACAACTCAAATAAAAAATAAAATAAAAGATTCAGGGAAAATATATATTTATTTTCCTTTAGGTGGAAATCTAACTAAAAAAATAATTTATAAAAAATTAGATGATATTATGAAAGAAATTAATGCTAAAACAAAAAATAATTATGAGGATATTGCAATTCATTTGGATTTGCTTGATAGTAAAGAAAATATAGTTTCAATTTTGAATGAATTTCTTTTTTCATTTTTAATAACCAAATTTTATTCAAATGATGAAAATGTTATTTATATTCCAACAAATATTGAAATATATATTGAAATTCCAAATAGTTTCAAAGATTTTATAAGTCATTACGGAATATTAAAGTCCTTTATAAGAGAAAATGAAAAGATAACAATAGATAATCTTCCTGAGTTGAATTTGCCAGAAGATAAAATTAATTTATTTAAAAATATGTTAGGCATAAGTGATAATAAGGAAATATACAAATGGCTCAAGAAAAAAATTAAGATTAAGAGGTATTCTTATCACCAAATACATATATTCATAAATCTTTTTATTTGCCAATATAATATTTTCAAAGGAGAAAAGATTTCTTTTTTGGGTAAAAATGGTGAAGATGTGACTGACCAATGTATTGATTCTTTTGCTGAAGCAACAAAATATTTTACTTATGGAGGCTTTTCTAAATTATTATTAGATAAAAATGAAAATCAAGAAACTCCAAAAGACGAGATAGATATATTATCTCAAGAATATGACAATGATTTACAAAATGAAAAATTTAATAAAAAATTAATATTTGTTGTTGAAAATAAAAATGGAAAATTTGGGGAATATATAGGTATATATTACAAATTAAATCTTTCAGAAGAAGCATTAAAAAACGGAGAAGCACTCGGAAAATTATCAGATGAAGAAAAAATAGAAAGAGAAAAAAATATGAAAAAAATGCCTATTGAAATTTTTGAGAAATTTGAATATTTAAATATATTAAAGACCATATTAGATTTAGATAATCCTGTTAGAACTGATGAAAAAACTGGTGAAACATTAAAATCATTGCAAGAAATAGTAGAAAAAGATGATTATATAATAACATTAGATAACTTTAGAAAAATGATATTAATTCTATATAGAATAATTGCAGATATACCAGTTATTCTAATGGGTGAAACTGGTTGTGGTAAAACTGCTTTAATTAAAAAATTAAATCAATTATTAAATAATGGAGAAGAAACTTTAGAAACTATTAATATTGATCCAAGTTATGACGATAAAAAATTAACTCAAAAAATGAATGAGTTAAATGAAAAAGCAAAAAAGTGTAAAGGAGAATTATGGGTATTTTTTGACGAAGTAAATACTTGCGATTCTCTTTCTCTTATTACTGAAATATTTATTAATAGAACTTTTGGAGGCAAAAAATTGGCTAAAAATATAAGAATTATAGGTGCTTGCAATCCTTATAGAAAAAAAAATAAAAACAAAAATATATGCGGATTAACTTATAATTATGGTGATGAAAATGAAGTTCCTTTAGTGTATTTAGTTAATATTTTACCACAGTCTTTGATGTATTACGTTTTTAATTTTGGTCAATTAGAAAAAAAAAATGAAGATAAATATATTTCTAGTATTATTTCTGATATTATTCCTGATCAGAAATTAAAAGAAGCTACTAAAAATGTTATTAGTAAATGCCATGATTATTTAAAAGAAGCCTTTGATCCTTCAGTTGTTTCTTTGAGAGAAATGAAAAGATTTAAAAAAATATACAATTTTTTAATTGAATATTTTGGAAATAAAAAAAAAGTCCAACCAAAAAAAAGTGGAAATGAAGAATCTACTAAATTAAAATCTATTATTATTTCAATATATTTATGTTATTATATTCGATTAGTTGATGAAAAAACTAGAACTAATTTTGATGCTGAATTGCAAGGACTTTTTAAAGAATTAGTAAATTATAAATTTGACCCAAAAAATCAGGAAAATTTTAATGAAAATGATGTAATATATGATGGCGATTTAAAAAATGATCTAAAATTTAATTATAATATAACTGATTTTAGCCAATTTCATTTCAGTAATATTCTTTCTTATGAAGAAGATTTTATATTACAAAATATAAACTTAAATAAAGGAATAGGAAAAAATAAATCTTTAAAAGAAAATATTTTTTTATTATTTACTGCTTTAGTTACTAATATACCTTTAATAATAATAGGAAAACCAGGAAGTAGTAAAACCCTAAGTGCTCAAATAATTTGTAAAGAAATGGAAGGTAAATATTCAAAAAAAGAATTCTTTAAATTATATCCTTCAATTATTCAAACTTATTTCCAAGGCTCAGATTCCACAACTCCATTTGACGTTGATGATATCTTTGTTAAAGCGGAAGGTAGATTAGAAGGACAAAAAAAAAGTAAAATTACTGATTTACCCATTGTAATGATTTTATTCGATGAATTGGGATTGGCTGAAAGATCAAAATATAATCCTTTAAAAGCTTTACATAGTCATTTAGAACTTGATGGAAACACAAAAGGAATTTCTTTTATTGGTATTAGTAATTGGACTTTAGATGCTGCGAAAATAAATCGTGCTTTAGTTTTATCAGTTCCTGATTTGGATAGTAGTTTAGGTGACTTGAAGACAACATCAAAAAGTATTGCGGAAAGTATCAATGATAATTTTGGCTCAAATAAAATATTTGATAAAATATTACCCAATGTCTATCATGAATTTAAGGATAATTTGAAATTATTAAAAATATTGACTGTCTATAAACAGTATGAATTACAAGAATATAAGAATTTAATAGATAAATATAAAAAAGATGAGGATTTCCAAAAAATATTTCCAGGTTTAGATTTAAAAAATGAAGAAAATAATTTAAAAATATATGAATATGAAACTTTCAAAAAGAAAAAAAATGATTTAAAAAAATTTATAGAAGAAAAAAAAAAGATATATATGAAAACACATAAAGAAAAAAAATCAAATATCAATTCAGAAGAGAATTTATTTATAGGAGAAGAAATATTAAATAATAAAGACTTTCAAAAATTATTAGAAAATGATAAAAAAATTAAAGAAGATTTTCTTGGTAATAGAGATTTTTATTATATAATAAAAGGTTTAGCCAATGAAATGAATGATAATAATCTTGATTATAAGGCTATAATTAAACAATATATTGAAAGAAATTTTGGAGGCTTTGAAATAACAATTGATTTAGAAAAAGATTATGAATTCCAAAAATATAAAGAAGAGAAATATACAAAATTTTTGGAAAGAATATCATCAAGGCAAAAATGGACTTCTGTTCAAATTTTTGAAATTATTTTTAATATTTATTGTGAATTAAATGAGGAACCAGATTCAATTATTGATGAAGCCAATTTAGATGATTTTAAATATATGAAGAATATTGTTGATAATATTAGAGATATAAAAAGTAGATATTTACTTTTAGGAATAAACTCTTCTTTAGCTTCATTAATCAAGCAAAAAATTGAGAAAGATTTAGGAAAGAAAGTTTATTTCCATGTAGGAAGTCCTTTTCCTAATGATAAAAATAGTAAGGATTATCTAGATAAAAAAATCATTGAAATTCAGAAACATGGTGAAAGCGAAAAAGGTGATATAATTATACTACATAATTTAAACCAAATTTATCCATATTTATATGATTTATTCAATAAAAATTTTATTAAGAAAGATGGGAAACAATATGCTAGGATCAGCCTAGGAAATTACACAGAAATACTCACTCCTATTAATAGATCTTTCAGAATTATTGTTATGGTTAATAATAATTATTTAGATAAAATTGAGCCACCTTTATTGAACCGATTTGAAAAATTACTTCTTCCTTTTACTCAATTAATAGATGAAGAACAAAACAATTTTGCTAATAATATAATTTCTTCTGAACTAGATATGAAAAAATATAAAGATAAAATAAATTATAGATTAAAAAATTTATTAATAGGATGTCATAAAGAGCACTTATTAGCAATGATTTCTTATGAATTAGATTCTAATGATAAAAATATTAAAAATCCAAAAAACATTAAAGAAAATATTTTTAAAAAAATATTTAAACTATTGCCACAAGATATAATAGTCAATTTAGATGATGATAATGAAATAAAGAAATTATATATTTCTAAAAAAGAATATTATAATTTAGAGCAATATTTGAATACCAAGCCAGCATATCAAATATCTATCGTATATACCTTCAGTAGTATAAAAACATTAATAAATGATGTTGATGAATCCTCAAGTTTTAAAATGATTTCTGAAATCGAAAGTGAAAATCAATTATCAAGGAATATAAAAAATATGATAACAGAAAAAGATGATGTTAAAAAAAAAGATAAAAAATTTAATAAATATAAAAATTATATTTTTATTCATTTTGATGAATCAAATTCTGATAAAATAGGATTTCTTATTAATTTTGTAAGAAATAATTATGCCAACAATGAAGAGCTTAAATTTATTTTTATTGTCCATATTAAAAGAAATTTCAAAGTAGATAAACCAAGCGAAAAAATATTTGCTGTTCCTGATATTAATTCCGACATTTATCAATTATTTATTGATAACTTAAATGGTCTAAATATAAAATTAGAAGAAGTGATATCCAATCCTATTCAAAGTCTTATTGATAAAGGTTTAGTTAATATCGAAGATGAATTTAATAACGCTTTAACAAAATTCATAAATGATAATTTAAATAACTTTTATGGAGAAAATGATAAAATTGACTGCGATAACTATAAAGCAAGACTTGAACAACTTTTCCAAGATGATAAATTTAATGAATTAAAAAAATGCATAATTAAAAAAATAGAAGATTATATAGAAAATCCCGAAGAAAATTCAATGAATGTCATTGAAAATATTTATCAACACAGATTAATAGATAAAGATACTGTTGATTTAATTGAGGTTATAAAAGACTTTGTTAAAAAAGAAATAATTTCGAAATATATAAAAATAATTTTATGTAAATTAGAAGACAAAAATATTTTAACTACATTATTAGTTCTATATAATAATAAAAATTTAAATTACGAAACCTTACAAGAAACAATAAAAGAAATGGTAATTCAATATATAGAAAAAATAAATGTTGAAGAAGATATTTATAAACCTAAGTTCATTTTAAGTTTTATAATTCCTTGCTTTATTGAATTTTATAAAGCCATATCAGATTATATTATTCAAAATATTAAAAATGATTTTTTCAAAAATGAAAAAATGATAAGAAATTTTTCTAGCAATAAAAAAAATGAAAATGATACAAAAGAAAGCTATCACAAAAAAGAAGAATATTTATTATCTTTAACTTATGAAAAACTTGAAGAAGACAAATTCTTCTTTGAAAATATTAAAAAAATTCCTACTGATTTAATATTGAATGATTATATTACATATTTTTTAATAAAATATTGTTCTGAAGATGGCGATTTTGAAAATGTAGCTAACTTTTATGATTTGTCTTATGATGATTGTAAACATAAATTAATAAATTTAATATTAAATATAAGATTCCAAAGCAAAAAAGAAAATGATTCAATTGAGTCTTTATTAAGAAAAATTAATTGGATCTTAGGAAACAAGGATTATATAAAAAAAATATTAAACATTTATGAAGAATTAAAGAATATATTCCAAGAAAATGAATATATAACAATTATTCAAAGAACTTTAAAGGAACAAAAATTAAGATATATAACCCACGAAAAAAAAAATCCAGCAATTACTACAGAAGTAAATGAATGTTATTATAAAATAATAGCTTCTTTTTGCTATTCAATTATTCCTCCTTATATTGATTTCAAAAAGACAATAAAAACAATTGATTATATTGATTCATTAAAAAATGCAATGAAAATAATAAAAGGATTGAATGATGATTTAAATATTTTTTCGATAGAAGTTGATTTAATTGAAGAATTAATTAAAATATATGATATTTTATCGTTAAATGAAAAATTGGATGGAGATAAATTAACAGAAATTTGTTTAATTTTAAAGAACAGTAATTTAATTTTACAAACAAATGAACAAATTCAATCTGAAGAATTAGTTGGAGAATTTAAAAATTTAATATCTTCATTAAATAAAACATTGACAGATAATGATATAAAATATTTTGAATTATTGAAATTTATTTTCTACAAAGAAACAAAGAAAGTTCCTGATGTAAGATACAGAGCAGCGATTTTCCAAGAAGTAATAAAAGATGCTGAAGTAATAATTAATTCAAATAATATTTTGCAAATATTATTATTCCCAATAGTAAAGCCAAAAAAAGATATTTTCCCAAAAAGCATTATAGATATATTAAAAGCGACAGATTATGATGTTGCTGTTATTATAGAAAATATTTTATCACCAAATAAAAATAGAGACGAAACAATTTATAATGCCTTAAATGAAACTTTATTATATTATTTCGAAAAAAATGCTTTAATTTACTTTAATGACCTTTTCAGGGGAAAAGATAAAATATTATTTGAAAATGATGAAGACGCCGAAGATAAAAAACCAGAAAATAGAGACGCCGAAAATAAAAAACCAGAAAAAAGAACAGGTCCTTTGAAATTATTCAGTAAATGTATTAAATATTTACTTGATTATAATAAGGGTAATACTAAACTTGATGGGAAAAATACAAATATTTGTAAATTATTTTGTGTTGGGTATATAAGAGCTTACTGTTCTACATTCATTGATTTAATAGATTCAGGAAGTCCAAATTTAAAAGATTCATCAAAGATTATCAAAGAAATAAATAATTCTAAAGGATTAAGTAAAATTATTTCTTTTTATGTTTGGAAAGCGATATATAATAGAAACAAAAAAAATATAGATATATTTATAGATTTAGAATATATCACAAAATACAAATTAAAAGAATTTAGTTGCTTTAAAAATGTAGAAATTTATGAAAATCCTTTTAGTTATGATTTAATAAATCCACAAGATAAAGATATTTATGATAAATTTAATCAAACATTGGAAAAATATAGAGAAAAGAAATTCGAAAAAGTTGATTTGGAAGAATTTAAAATAGATAAAATTGGTATTGATATATTTTGCTTTTCTTCTAGTATTTTCATTTTATCGAGATTAAAACAGAAGCAATTCATTAATGGGCCAATTTATAAGAATTTCTTTGATAATATTTGCACACCTTTGTATAAAAATAATGATAAAATATTTAGTGCAATTAAATTATTATACGAGCCTAAAAAATATAGTAAATTACAAGTGGAGTTAGGTATTAATTCCGATAATTTAAATATTATTCTTCATTCATATAGATATTTTATCAATGAATTATATTCAAATTCTACTAATACTATTTACAGTGTCTTTTATGGCAGGCGTTTGGATCAAAGTAAAATTAATAATAGTTTATTTCCAGGAAATGATATCAAAAATATTCCTATTCACTCATTATATTCAAAAATAATTGACCATTTTAATAATATTCCTAATCAAGGATGCTTTGTATGCTTATGCAAAGAAGGAGGCTGTTATCATAGTATTCAAGGCGGAATACCTTCAGAAAAATATGAGAATTTAAAATGTAAAAGTTGCGGCCAAAATATCGGATCTGAAATGAATAATAGAGGATTTTATTCACCTATTAAAAGAGATAATTATTATAGAATATTAAAAACTGAAGAAGATACCCAACGAGATGAAGAAAAAAATGGAGATAAATATAATAATATGAGCTTGGATGATTTTAGAACAAATTATGTTATACCTGAATTCGAAGAAGAAAAAGGAATTCAAAAAAGTGATGAAGACTTCTTTAGAAAAGATTCAAAGATTGTAAGATCTTTAAGTCAAATTTCTTATAGAATATTAAACTATATATTATATTCACATCTTCTTTTTTCTAAAGTTTATAATGATACCAAAAATTTAGATAAATATTTACCAGATAAAATGACTTGGACTCAATTAATTAGTGAATGCTGGTCTATGATAAATTATGAATTAAACAAATTAGGAATAAATTCTATAGATTTATTTATGAATTATATCTTCTTGGATTTATTTTCTATTTTGAATAAACATAAAACAATAACTGAATATTATGAATTGGAAGAATTCGAAAAAAAATTGGATGAATTAATCCAAAAAAAGATTCAAAGTTTTAAAGAAAATTATAAAAATTTAAATAAATCAATGAATGATAAGTTTTCTTTCCAAGATATGATAGAAGAAAAATATAATGATCTAAACAAAAATGAATATCCATTTTATGAATATTTTTACTATTCTGATTATATAAATGAAGCCTATTTATTAGATAAAGTAAAATCAAAAAAAGATAAATATCCTGTTTTATTCAGAGTTTTAGAAAATAATATTAATAAAAAAGAAAATAAATACTCCCTTGATAACCTTCCCAATTTCAATGAAGTTTTGAATTTATTCAGCGAAAAATATTTTAATTCAATGAAAAGAGATAAAGCACTTAATTTGCAATTAAAAGATCTCAAAGATGAAGATATCTATAATCTAAATAGAAATGCAATCAAAACATTTATAGACTTTTATAATAATTTAAAATATACAGACGCAAAAGGCCAAAATCTGGTATTATCAGAAGAAAGTAAACTTGCATATTTTTTCATCGATGATCAAAATGATTACGGAAAAAGTTATAAAAAAATATATAATGAATTTATCAAGGAACAAAATTCTGAAATTTCAGATTTATTAGATAATAAAATAGAAAATGAAGTCTTTGAGAGAAATTGCAAGGATAAAATTAATATTCAATCCGCTAATTCAAATGAGGTATTTATAACTAATTTATCCGATAAGTTTTCTTTAGTTGAAGTAATATTTAATAATTCTTATAGAAAAATTGCATTTGATAAAAATTGTAATTCATATAATCAATTTGAAGTGGACTTAAATATGATAGAAGATGAAATTACTGAACTTTTATTAAGGAATAAAAAGCTATTCAATGATTCAATAATTAACTTTATTTATTCTAATGAAAAATTGGAATTTGAAAACAAAAATATAATAACTCAATTTAATGAACTATATAACAATAAAATAGAAAAAATAAACTTAAGAGATAAAATAATATTATATCAATTTTATCAAGACAACAAAGAAAAAGATATTGAATTTTTCAAGAATAACATAAAAGATTTTTTTTATTTAATTTCATTTTTGATTGATAATAAAAAATTATTAAATGAAGAAAAAAATAATGCTTTGAATCTAAAAGACGATAGCAGAATTATTGAAGTATTAGAAAAAATTAATAGAAAATCAGACAATTTTAATGAATTCTTTAAATTATTTAAAGATAAGGATACTTTAAAAATAAGTAAAACAACTCATATATTTGAATTTTATAGAGATTTAATATTCGCTAAAGCTAAAAATTCATTACTGTCTTTCCAAAATGATTTAGAAGATGAACAAAAAGATGACATTAAAAAATACTTTGATAAGCAAAATAATGAAACTGTTATAACTGGCAAAATATTTAAATGTACTATTAGGGCATTTATAGTCCAATTTTTAATTTTTGAGGATGATAAAGAAAATAATATTAAACAAAATGGAAATAATATAATAAATTATTTCAATAATTCGGATATTCCTGACATATGGGATAAAACTACACCTGAAAAGAAAGGTTTTACTGAAGAATATAATAATTTAAAGCAATTGAATGTTAAGGTTAATCAAATATTAACATTATATGATTTCCTTGGTGATGATCTTGATTTCAAAGAAGTTGAAAAAGAAATTGAAAAAGAAAATGAAATTAAAAAAATAATAGAAAAAGAGCCAGAACCTCAAAAAGATGAAGAAGATCAATTTGCTGACCAAGAAGATGTCGAAAGTGATAATCCTTATGATGATAATAATGATGATGATGAATCTGACAATGACAATAAATATATTTAATTAAATATAATATGTAATTATTAAATTAAATTATTTTAACTATTTGATTATTAATTATTAAAAAATAAAAATTTAAATATATTTTGTTAATTAATTATTACTAAATTAATAATTATTTATTTCTAAATTAATAATTTTTTATTAATTAATTATTATTAATTTTAATTATTATTTTTTTATTATATTTATGTTATTTTATTTTTATTTAAAATATAAATTTTAAAAGGGGATTGGGG
>Ga0256407_10008431_pt1 | contig 15137 bp, 14 predicted proteins | sample RumenRJG_04DNA_FD_193489 | JGI IMG/M metagenome (GOLD analysis project Ga0256407, IMG submission 193489) | Bovine rumen microbial communities from Lethbridge, Alberta, Canada - RJG_04 | ecosystem: Host-associated > Mammals > Digestive system > Stomach > Rumen | place: Canada: Alberta... | reverse complement strand
GTTCCGCCATAATTACCATTCAACATGTTTACATCGTCGGCGTTAGGACCAAGCACAGCCAGAGTCTTGATATTCTTTGAGAGAGGCAATACTGCGCCCTTGTTTTCGAGCAATACCATACTCTCGCGTGCTGCCTGAGTAGCCATAGCGTCATTCTTCTCGCTACTAATAACCTCAGGACCAAGATTTGCCCATGGCAACATCTCTGCAGGATCGAACATTCCCAGTTCAAAGCGTCCCATCAAGGTCTTGCGTAGATGGTCGTCGAGAACATACTCCTTGATGATACCCTTTTTCAAAGCATCAACTAGGCTCATAAACACCTTTCCGCACTCCAGGTCGGTACCGTTAAGTACGGCATCAACTGATGCAGAAAGCGGACCCTTATGAGTTTCGTGCTGACCTTTGTTGTAGAAGTTGTTGATGGCATCGCAGTCAGTAAGTACGATAGCGTCGTAGCCCCACTTGTTGCGCAGGATGTCAATCAACAGACGGTCGCTGGTACAACATGGCTTGCCTTCAAATCGCTGATAGGCACACATTACCTCGCGTACATTTGCCTTCTTTACCAGTGCCTTGAATGCAGGCAGATATGTCTCCCACAAATCGCGGTTGGTTGGCTCTACATTCATAGAGTGGCGCAGTGGCTCTGGACCGCTGTGCACAGCATAGTGCTTGGCACAAGCATGAGTCTTGAAATACTTATCATTGTTGCCCTGCATGCCCAGTACGGTCTGCACACCCAGTACAGCATTCATATAGGGGTCCTCGCCACATGTCTCCTGGCCACGTCCCCAACGAGGATCGCGGAAGATGTTTACGTTAGGACACCAGAATGTGAGTTCAGGATTGCCTGGGTAGTAAACCACACCCATGGGCACGTTGAACAGTTTAGGATCGTTGTGGTCAGTACGGTTCCAATTGGCACGGGCCTCATCTGATACCTGCGAGAATACATCGTAGAAAAGCTGTGCATTGAATGCAGCAGCCATGCCGATAGGCTGGGGATAAACGGTATATCCGCCCTGACGAACACCATGACACGCCTCGCTCCACCAGTTGTAGCTGGGGATGCCCAGACGGTCGATAGATATCGACTTGTTCATCATCAGTCCCACCTTCTCCTCAGGAGTTAGCAGACTCAACAGATTTTCTACACGTTCTTTGTAACTGAGCTTGGTATCCAGATACGGATACTTAGCCTGGGCAAACACACTTGTGCCCAACATCGCCGTAATGGCTAAAGCTAAAAGTCTCTTCATCATAGTTTGATAATAGTAATGTGATAATGTAATAAGTTAAGAATTTGGGTGCAAAGATACAAATTAGTGAGTAAAATTCCAAATTAATTTGAGAATTTTCGAGCGTGAGTATCTTCGGCGCTGCCAAAGATAGTTATTTTTTCCTACTGATTATACGGATTATGCAGATTTTTTATTATCTTTGCACTCAGAATGATTAAAATATAATAGATTATGGCAAAAGTTTATGTATTTCTGGCAGATGGCTTCGAGGATGTTGAGGCTCTGATTCCTATCGACGTATTGCGTCGTGGAGGTGTTGACGTTACAACGGTTAGCATCTCTGAGTTTCCATTGGTTCAGTCGGCTCACGGCGTAAACATCGAGGCCGACATACTGTTTGAGCAGGGCAACTATACCGATGCCGACCTGCTGATGCTGCCTGGAGGTATGCCAGGTGCCAGCAATCTGTATATGCACGATGGTGTGTGCAAGGCTGTCAAGGCTCAGTTTGCTGCCGGCAAGAAGGTGTCTGCCATCTGCGCTGCTCCTGTGTGGTACTTGCTCCGCTGGGCATAGTTGACGGCAAGAAGGCCACATGCTATCCTGGATTCGAGAAGACTCTGGCCGAAAACGGTGCTACATACACAGCCGACCTGGTGACAGTAGATGGCAACGTAACCACTGCCGAGGGTCCTGCTGCAGCATTCCCATATGCTTACGAGCTTCTCTCTCAGTTGGTCGACAAGCAGACTTCTGACCAGATAGCCGAGGGCATGCGTTTCAAACACTTGATGCAGAAATAATGGATTATATCATTATAGTAGCAGGCGGTAAAGGCTTGCGCATGGGGTCTGATATTCCCAAGCAGTTTCTGCCTATTGGTGGTAAGCCCGTACTGATGCGCACGCTTGAACGATTCCGCGAGTACTCTAAGGACATCCAGATTATCCTGGTATTGCCCGAGTCACAGCAGGAGTACTGGTATCAGCTCTGCCACGAATATCATTTCGGCGTGGAATACACACTGGCCAACGGTGGACAGACACGTTTCCACTCTGTGCAGAACGGATTGGCCAAGGTGCCCGATGATGCACAGGGCGTGGTAGGTGTGCACGATGGTGTGCGCCCATTCCCCAGCATCGAGGTGATAAAGAATTGTTACGAGACTGCACGCACCGCCAAGGCCGTCATCCCCGTGATTCCTGTCGTCGAAACCGTCAGACAGTTAATTGATAGTGACTCTCAACTCTCAATTCTCAATTCTCAATTATCAAAGACTGTTCCTCGCGATCAGTACCGATTGGTGCAGACACCACAGACCTTCGACATACAGCTGCTTAAGGCCGCCAATCGTCAACCATACAACGATGGTTTTACCGATGATGCCTCGGTAGTCGAAGCATTCGGTCACAAGATAACGCTGGTAGAAGGCAATCGCGAAAATATCAAGATTACCACCCCCTACGATCTCAAAATCGCTGAGGTTCTGATATAGAATGGATATACTCTCACAGGACATAAAATACCTGCCTGGCGTAGGCCCTAACCGCAAAAAGATGCTGAGCAATGAGCTTGGCATTGAGTGCTATGGCGACCTGCTTGAGTATTATCCGTACAAATACGTCGACCGTTCCAAAGTCTACACCATCCACGAACTCACTGGCGACATGCCGTTTGTTCAGGTGGTGGGACAAATCCTGAGTTTCGAGACCTTCGCGATGGGGCCTCGCAAGGAGCGTGTGGTAGCCCACTTCAGCGATGGCACTGGCATCTGCGACCTAACATGGTTTAATGGTGGCAAATACGCCAAACAGAACTATAAGATAGGTGTGCAGTATCTGGTGTTCGGCAAACCCACTGTGTTCAACAACCGCATCAACTTCACACACCCCGACCTTGACGATGCTTCTAAGGTCGACCTCTCGGCTATGGGGCTCCAGCCGTATTACAACACGACTGAGAAGATGAAGAAGAGCGGGCTCAACTCGCGTGCCATCGAGCGACTCACCAAGACGCTTATCGAGAAGCTCCCACCCCAGCCCGAGACCATCCCCGACTTCATATATCAGCCACTTCATCTGGTAGAGCGCGACTTTGCCCTGCGCACGGTCCACTATCCCCAGAACGCCAAGGACCTGGAGCGAGCCCGACTGCGACTTAAGTTCGAGGAGCTATTCTTTATCCAACTTAATATATTAAGGTACGCGAGCGACCAGCGCCGCAAATATCGTGGCTACGTTTTCTCTAAAGTCGGCGATGTGTTCAACACATTCTACAGTCAGTACCTGCCCTTCCCACTCACCGGGGCACAGAAGCGCGTGATACGCGAGATACGTCAGGACATGGGTTCCGGCCGACAGATGAACCGTCTGCTGCAGGGCGATGTGGGTAGCGGTAAGACGCTTGTGGCACTTATGTCTATGCTCATTGCCATCGACAACGGCTACCAGGCCTGCATCATGGCACCAACCGAGATACTTGCCGAGCAGCACCTGCAGACCATCATGGGATTCCTTAAGGATATGAATCTGCGTGTGGCCCTACTCACTGGCATAGTAAAAGGCAAGCGCCGACAGGAAGTGCTCGACGGACTGATGGATGGCACCATCAACATACTTGTTGGCACCCACGCCGTTATCGAGGACACCGTACAGTTTGCCCGCCTGGGCTTTGTGGTGGTCGACGAGCAGCACCGTTTTGGTGTGGCCCAGCGCGCCAAGCTGTGGAACAAGAGCGCCAACCCGCCCCACGTACTCGTGATGACTGCCACCCCTATCCCCCGTACACTCGCAATGACACTATATGGCGACCTCGACGTGAGCGTCATCGACGAACTGCCACCTGGTCGCAAACCCATCCGCACCACTCATGTGTTCGATTCGCGCATGACGTCGCTCTACGACGGCATACGCAATCAGATACGCGAAGGCCGACAGGTCTACATCGTGTTCCCACTCATCGAAGAGAGCGCCAAGAGCGACCTCAAGAACCTTGAGGACGGCTTCGAAGTGCTCAAAGAGGCATTCCCCGAATTCCGATTAAGCAAGGTACACGGACGTATGAAACCTAAGGACAAAGAGGAAGAGATGCAGAAGTTCGTACGTGGTGAAACTCAGATACTTGTGGCCACCACGGTCATCGAGGTGGGTGTGAATGTTCCTAACGCATCGGTGATGGTCATCCTCGAGGCCCAGCGCTTCGGCCTGGCCCAGTTGCACCAGCTCCGCGGTCGTGTGGGTCGTGGCGCCGATCAGTCGTTCTGCATACTTGTCACACCGTTCAAACTAAGCGAAGACACCCGCAAACGTATCGATATCATGTGCGATACCAACGACGGTTTCCGTATAGCCGAAGCCGACCTGAAGCTGCGCGGTCCTGGCGATCTGGAAGGCACCCAGCAGAGCGGAATGGCCTTCGACCTGAAGATAGCCGATATAGCCCGCGACGGACAGATAGTACAGATGGCGCGCGACGAAGCTCAGAAGATCATCGACGAGGACCCTGAGTGTAACTCCGCTAAATTCAGCATGTTATGGAACCGACTGCGCCAACTTCGTAAAACAAATATTAATTGGGCGGCTATTTCCTAAAACTATGTTAAGATACTGTGTTATCGTGCACATAATTAATAAATATGTCGTATCTTTGCACTCGAAATCTTTTTCTAACGTAAAACTCAAATGAAGAAATTGTTTATCTTTGCACTGATGATTATGCTTTCTATGAGCAACAATGCTCTTGGAAGGATTAATCCTGATGAGAAGTCAGACGATAGCAAAGAAGAGGCAGAGATTGGCAATTTCGACTTCATTTACGGTACTCAGGACGATCTTAACGAGGAGTTCGAGCGCACAGAGATGGTTATGAGCGAGGCGTTCTCGCATATCGGCACCCGCTACCGCTCAGGCGCCAAGGGTCCTAGCGCATTCGATTGTTCCGGTTTCACCAGCTATGTTTTCAAGCAGCAGACAAATGTATTTATTGGAGCCTCTTCTAGAGACCAGTATGCTCGCAATATCCCCATCACCCGCGATGAGCTGCAGAGTGGCGACCTGGTATTCTTTACCAGCCCCCGTTCTGGCCGTGGCGTAGGCCATGTTGGTATCGTGGTCGATGTTGATCCTGTTACGCAGACCTTCACCTTTATCCACGCTAGTACCAGCAGTGGTGTGAAGATCAGCAACTCTACAGATTCTGGCTATGCCAACCGCTACGTAGGAGCACGCAGACCTCTACTATAAACCCTATCTATGATAAGAAAACTATTCATGATCACGTTCATGACATGCTCGATGGCAAGTCATGCGCAAGATCTGTCTATCGCCATGACCGGCGATGTGATGATGGGCACCACATTCCCAAGCATCATGCTACCAGCTCACGAGGGGCGCGACCTTTTTAAGGATGCAAAGGACATCCTGTCGGCCGCCGACCTAACAGTAGGAAATCTGGAAGGTGCTATCTGCGATGGCGGAACCAGCACCAAGGGCACTGGCCCCAATTCATACGCATTCCGCACACCCACCAGCTATGGTCATCTGCTCCGCGAGGCCGGTTTCGACTTCATGAGCATGGCCAACAACCACGCCAACGACTTTGGCCTGGAGGGTATCGAGTCTACCGAGAATGTACTTAAGTCGCAGGGCATTCTGTTTTCCGGCATCGATGGTCGCGTAGAGAGCGCCGTCATCGAGCGCAACGGACTCACCATCGGCCTCTGCGCATTCGGCCATAACAGCTACACCATCAAGCATCTCGACCTTACCACTGTTGGTCGCATAGTTGATGATCTGGTGCGCCGCTGCGATCTGGTCATAGTGTCGTTTCATGGTGGTGCCGAGGGCAAAAGCAGACGACGACTGCCCTTCGGTCCCGAGACATTCCTAGGCGAGAATCGCGGTTCGCTCCGCCAGTTGGCCCACTTCTGTGTCGACCATGGCGCCGATGTTGTCTACGGCCACGGCCCCCACGTAGTTCGTGGTGTCGAGGTCTATAAAGGTCGCTTCATCGCATATAGCCTTGGCAACTTCTGCACCCCATACAATGTCAACCTGACCGGCATCTCCGGCTATGCTCCGATAGTAGAAATCACCGTTGATAAGGATGGTGCTTTCAAGCATGGTAAGATACATTCTTTCATCCAGACCCGGGGCATCGGACCTCGTACTGACAAGACAAAAAGCGTGGCTCACGAGATGAAAAATCTCAGCGAAATCGACCTTCCGCAGAGTCAGGCTGTAATCGACCTAAACGGCAATATTGAACTCAAAAAATAAAAAAATAAGGGTGTAAAGTGTTAAAAGTGAAGAAAAAACGCTGATATATTGTGGATTTTAATTCATTATTAGTACCTTTGCACCGGATTTTTGAAATTAACTCGACTAAATAAGGACATAAATTGATTATGAATATTACAAATATAAAGAAACTGGCCGTATTGGCATTTGCAGCTTTTGTAGCGACTCCAGTAGCCGCTCAGGACCTGTTGGCCAAGCAGGCACCAGTCGACCGCAAGATGAAGGCAGTAGACTCAATGGTTCTTAAGCGAATCATCGAGCAGGAGGAGAAATACAATCCATCTGCCGACCTCTATGAGGATTGGAACAACGTATATGCTCATCGCGAAACTACCCTCCCCGATTCATTCCGTATTGATCTGAGAGGTTTCCATATGCCAACCGATAGCCGTGTAGTTACATCTAACTTCGGTTCTCGTTGGGGACGCCAGCACAAGGGTCTCGACATCAAGGTTTATATTGGCGATACCATCCGCGCCGCATTCAGCGGTAAGATACGTATCGTTAAGTACGAGCCTAAGGGTTATGGTAAGTATGTAGTTATCCGCCACCACAATGGTCTGGAGACAATCTATGGTCATATGTCAAAGCACCTGGTTGTTGAGAATCAGGAGGTTAAGGCTGGTGAGCCTATCGGTCTTGGTGGTAACACCGGTCGTAGCACAGGTTCACACCTGCACTTCGAGACACGTCTCTGCGGTGTAGCCCTCAACCCAGCTCTGATGTTCGACTTCCGCAATCAGGATGTTGTAGGCGACTTCTACAACTTCAACCGCAAGCACTATGCTGCCGAGTCAGCTCAGGCCACACGCCTGCGTGGTGCAGGTGGTAGCGTAACTACTAGCGACGACGATCTCGACCTGGCAGTTTCTTCTACACCCGCACGTGCTACATCTAATGTACACTTCCACAAGGTTAAGAAGGGTGACACCCTGCAGGCCATCGCTCGCAAGTGCCACACCACAGTCGACAAGCTCTGCAAGCTGAACCACATCGGAAAGAACATCCGCTTGCGCCCAGGACAAATTTTGAAATACAATTAAAAAAAATATAAAGAATCCCGTCAAGTTGACGGGATTTTTTGTATCTCTGGCTTCGCCGAAGATACTCACGCTCGAAAAATCCCAAATAAATTTGGATTTTTGCTCGCTTATTCGTATCTTTGTCGCAGCAAATAGAAAAACCTAAAAACGAAAGCGTATGTACGATAAGGAAAGAGGGCTTTATATTGCCCACTGCTCTAACGGAGCACTAAGTATCACAGGTAAGATGGCCAACCGCCACGGTCTGATTGCAGGAGCCACTGGTACAGGTAAGACCGTCACCCTGCAGGTGATGGCCGAGACATTCTGTCAGGCAGGCGTACCCTGCTTTATGGCCGACATGAAGGGCGACCTGTCTGGTATCTCACAGGTTGGTAAGATGAGCAGCTTCATCGAAAAGCGTCTGCCCGAGTTTCAGATCGAGAATCCTGAGTTCCAAAGTTGTCCTGTACGCTTCTTCGACGTTTATGGCGAACAAGGCCACCCCATGCGTGCCACCATCAGTCAGATGGGCCCACAGCTGCTGTCGCGCCTGCTCGAACTCAACGAGACTCAGGACGGTGTGCTCAACATCGTGTTCCGCATAGCCGACGAGCGCGGACTGCTCATCCTCGACCTTAAGGACCTGCGCGCCATGCTCGACTATGTTTCGCAGCATGCCAAGGAGTACACCACCAAATACGGCAACATATCATCAGCATCCGTCGGTGCCATCCAGCGCGCCCTGTTGCAGCTGGAGAACCAGGGAGCCGATAAGTTCTTTGGCGAGCCATCGTTCGACATCAACGACCTGATGCAGACCGAGGGAGGCAAGGGCATAATGAACGTGCTGGCTGCCGACAAACTGATGATGCAGCCCAAGCTATATTCTACCTTCCTGTTGTGGTTGCTCTCAGAGCTCTACTCTACCCTGCCCGAGGTGGGCGATATGGAGTTGCCGAAGCTCGTATTCTTCTTCGACGAGGCCCACATGCTGTTCGATGGTACATCCAAGGCGCTGCTCGACAAGATCGAACAGGTCATCCGTCTGATACGATCTAAGGGGGTAGGCATCTACTTTATCACCCAGAGTCCTACCGATATTCCTGAGAACATCCTTGGTCAGTTGGGCAACCGTGTGCAGCATGCCCTTCGTGCTTACACTCCAAAGGACCAGAAAGCCGTAAAGACAGCAGCCGACACCTTCCGTCCTAACCCCGATTTCAAGACCGACGAGGCTATCATGAACCTCGAGACAGGCGAGGCACTGGTTAGCTTCCTCGACGAGAAGGGCGCTCCAAGCATCGTTGAGCGCGCCAAGATACTATTCCCACTCTCACAGATCGGTGCCGTCACCGAGGGTCAGCGTCTCGACATCATCAAGCAGAGTCGCATCTATGGCAAATACGACACCCCGATTGACCGCGAGAGCGCCTTCGAGGTACTGATGGCCGAAGCCGACCGTGCCCTGCAGGAGCAAGAGCAGCAACAGGCCGAGATAGAGGTTCCGCAGCCAGAGGCTAAAGCTGAGAAGAAAAAGCCAGGCATAATGTCTAAGGTGCTCAAGGCCGTCCTCACCGCCATCACCTCTACCTTCGCCGCCATCCTTGGCACCTACGTCAGCGACAAGGTAACAGGCAAGAAGACCAAGTCGCGCACCTCCACCACTGGTCGAGTAGCCAAAAACGCCACTAGCGCCGCCACCCGCACCATCACCAAGGAACTCACCCGCGACATCCTCGGCAATCTCATAAAGTAATATACAAAAAGAAATCCCCTCAAATTTGAGGGGATTCTTATTTTAGTAAGTCATCATTGGCTCCAGGCCTTTGGCTTCTTCTACCATTTTGGCGATTTCGCTTACTGCGGGTACTCGACCGCAGATGTGGAATTGGGCGTTGATCTCCTCGAGCTTGGGCTGGAGATTCTCGGGTACACGATGACGGAACTCCTTAACGGTGTCAACACCTGCCTTCTCGAGCAACTCGGCAAACTGGGGTCCAACACCATTTACACGGAACAAGTCTGCATGATTGGTCCAGCGCAGAATCAGCTTCTCGGGGATACCAGTGGCCTCAGCCAACTCCTTGCGTCCCTTAGGGGCAGCACACTTTGCCAGCAGTTCACTAACCTTGTTAATACCAGCGGCAATCAGTTTCTCGGCGTAAACGTCGCCAACACCTTCGATGTCAATAATCTTGTAATCCATAATTTAAAGTTTTAAGTTAATGGTGAATAGATTTGTTGCCGCAAATATAGTTATTTTTTGCTATGGTTGTTACGGATTATACAGATTTTTATTAACTTTGCAGCAAAATTAACAAAAGATGATGGTTGTATTGTATATTGTAATAGGTATAGCGGTAGGCGCCGTGGTGCTCTATCTGCTGATGGACCGCCGTATGGATGCTCTGCGCATTGCAGGCGGCAAGGCTGATATCGAACTGAAGATGAAAACCGAACAACTGGCCGAGAAGACCAGTCGCGTACAGCATCTTGAGTCCGAAAACAGAGACCTGCATGCCAAGGCCGAATCGCAGGGTCGCGAACTGGAGCTGCTACATCAGCAGATGACTGAGGAACTGCAGCGCAACGAGGCGCGATTCAAGAATATGGCACAGCAGCTGCTAGAGCAGAGCGCATCCAAGCTCAAGGAGTCGAACACCGAGACCATGTCGGGCATTACCCAACCGCTGAAGGATGCGATAGCCAATATGCAGAAGGCCATCAACGACAATCAGAAGGAGTCAGCCGCTCATTCGGCATCGTTCCGAGAGCAGATGCTGATGATGATGCAGCAGACACAACAGCTGGGTGAGAAGGCTGAGAGCCTGACCAATGTGCTGCGCCGCGACAATAAGGTAAGTGGAAACATGGGCGAGATAATACTGGGCGACCTGCTTACATCGCAGGGACTGACCGAGGGCATACACTACGAGGTGCAGGCCCGTCTGCGCGACGAACTGGGACGTCCCATGAAGCATGACGAGACTGGCAAGGAGATGCAGCCCGACGTGATACTGCACTACCCGCAGGGACAGGATGCCATCATCGACTCGAAGGTGTCGCTGGTGGCCTATGAGAAATACGTGAATGCAGAATCGCCAGAGGATAAGGACCGCTACCTGCAGGAGCATATCAAGAGCGTGCGCCAACATGTAAACGAGTTGGCTCGCAAGGACTATTCTAAGTACGTAAAGAATGGGCGCGACGTGATCGACTTTGTGATAATGTTTGTGCCGTTCGAATCGTCGTTGCAGTTGGCACTTGCCAACGATCCTACGCTGTGGCGCGAGGCTTTCGAGAAGAAAGTGTTTGTGACTGGCGAGCAGAATCTGCTGGGCATTCTGCACATGATTCACATAGCCTGGGTGCAGAACCAGCAGGCAGAGAATCAGGAAAAGGTCTTTGGACTGGCCGAGCAGTTGCTTGACCGTCTGGGTGACTTTGTTCAGCGTTACAATGACCTGGGAACAAAGATAGAGGCTGTGCAGAAGGCTTACGACAATACCAACAACAAACTCATCACCGGACGCCAGAGTGTAACCCAAAAGGCTCAGGAACTCATCACCCTAGGAGCCAAAGAAAACCCCAACCGCAAGATACCCATGCCTGAAATCGGAATAGAATGATTTACGTAAGCGAGGATATATGGGACTTTGATCTTGAGGCGGCGCTGAAGGATATTTCGGATCAGCGGCGCGAACAGGCCCTGAAGTTTAAGCACGAACAGGGACAGCGACTCTGTGTGCTGGCTTATCAACTACTGAAGGAAGGTCTGCAGAAGGAGTATGGATTGACGGACAATCCCATCTTCGAATACAACGAACACGGCAAACCCAGCATCGTGGGGCATCCTGAGATATACTTCAACCTGAGCCACTGCAAAGAGGCCGTAGTCTGCGCCATCAGCGACAAGCCCGTAGGCGTGGACGTGGAATCCCATCGTGAGTTTAAGGATAGTCTGATAAACTACACGATGAACGATGAAGAGAAAGCAGAAATGGCAAAAACCGATAACCCGGCTGCCACTTTCATCCGCTTCTGGACCATGAAGGAGGCTACATCGAAACTCATCGGCACCGGCATAACACACGACGTAAAATCATTTATAGACACTACAAAATATAAATATACCACCGTCGAGCGACAGCGGTATACTTATACTATCTGTTCATTTACTTAGGCTGCAGGTCGGCGTATTCCTGGGCTACGTTCTTGATGCAGGGACACTCCTTCTGGGGGTTAAGATCGTGATGACCAACGATCACTGCACGCGGATAGCGGCGATGGAGGTCTGTCAGTAGCTGGCGTAGCGTGGCCTTCTGTGCGGCCGTGCGGGTATCGGCGGGTTGACCGCGGGCATCGAGCCCGCCTTCATAACATACTCCGATGGAGTACTTGTTGTGGTTCACGCAGTGAGCTCCGATCATCCACTCCGGGCGACCAGCCTCTATGCTACCATCGCGACGGATAACGTAGTGATAGCCTACGCCGAACTTGAATCCGCGGTCGCGGTGCCAGGAGTCGATCTGAGCGACCGAACTCAGCTGGTCGGGCTTCACTGCCGAACAATGAATCACTATCAGTGTTATCGACCGCATGACTGCACTACTAATGTTCCAAACACTGTGGTCACAATGGCTGCTCCAATCTGCAGGAGCTTAACGATGGTTGATGCCTTAATTCTAATCTTCATAATTTATCTACGGATCTTAATGGTTAAAATAACAGATTAGTTCTGGTCCATGCCGCTGTCGTCGCCGCTGCCACCGGTGTTTCCGCTACCGCTGGTATTTCCGCTGCCCGAGGTATTGCCACCTGTAGATGATGGGGTAGAGGGATTCATCGCATTGTCGTGCGTCTCCTCGAAGGCCACATCCTTCAGCAGGTTGATGGCATTTACATACTTCTGGCGAATGGCGCCGCTGCGGGTCTTCTGCTGACCTACTACTACACGCTCAGACTCTGGCTGGAACAGCACACGACGGGTGGTGATGGTGCTTACGGTGCAATCCTCGGGCTTTTCCACACCAATGCTCGAGAAACCTACCTTCAGGATTCCGATGCCCTCCAGCTTGATCTTCTGACCCATCTCGAAGAAGTGCTTCATGGCCTCGCCCAGCTCCTGCAGCACGGCCTTGATATCACTCTTCTTAACCGATGCCTGACTCTGGATAAAGTCGGCAATCTCGTCGGTGCCCACAAAGTGGTTGTCGTACACGGCCTTGGCGTAATACTTGCCATAGGTCTTCGCGTTGTTCTTGTTGTTGTTCTTAATCTTAACAAACTTCTGACTCATAATTGAAATTTAGAATTAAAAATTTAGAATTTAGAGTTTCGGCAGCCGGGTCAGTCTATGGAGTGTCCGAGTCGTCTCTACGCGCTATCCGGATAGCTTCTTCGAGGTGTTCGACTGATACTTTAGGGGGTGAGAGTATCATCGGAACGATCGCTTCGAGTCATCGGAACAGGCCGTTCGACTCATTGCGACGAGTCGTAAGTGCCATCCCATCGGCTTGACTTGCTTACCGTTTGCAAAGATACCACTTTCGCGAAGGCACTTTGTCCGCATAATACATCACTGTCTGCACCTTCTTTAGAGTCTTCAATTATTTAACATTTGTTCAGTCTATACACAGAAAGTATTTGATTTTCTCCACCATTTCGGCTGTGTAGCCACTATCGCCAGTATGGTGGTGCAGGCGGTGCAGTTCGGCCACCAGTTCTGGGCAGCCGTTAATCTCGCGCCACAGTTTACGCAGTCGGCTTTTAGGTTTGATGTTACTGGCATAAATCGCATCAGCCAGCTCTTGCTTTGAATAGTCTTTTACTTCTAACATAATTATTAATTTTACGTTCGGCTTTGCCAAGAATCTTTAATGTTTAATCTTTAATGTTTAATGTATTTGACACATTTGACAGATTAATTTGTAAAAGTTACGTGCGTACCGTATAGGCGTGTGCGCGGTACGCGTGAGGATTTCCTAAAACAATGTGTCAAATGCGTCAAGGAGGGCTTCGTGACTTACCGCCGACACCTCGTCCTCGGGCTTAGCTTCCTTCGCCATCAGGCTTCTGTTAAGCGTTATTTGGGCACCGCTATAGGCCACCACATTATAGCCACGCTCACCACGCGACCGCACTCTTTTAAAGCCCATGTCCTTCATAACACGTCCCAGCTTATTAGGTGTCAGTCGGTTAATCAGCAAGCCACCAATGGTTTGTATAATCTCCGAAGAACTCACAAAAACGCACGGTTCGTCCTTAGCAGGAGCACGGTAGTACTTGCCTACCAGATCCTGCTCGGGTTTGGGCACCTCGAACCGTTTGTTATGCAGCTGCACGATATCCGTCTCCTTACCCTCAAACCAGTAGCGGAATCCCTTAAGATACAGGGCATAGGCCTGGGCAAAGATCTCTTTGTGATGGATAGGATACTCGAAGGGCGAACGGATACTCTCTACCTCGAACGTCAACCAACGGCGTGTACCACTATCGTCGTCGATAAACTGCAGGTTGTTGCTGGTACCGCAGTAGCTGGCTATATGTATGCGCCGTTCAGAGTTATGCGCATACGGTTTGCGCGTATCGGTAGTCTTGGTGGTCACAGCCCATTTCAGCCTACTCATCGCCTCTGATTTCAGCGCATCTATCTCGTCCAGACAAATCAGTCCGAACTGCGATAGACTCAACACCTCGTCCTTATCCATCTTACCGAAAGATGACGTTGAGTTGAAATAGGCCGACAGCTCCGGTGGTAGCAGATGTTCAAACCACTGGGTCTTATAGATGCCTTGTTCGCCTATCAGCACCAATATCTCCTCGTTCACCTTTTTTTCCTCCAACCACCCCGCCACCATACCCACCAGCCATTTTCGCAGACAGGCGTAAAACAGCAGCTGTTCGTCGGGACCGCCTTTTACGGTTACCGATAAAGCCAGGTCGAGTATCGGATTGGTAGCCTCATCCCACGGCGGCAGTCGGTTAAGGTATTCTCTGAGCGGATTATACAGCGGCACAAAATCAGAATCTATGACCTGCCATATCTTCTTTACGTTCACATCCTTCTGTTTCGACAGTATACTGCACAGCGAGTTAACCAACCTGTCCTTAACCTCGAACCACTGGTCGGGCGACCGCCACTCGTCGAGCGGCGTTTTGCCCGTGGGGTATTTTATGCCCATCGCCGCATACTCGCTGATTTCGGGCACGCGGAACTCGTCCTTGCCTGTTATCACATTATGTCGCAGGTAGAGCGTACCCATCAGGAAGTTCTGGATGTCTTCCTCTGTGGCCCGCGTCTCCCGCCAGTTTTTCTTGTGCTCCTTCGGAGTTTGCTCTTCTTTCTTTTCCATATAAACTTAAGATTTCGGCGGCAAAGATAGCTATATTTCTTGGTTTAAACTACCTACGCACTACCTACGCTTACTACCTACGGAATTACAAAAAAAATGCCCCGATGCGAGTACATCGGGACATGTTGTATCTTTAGGTCAAGGTGGTTTTCAACTTTTCCTGGAATTTATACGCTTGGCGTTGACTTAGTGCTTTATTATAGTCACTACGCATAT
>Ga0256407_10008430_pt1 | contig 15138 bp, 14 predicted proteins | sample RumenRJG_04DNA_FD_193489 | JGI IMG/M metagenome (GOLD analysis project Ga0256407, IMG submission 193489) | Bovine rumen microbial communities from Lethbridge, Alberta, Canada - RJG_04 | ecosystem: Host-associated > Mammals > Digestive system > Stomach > Rumen | place: Canada: Alberta... | reverse complement strand
CTTCATCCGGGCGGCAATTACGACTATTACATCAAAGCAGGAGAACGAGGCTTTCAGCAGCGCGTGACTATGTATTACATGTGGGATTATTTTGACAAGGATCCTGCATTTGATATCACACCGCAACTGATGGATTGCGATGCTCGTATACGCATCGCCGGATTAAAGCTGATTGGTGACGGCAGCATCAGCGGCAGGACAGCATGGCTGTCCAGGCCGTATCTTGGAACCGAAGAATACGGTATGCCTGTTTACTCCGATGAGCTCATGGAGAGTGCGATTGCTTTTGCAAAAGCAACAGGATGCCAGTTATCCGTTCACGCAATGGGCGGGCGCGCCATCGACCGCGCCGTGGATCGGATTTGCGATGAGGATGACTGGACCGACGGCAAGTCGCCGTATCTGCGGGTAGAGCATTTGACCGAGCCATCCGAAGGTGCCATGACAAAAGCAGCCGAGAAAGGGGTTGCGTTCGTAAGCCAGCCGATATTTGAGTACTGCGAAATCGAAACTTACAAAGCCAACATGGATGAAGCCCGTCTGAAGACGCTGTACCCGATGCGTACGATTCTGGATCGCGGAGTAAAACTGTGCATCTCAACAGACGCGCCGGCGACATCATGGGCGACGCCTTCAGACCCGTTCGTGAACATCAAAGCGGCCGTCACCCGCCGTGCCTGCGATGGCACGGACATCGGACAGGAACAGCGCATTGACATCGAAACAGCAATCATTCTCTATACAAAAGAAGCTGCAGAGATTTGCGGCTTCGGACATCTGGGACAGCTATCGCCGGGATACAGCGCGGACTTCGTCGTACTCAGTGACGATATCTTCCGCGTCAATGCTGATCAAATCGATCAGGTTTACGCGCAGGAAACCTGGATAAATGGCAAACGTATCTACTGAATCGCAGTAATACCAGGGGCCCCGGAAATCAGGCCCCGTGTTCCCCACCAGACACAAAAGGAGACCATTCATGCTCGAAGAGCGCAGTTCGCAAAATTGTGGACTGCGCTTTTTACATTTTTTGTTCTTGTCACAGAATAAGACACGGGATTCGAACGCACTATGTTTCACACGTTATCTTTTATTTCCTATTCTGCTTTTGCAGCGTCTTCGGGGTTTTTTATTCTTCTGAGTCTGTATCCAGATAGATGGTGAGGTTGTTGCTGCTGTAGGTGTTGAAATAGAGGACTTCCTTTGCCATGTTCATGACCATGCGGATTCCAACGTGTTTTTCCGGCGAGTCATCATGATACATCTCATAGAAAGCAGCGGGATCAAATCGGTCGCCGCGATCCATTATGTTGAAGCAGATCCGGCCGCGATCCGCGAAGAGACGATAGTTTACACAGGCAGCGTCGTCACCTTTTCTCTTTGCGTGTTTCACGACGTTGCCTGCCATTTCCTCAACGAACAGAGCCGCAAGGGTGGAAACTCGTTTATCCGCGTAATGCTGCAGACAGAAGTCATAAGCTCGTTTGCTCTCACGGACCGCGTCATCCATGGTCCGGATTTCAGCGTAGATATTGTCTTCTTCGGTTCCTCCGAAGTCTTCAGGCAGGAGCATTATGTCCCTCCACTCCTTTGGAACGCCATGGCAGCGGACGCAGTTGATGAGAAAACTTGATACGATTATGAAAAACCTGCTGACAGCATATGAAGCAAGTACACCTTTGGTTCCAAAGAGCATGCCTAAGACTAAGGCAAAGGCAACAGGGAGAAACAGACGCTCGCCGATAATCAGGGCGGTGGACGCCTTTCCGCTTCCTGTGCTTTGCAGGTAGCCCTGGTGCAGCACAATGCTGGTGTCAAACATGAGCCCCACAGCCATCCATCGAATGGAGAAGATGGTCAGGCCTATGAATTCGGGGTTATGCGTGTAGAGCCGGGTCAGCAGCGGCGCTATGACGAAGATCAGTATGCCCATGATAATGGACACTCCGATACTCAGCTTAAGACCGTAAGCATAAAGTCGCTCCAGCGCCCTTCTGTCTTTTGCTCTGTAGTAAACGCCGTTTATGATTCCCAGTGCTCTGCCCATGCCCGATGGAATGCAGAACATAAGCATGGCCAGATCGCCCTGTATTCCCCTGACTGTTACTGCGACGAAGCTGACGGCAATAACGATGTTGATATAATTGAGGAGCACTTCCCGCAGCGTTCCGCCCAGCCTTTTTATATAGTCCGGCAAGCCTAAACGGAGCAGGGAATTAAGGTATGTAGGGTCAAGCCCGATGAATGAAGGATGAAAGTATCCTCTTCTGATGAAAAAGGCGATGACGATAATCAGCATCTGGATGATGAATCCAACGGACGTGGCAACGCCGATGCCAAAGGCACCACCGTGATATACGAAAACAATGAGAAGATCCCCGGCGATATCGCATACGCACAGAACAATTGTTGAAATAAAAAAGATTCTTCTGCCTCCGTCCATAACCAGAATAGGCGCGGTGACCTGAATCAGCAGCAGGGGAACGACCCCAAAGAGATATCCGTGCAGGTATTCATACATGTATGGGACCAGTTCGGGAGATTTGCTAAGAGGAACGCCGCAGAGGCGCAGTGTCGTCTCAGGAAAAATGAGGCAGAAGAGAATCAGAACAGCAGCTCCGGCAAGCGCCAGAAGGACTGCGAGATTGAATACTCCGTTGGCGTCACGCCGTTTACCCTGGGTTATAAGTCTGGAGCAGACAGCGGCACATCCGCCGGCGAGGAATCCGGCCAATACCAGAATGATGCGTGTGAAGGGCCGAAGCAGTGACATGCCCGCATAGAGTTCCTCGCCAAGAAACTGGCTGGCGATGATACCGTCGATGAGGACGGCGATTACGCCCGTTGCTTCGGTAAAAATCATTGCCATTGCTGTAGTCAGAAAGATGGCCGAGATATTATCTTGATAAAAGTAATGTCGGGATTTCGAAATCATTTGAATTATATTATTCCATGTGATTACACGTTTGAATTTTCTGATATTATAGATACGTTGATTATAGTCATATGAAAACTAAAAATCAAATTCGCCTGTATGGTGTATAATATTAAAGGATTGCAGTATTGTTTAACTAAGGAGACAGACAATGATTTACAGGGAATTCAAATGACTTAAATTATCGCAGCTGGGATTTGGCGCAATGCGCCTCCCTGTTATAGACGGAGATGACGCGAAGGTGGATGTTGATCAGACGCGGCGCATGGTGGACTATGCCATGGAGCACGGCGTCAATTATTACGATACAGCCTGGGGATACCATGGGGAGCACTCCGAGTCGGTCATGGCAGAGGCTCTGGGCAGATACCCGAGAGACAGCTATTTCTTTGCTGACAAGTTCCCGGGTTACGATCTGGCGAACATGCCGAAGGTAAAGGAAATATTCAAGACCCAGATGGAAAGGACCGGACTGGAGTACTTTGACTTTTATCTTCTACACAACGTCTGCGAGATGAACATCGAGCAGTATCTTGATCCTCAGTACGGCATTATGGATTATCTGCTTGAGCAGAAGAAGGCAGGCAGAATCAGGCATTTCGGCTTTTCCTGCCACGGCGAGCTGCCTGTCATGAAACAGTTTCTTGAAGCGTACGGCGATGAGATGGAATTCTGCCAGCTGCAGCTGAACTACCTTGACTGGACCTTCCAGCACGGCAGGGAGAAGGTCGAACTGCTGGCTGAGTACAATATTCCGGTATGGGTCATGGAGCCGCTCAGAGGCGGCAAGCTGGCGAAGCTGAACGAAGAACAGGAACAGGCGCTGAAGGAACTTCGTCCGCAGGAGGAGGTACCGGCTTGGGCTTTCCGGTTCCTGCAGACCACTCCTGAAGTCAAGGTGATACTATCGGGAATGTCCGATGAAGCTCAGCTGCACGCTAATATCGCTACGTTCGAAGAGGAAAAGCCTCTGGATGATAACGAAATGAAGGAGCTGCTCAAGGTGGCCGAAGCACTTGCCGGTGAGAAGTCCGTTCCGTGCACCGCATGTCATTACTGCACGGATCACTGCCCTCAGGGTTTGGATATTCCGCATCTTATCGAAATGTATAACGAGCATGTTCTTACTACAAAGGCAGGACTGTTTGGATTCATCGCTCCGATGGCGCTTGCTGCGATTCCGGAGGACAAACGCCCTGCGGCGTGCCTGCACTGCGGAAGCTGCGAACAGGTTTGCCCTCAGCAGATAAAGATATCTGACGTAATGACTGATTTTGTTGAAAAGATTGGCTAAAATAAGACAGGCAGGAGTATAAATGGAACTGAAAGAGTTACTGAGACATTTCAATAATGGAGACACAATCGGCGAGGATTGGGCTGTAATTGAACAGATGCGCTTTTACAGCCGCCAGGCCAGAAAGATTACGCTGGACATCAATTCAAATTATCATGAGCCTGATGAGCTGGCCGAACTGTTCTCTGAGCTTATCGGAGAGCCGGTAGGGGAGAACTTCGGTTTGTTCCCGCCGTTTTATACTGACTTCGGAAAGAACATCCACATCGGGAACCAGGTGTTTATCAACGCAGACTGCAAGTTTCAGGATCAGGGCGGAATCTACATCGATGACGGCGCGCTCATAGGTCACGGAGTAGTGCTGGCGACTCTGAATCACGACATGGATCCCGAAAAAAGGCAGCAGCTTCATCCGGCACCGATTCATATTGGTAAAAGGGTTTGGGTCGGCGCCAACGCGACGATCCTGCCAGGTGTAACCATTGGTGACAATTCTGTAGTCGCGGCCGGCGCTGTTGTGACTAAAGATGTTCCCGCAGATACTGTTGTGGGAGGCGTGCCCGCAAGAGTCATATCAAATTCAGTAAACACATGATTATAAGGAAAAGCTGATGAAAAAAAAGAAATCTGTACGGGAGATGACTCCCGGGGAGAGGAAACGTCACTCCCTTACAACCAGATCATTCCTTGGTATTCAGGCTCTGTTCTTTGCTCTCGGCGTGGTGATTCTCGCCGCGGGGTTTTTGTTGTATCTGGACGGCACTCTGCACAGTTACTGTGTTCATTCAGCCAAATTCGCTCAGGCGGAGACGCTGCTTCTTGATCCGGAGCAGACCCGCGCAAAGGCAGAGGAGATTCTGGCAATCTACGACAGCATTCCTGAGGAGGAAAGGGGCGATGGAACGGGAAAGGAGTATCAGAGCCGCTTTGATGGAATAATGGATGACGATTTTTACGAAATCCAGATGGACCTGCTGGAAGAGAAGGAGAGGATAGACCTAAAAAACGCGTTCATTGTTGCGCTCGATGTCTCCAAGGACCGGATGATTTATCTGGTGGATTCCGATCAGAAAAAAACCTTCTGCCATCCCGGAACATGGGATACCTATGATGACAGAGTGATGGACGCGCTGGTTAATGGGGACAGCAGCAGCATTCTGTTCTCCAGATTCGATTCGGAAAACAAGACGGCACACGCCACACTTACTTATAATGAAAAATACGGTCTCCGTTGTACCGGCGGAGCAACGCTTTTTAAGACTGACCGATATGTCGTAATGGTATGCCTGGACGAAACTCTGTCGTTAGTATACCGACTCAGTTGGATCTTCCTGGTGCAGTACAATATCCTGCTATTCGCTGTGACATTGCTTGCAGGTATCGTCGCAGTACGGCTGATCCGCAGAACCATGGTGAATCCAATAAATCAGATGGCAAATGCAGCGCGCAGCTATGCCGAAGACAGGGAGAAGGATGAAAGCGTGGTTTCTGACCACTTCGCGCGGCTGCAGATTCGAACCGGAGATGAAATTGAAGAACTAAATCTGACCATGGCAGACATGGAGGAAAGTCTCGTAAGATATGTTGAAAACCTGACCAGGGTAACTTCAGAAAAGGAAAGAATCAGCACAGAACTGGGACTGGCAGCAAAAATCCAGACAGACATGCTTCCGAGCACGTTCCCTGCATTTCCTGAGCGCACAGAGTTCGACCTGCATGCCGTGATGAATCCGGCGAAGGAGGTCGGCGGTGATTTCTATGACTATTTCCTGATGGATGAGGACCATCTGGCCCTCATGATTGCAGACGTCGCGGGCAAAGGCGTTCCTGCCGCACTGTTCATGATGATGTCAAAATTCATGCTGGACAACCGCATCATGGAATCGGGTTCCCCGGAGCAGGTCCTGCGTGAGGGAAACGAAGTGATCCTGCGGCATAACAGCGAAGGAATGTTCGTAACCGTCTGGATCGGGGTTCTGGAAATCTCGACAGGAAAGATTATTGCGGCAAATGCCGGCCATGAGTATCCGATAATAATTCATCCGGACGGGCAGGCTGAATTAATCAAGGATAAACATGGATTTGTCCTGGGCGGAATGGAAGGCATGGAATACAAAGAGTATGAACTGCAGCTTGAGCCGGGGTCAAAACTGCTGCTCTATACGGACGGCCTGACGGAGGCGACGTCCGCGGAGGGTGAGCTTTTCGGCACAGACCGCATCCTTGCTTCTGCCGATGAGTCAAGCGATATTTCTCCTAAGGAGGTGCTTGAAAACATTACTGAGGCCGTGGATGATTTCGTCGGAGACAACGAGCAGTTCGACGATCTTACAATGCTGTGTGTGGAATACAAGGGCTGTTAATGAACAGGAGATATCAGATGAACCAGACTGAGAGAAGACAGTATCTTATCAATAAACTTCTCGCGGAAGAACCTCAGTACAGTGAAATCGAAACGCCTTCTGACGTACAGGGCCAGAGGAGGCTTTTGCGCGGGCTTATGAATGTCAGGCGCCCGGGGCAGATCGGTGAAGAGTTTCTGCAGGTTCAGGATGAGTATCTTACCGAAGCGGCACGTGAGAAAGGCGTCACGGACCTTAAGGAACTTAAACCCGTTGAAGAGGGAATCTATGTATGGCAAGGCGATATCACGACGCTCAGGTGTGACGCCATCGTGAATGCCGCTAACTCCGGCATGACAGGCTGCTATGTTCCGTGTCACGGTTGCATCGACAACGCCATCCATACCTACGCGGGGGTGCAGCTTAGAAACGCGTGCGCGCAGATAATGCAAAGGCAGGGGCACGAGGAGCCCACAGGGCAGGCCAAGATCACGCCGGGATTCAATCTGCCGTGCAAGCATGTCATACATACAGTCGGCCCGATTATAATGGGCGAGCTGACAGAAGAAGATGAAGAACTGCTGGCGTCATGCTACAGGTCGTGTCTGTCGCTTGCAGATGAGAACGGCGTTAAAAGCATAGCCTTCTGCTGCATTTCCACGGGAGAATTCCATTTTCCTAACAGAAGAGCGGCGGAGATCGCGGTGAAGACGGTGCGGGATTACCGCAGGGAAAACAACAGTGAAATTGAGGTGGTATTCAATGTCTGGAAGGATATCGATGACGCAATCTACCGGGAGTTACTCGGATAATATACAAAGGCTGAAAAAGGCAATCGATGAAGCGGACGCGATAGTAATCGGCGCGGGCGCCGGTCTGTCAACGTCCGCCGGTTTTACGTACAGCGGAGAGCGGTTCGAAAAGTACTTCTCCGACTTTGGAGAAAAGTACGGCTTCAGCGACATGTATTCGGGAGGCTTCTATCAGTACGAAACGCCGGAGGAGATGTGGGCCTACTGGTCGCGTTACATTTACATCAATAGATACATGGACGCGCCGAAGCCTGTGTATGAGAATCTGCTTGAGCTTGTAAAAGACAAAGACTACTTTGTGATCACAACGAATGTGGACCACTGCTTCCAGAAGGCGGGCTTCGATAAGGAGCGACTGTTCTACACTCAGGGTGATTACGGGCTCTTTCAGTGCAGCGAGCCGTGCACACCCGTCACCTACGATAATGAAGAAATGGTGCGGAGCATGGTGGAGCGGCAGTCCGACATGAGGATTCCAAGCGAACTGATTCCTAAATGCCCGAACTGCGGCAAGCCTCTTACCATGAATCTTCGTTCAGATGACAAGTTCGTTGAAGACGAAGGATGGGACGGGGCGGCAGAACGGTACAATCAGTTTCTCAGGACGAGAAAGGGGAAGATTCTGTATCTGGAGCTGGGAGTCGGCTACAATACCCCGGGCATAATAAAGTTCCCGTTCTGGCAGATGACTGCAAAAAATCCCGACGCGACCTACGCGTGCGTGAACTATGGAGAGACGATGTTTCCTGAAGAGATACAGGAGCAGGCCATCTCTATTGATAGTGACATAGGACAGGTAATTGAAGACATTGGAAACATGGATTAACGGCGAGCGGATAGTATTGTCATGAAGGTTCTCATACTTGCGCTAAGCGGTTTCGAAATGCTTGAGTTCAGCGCGTTTGCGGATGTGCTTGGCTGGGCGAAGCTGGAAGGCGGACTGGATATTGAATATGATACCGCAGGTTACTCCCGCGAGGTGAGGAGTACATTTGACGTGCCGATTACAGTGGACCGCGTGCTCTGGAGAAGAGGAGCGGGGGTGTGCTGCCCTGTGAGCGTGTGCGCTGATGATTATGACGCGCTTGCAATTCCTGGAGGATTTGAAGAGTACGGCTATTATGATGAGGCCTACAGACAGGATACAGTGGGACTGATACGCGCGTTCCGCAAGGCGGGCAAGCCGATCGCGAGTGTCTGCGTGGGCGCGCTGGCCCTGGGCAACAGCGGAATACTTGAAGGAAAAAAAGCGACAACCTATGCCATGAGCGGCGGACACCGTCAGAAACAGCTGGCGGAATTCGGGGCTGAAGTCATGGCGGAAGAGCAGGTTGTCGTTGATGAAAACATAATTACGTCCTGCGGGCCGTCAACAGCTGTCGAAGTCGCGTTTCGCCTTCTTGAGATGCTGACGGACCCGGAAAGTACGAATAGAGTAAAGACATTGATGGGATGGTGATGTCAGCACACCGTCTCAACTTTGATCATGTTGGTGTTGCCGGTCTGATTCAAAGGCAGTCCGGCGCTGATTACAATCCTATCGTTCGCCGAAAGAAAACCTACGTCCTGAGCGGCCTTCACGGCATCTTCAAGCAGCTGGTCCCAGTCACCGGCTGATTTTGTTATTACAGGATAAACGTTTCTGATCAGCGCAAGCTTCCGATAGGCCTTCTCTGAAGGCGTTGCGGCAATGATTAGCTGCGAAGGGTGAAATCTCGCCATCATTTTCGCGGTGTATCCGGACTGGGTTATCGCAACAAGAGCTCTGGCACCGATATCGTTGGCAATTTTGCAAGCGCCGTGGCCGATGGCGGTTGACAGATCGGCGGTTCCCTGCCTGATTGTTTCAGAGTACATTTCCTCAATGACCTGTTTTCTTGGCAAAGTCTGCAGATCCTCCTCCGCCTGCTTCAGGATGTGAGTCATGACCTGTACTGCCTTTGCGGGATATTTGCCCGCTGCGCTTTCTCCTGAAAGCATGACTGCCGAGGTGCCGTCAAAGACAGCGTTCGCCACATCTGTAATCTCAGCTCTCGTAGGCGTAGGCTCGTGAATCATTGATTCGAGCATTTGTGTAGCCGTGATGACCGGTTTGCCCGCGCGGTTGCATTTATCTATGAAGGACTTTTGAATACCCGGCAGAGTGGCGAAATCAACCTCAACACCCATGTCGCCCCGGGCGATCATTATGCCGTCGGAGCATTCAAGAATCTCGTCAAAATTACGGATGCCTTCAGGGTTCTCTATTTTTGATATGATGTCTATTTCGTCCCCGCCGTTTTCATGGAGAAACTCCCGTATTAAACGCACATCGTCAACGCTGCGAACAAACGAAGCGGCGATAAAATCCACGTCCTGCTCTATGCCGAAGAGCAGATCGCTCTTATCTTTTTCGGACAGGAAGGGCATGTCCAGATGAATGTCCGGAACGTTCACTCCTTTTTTAGTGCTGACATAACCGCTGTCCTTCACACGGCAAATTATGTTTCCGTCACAGACCTCTTCTGCTGTCATGCGTATCTTGCCGTCGTCGATAAGGATTCTGGTTCCCGGAGAAACCAGCGCGGCAAGGCCTTTGTATGAGATGCCTACGCCTTCTGCGGTGCCTGGCTCAGAGTCGTCTGAGCGCAGCACAAATGACTGTCCCTTTTCCAGAAGAACCTGTTCTTCAGCAAAAGTTCCAAGCCGGATTTCCGGCCCTTTGGTGTCGAGAAGTACGGCGCCCGGAACGCCTGATTCCTCGCACAGTCTGCGGAATGTCTGCAGTTTTGCCCTGTGCTCCTCGTGAGAGCCGTGGGAACAGTTCAGTCTGGCGATGTTCATTCCGGCTGCCAGCATGTCCTGCATGACCTGAGGGTCGGAACTGGCCGGCCCCAGGGTACAGATGATTTTAGTTGCCTTCATGATGTAATCACTCCAGTGTTCCCATGTACTTCATCGTACGGATAAGCTGGTTGACATAGCTCATTTCGTTGTCATACCAGGCTACGATACGGACTTCGTAAATGTGAGTTCCGCATTTTTCGGCGAGGGTCTGAGTCGCGTCGAAGAGGGAACCATAGCTGATGCCGATGATATCGCTGGATACCAGTTCTTCCTCAGTATATCCGAATGATTCTGAAGCTGCGGCTTTCATTGCTTCATTGATTCCTTCAACTGATACGGAATCGGTTTCATCCTTAAGCGTGGCGTCGAGGATGGTGATTGATCCTGATGGAACAGGGACTCTCTGTGCCGATCCGATGAGCTTGCCGTCGAGTTCAGGAATAACGAGACCTATTGCCTTTGCGGCGCCTGTTGAGTTAGGAACGATGTTGATTGCTCCGGCTCTGGCGCGGCGGAGATCGCCTTTTCTGTGCGGTCCGTCGAGGAGCATCTGATCGCCGGTGTAGGCGTGGATGGTAGTCATGAAGCCGGTTCTTACTTCTCTGTAGTTTGCCAGAACCTTGGCCATAGGAGCGAGGCAGTTAGTAGTACAGGAAGCTCCTGAAACAATAGTGTCCTCGCTGGTGAGCGTTTCGTGATTTACGCTGTAAACGATGGTCGGCAGATCATTTCCCGCCGGCGCGGAGATCAGCACTTTCTTTGCTCCTGCGTCGATGTGAGCCTGCGACTTTTCCTTGGATGTGTAGAAGCCCGTGCATTCCAGCACAATGTCTACGTCCAGCTTTCCCCAAGGGAGATTTGCCGCGTCCGCTTCGCTGTAAATAGGAATTGTCTTTCCGTCTACAGTGAGAGAAGCCTCTTCGCTTGTTACCTCATGATCATTTGCGTACTTGCCCTGTACGCTGTCGTACTTGAGCAGGTGCGCCAGCATTTCAGGGCTGGTGAGATCGTTGATGGCGACTATTTCACATTCCGGATCATCGAATACTTTTCTGAATGCGAGTCTGCCGATTCTTCCAAAACCATTGATTGCGATTCTTGTCATTTTGAGTTCCTCCTGTTTATTAATGCAATTACTTATTGTTAACTGTGTTAAGTTCTTTAATGTCTGCTTTAGACCTGTATTTATCATCCGGCAATCTGTCGGTAATGATCTGTCCTGCGCTCAGAGGCGCGAAGGTGATGGCCGCGACCAGCCCGAATTTGCTGCTGTCGGCCAGTATGTAAACTTTTTCGGAGCGCTGAATGGCTTCAGTCTTGACCATGGATTCCTCGATGTCCGATGTGGTCAGACCGCTCGAGAGGTCTATTCCGTCAGTTCCGATAAAGCATTTGCTGAAATGGTATTTCTGCAGGCTTCCGACGGCGTCGTAGCCGATGATTGCTTCGGTGGAAACCTTTACCTGACCGGAAAGCAGGTAGACCTTGAATCCGCGTCTTGCCAGCTGGAGCGCGTGTCTGGCCCCGTTTGTGACATAGACAGCGTCATGACATTTGATGTGTTCAATCATGCTGCCTGTTGTCGTGCCGGCGTCCAGATATACGAGATCGCCGTTTTCAATCAGCGATGCGGCGCACGCCGCGACCTGAGTTTTTTCATCCACCCGGGTCTGCTCCTTTACGTCAACAGTACGTTTCGGAGCGTTTACGTTTCTGTTGGTATGCTGACCTGATTCCAGCTCAAGGGAAACAGCGCCGCCGAAAACCTTGCGCAGGCGTCCTTCTTCGTCCAGCTGCGCAATGTCCCTGCGGATCGTTGATTCGCTCGCGCCCAGTACAGGCACAAGATCGGCGACCCTGATCGTCGGCTGCGTTTCCAGCAAATCCATGATTTTTTCAAATCGTTCGTACTGAAGCATTTAAATTCCTCCGAAGTCATAATACAGCCATACTATTTCAAAGTCAACCAAAATCAGTCATTTTCTTTCAATTTCGGTCAACATGGTCAACAATAAAAATAGCCCGAGTCATTTCTTATGAACACTGTCTCTGTTACAATATAGGCATAGGAGATGTGTAAATATGTTTCTCGCGCTTTTTGGATTTGCAGGAGGAATGGGGATGCCCATGCAGACCAGCATCAACGCTCAGCTTGGAAGACGCGTTGGTTCTCCGTTTCTATCCGCGCTGCTGAATTTTCTTGTCGGAATAGCGGCGCTCCTGATCATTACATCCATTGTGGAACATGGACTGGCGATTCCGGTCGGCAGCATTCTGAAGGCCCCGCCGTGGGTACTGTTCGGCGGCGCGTTTGCTGTTGTGTTCGTAACCGGAAACATATTGCTCATGCCCCGTATCGGCAGTGTTCAGACTGCGATTCTGCCGGCCCTCGGACAGATTCTCATGGGGACTCTGATTGATACCTTCGGCTGGTTCAATTCGGCACAGAGGGACATGAGCGTTCTCAGGATCATCGGTGTCGCGCTGGTTATCGCCGGTGTATTGACAGTAGTTCTCGCAAAGGCAGGACGCACGAAGGGGAATGCCGTCAGGAAGGCGGTTCCGCATGTCTGGCTCTGGAGGGCCTTCGGCCTGATTGTCGGCATGTGCATGGCGTCCCAGACTGCGGTCAACAGCCACCTCGGCATTGTCGTCGAGTCCAGGCTTTTCGCGTCTGTCATAAACTTTTCCGTCGGAACGACTCTGCTGATCATCCTCAACCTGATTCTTCTGAAGACAAAGAAACCGGGCGAGGGCTTAAAAGGCGCTCCCCTGTGGATATGGGCAGGTGGGCTGTTCGGAGCTCTGTTTGTAGTCGGCAACATCATTACAGCCCAGACGGTAGGCACGGGTATGGCTGTTGTGATTCTGCTGACGGGTCTCATGGTCGGCGGTCTTCTTGTGGACCAGTTCGGCCTGTTCCGCGCACAGCAAAGGCCGGTCGGCGGACGCGAGATATTTGGCGTCGTAATCATGATCTGCGGCGCGGCGCTGTTCTATCTTTAGTTTTGAGAGGTGAATAAATGAAACCCGGACCACTGATACTTGTGACTAATGATGATGGAATCCATTCACCTGGTTTGGCTGCGGCAATCAGAGGAGCGATGAAAGTCGGCGAGGTTGTGATAGCCGCGCCGAATGAACAGCAGACGGCGATGGGAAGAGCGTATCCTGAAAGAGATGATCTTGGCGTAATCGATACCGTCAGTATAGATATAGGCCCTGGTTCGCCGGTGAAAGCTTTCGCGGTGCATGGTTCGCCGGGATATGCCGCGGCTTACGGAATAGCGGAGATAGCGCCGAGAATCAAAGGCAGAAAACCGGACATTACCGTCAGCGGCATCAATACAGGGGCAAACTGCGGCACATCCATTACGAGCAGCGGAACAATCGGCGCGGCGCTCGAGTCGGTGGACATGAAGGTTCCCGCCCTGGCGATGTCACAGGAGATTCTTGACTACGACAGCCGCTGGCCTGACTTTGAGACGCTTGACTACCGCTGCGCGGAGCTGGCCACAGAGTATTGGCTCAGATATATCCTTGATAAGGGAATGCCGAAAGGGGCGGATTTTCTGAATGTAAATGTTCCCGAGGCGAAAGTGGAACCGGAGGATTACATCTTCACATTCCTTGAGACGCATCCATACTACAAGGCGCAGCCTGTTCCGGAGAGAGACTGGAGCAAGCCTTACCGGATACGTTTCGATTCTGAATTCGGAGACAAAGACGCCCATGAGGGCAGCGATATACATACGCTTCATTTCAAGAGGAAAACATCAGTGACTCCGCTGACGGTCGACATGACCAAAAGGTGAAAGAAGGCAAAATGAACAACAGAGAAAAACGGATGAACATCCACAAAAAACTGGAAGTCATGAAGAAGTGCTACAGGGAACGTGATTCGAAGAATCTCGACCTGTTTTATGACACGTTCTTCAATCGGGACAGGAGACCGATCATAATCGGAACTGACAATGGTCCGTGGTTTCACACAATGGGACGGATCCAGTGGCTGATCAAGTATGATTGGGAGCACTGGGGAAATCTGGACATTGACACCTGGAACTTTGATATCCGGGAGTCCGAGAAATACGATATGGTCAGAACACGGGGCGTTCTTGATTTCGGATCGGATCGTGTATGGGATGTTGACATAGTGATGATCTTTGAGAAGGAAGGAACGGAATACAGCTGCAGACTCATGCAGTTCAAGATTCCGAGAAATGTAATCCGTCCGGTGGTGATTCTGAACAGCAGCGAGGAAGAGCAGGGCAAGTCTGAAAGAGAAATGCACGATTTGATGGAGCTGAACGGTAATGTTGCCTCCGACCTGATGCGCGGTCATCTCGCGGAAAAAGTCGCGTCAATGCTCAGGGAAGAGAGACCTTACCTTGAAATGATCGACGTTCGGAGAGAACTTATTTACATAGAGGAGATCGAAGACGGCTTCATGTTCGCGCTCACGGGATTCTGCGTTCACACGGAGAAGAAGGCGCTGATGCCGTTCCGCATGGTAGGAATAGGACAGGGATATGAGATTCTGGACTCAGAATTCTCACATCCGTTTGTGAGTGAACTGGGATAAAGGAGAACTGCATGAGCATAAGGATACTGGTGGCTAATCCGGGTTCAACATCTACAAAGATAGCAGTATATGAAGCTGCGGAGCAAAAGGCAGACAGCGGGCTTTTGCTTGAGGTGTTTGCCGAAACGCTGCGCCATGACGCCAATGAGCTGCAGGGCATGGGGTCGATTACCGACCAGCTCGGGTTCCGCAAACAGGTTGTGATGGATTCACTTGACAAAAACGGGTTCAGGCTTGGGGAGTTCGCGGCGATCGCCTGCAGGGGCGGTCTTGTCCGTCAGCTTCCGAGCGGCACATACCGCGTAAACGACGCGCTCATCCAAGACAGCCGCATCGGCGTAAGC
>Ga0256407_10008428_pt1 | contig 15142 bp, 14 predicted proteins | sample RumenRJG_04DNA_FD_193489 | JGI IMG/M metagenome (GOLD analysis project Ga0256407, IMG submission 193489) | Bovine rumen microbial communities from Lethbridge, Alberta, Canada - RJG_04 | ecosystem: Host-associated > Mammals > Digestive system > Stomach > Rumen | place: Canada: Alberta... | reverse complement strand
CGGCAGTTACGCAGGATATTTATACGGAGAGTGTGACAATAACACGTCAATATACGGTTGAACATAGACGTTTGGGATAGACAGGGGTGTGAAATTTGAAACAATATACAGTTACGGGAATGAGCTGTGCGGCTTGTCAGGCAAGAGTGGAAAAGGCTGTATCAAATCTTGACGGTGTGACGGCTTGTTCTGTGAGTTTGCTGACAAATTCAATGGGTGTTGAGGGAACTGCAAGCGACAGCGATATTATAAAAGCCGTTCAAAATGCAGGCTACGGAATTTCACCAAAAGGTGACGGAGTGAAAAAGAGTAATTTTAGTGCAAAACTTGCCGCTGAGGAAGATGCACTCAAAGACCGTGAAACACCTGTTTTAAAAAAGAGGTTGTTTGTATCACTGGGATTTTTGATTGTTTTAATGTACTTTTCAATGGGAGTGCACATGATGGGCTTTCCTGTGCCGTCTTTCATGCAGGGAAATCATATTGCAATGGGACTTGTGCAGTTACTCTTGTCGGGAATTATCATGGTGATAAATCAGAAATTTTTCATCAGTGGCTTTAAAAGCCTGTTTCACGGCTCGCCTAATATGGATACGCTGATTGCATTAGGTTCATCAGCAGCATTTGCATACAGTACGGTCATGCTTTTTGCAATGACGGCTGACAGGGCAAATGAATCGGCTTACATGAATGAATTTTACTTTGAGTCAGCAGCAATGATTTTAACGCTAATAACAGTCGGTAAAATGCTGGAAGCATACTCAAAGGGAAAAACAACAAATGCATTGAAAAGTTTAATGAAACTTGCACCGAAAACGGCTCATATTATCCGTGACGGTGAAGAAATTACCGTTTCAATAGATGATGTTAAAAAAGATGATATATTTATAGTAAGACCCGGGGAGAATATAGCCGTTGACGGTGAAGTCATAGAGGGAAATAGTGCTGTTGACGAATCGGCTTTGACGGGGGAGAGTATTCCCGTTGATAAAACTGTCGGGGATTTTGTGACATCTGCAACGATAAATCAATCGGGATTTTTAAAATGCCGTGCATTGAGAGTAGGCGAAGATACGACACTTTCACAAATCATCTCCATGGTAAGCGATGCAGCGGCTACAAAAGCTCCTGTTGCAAAAATTGCCGATAAAATATCGGGCATATTTGTGCCTGCTGTAATTGCCGTTGCAGTAGTGGCAATAGCCGTATGGTTGTTATTGGGGGCAGGTGTCGGAACGGCATTGGCAAGGGGAATTTGTGTATTGGTGGTGTCATGTCCGTGTGCATTGGGATTGGCAACGCCTGTTGCGATAATGGTAGGCAACGGTGTCGGGGCAAAAAACGGCATACTTTTCAAAACGGCTGAGGCTTTGCAGGAAACGGGCAAATTACAGATAATTGCCCTTGATAAAACGGGTACTGTCACAAACGGAAAGCCGTCTGTAACAGATGTAATTTCTTTCAATGAAAAATTGCTGTACTATGCAAAGACGCTTGAAAGCAAAAGTGAACACCCTCTTGCAAAGGCTGTGTGTGAATATGAAGGTGATGTAAAAACAGGTGAAGTGACGGATTTCAAGGCACTTGTCGGAAACGGTTTGACAGGCAGAATTGACGGCTGTGAGATATTTGGCGGAAGTGTGGATTTTATATCGAAAAAAATTGACGTTTCAAGTGAAGTGATTGAAAAGACAAATGAACTTTCCGAACAGGGAAAAACACCTATGTTATTTGCAAAAGACGGTGAATTGCTTGGAATCATAGCGGTTGCAGATACAATAAAAGAGGACTCTGCAAAGGCTGTGAGAGAATTGAAAAACATGGGAATATATACGGTCATGCTGACGGGAGATAATGCACTAACGGCAAAGGCGGTTGCAAAGCAGGCGGGTGTTGATGAAGTGATAGCGAATGTAAAGCCCGACGGAAAAGAAAATGCAATCAAAAGGCTGTCAAAAAGAGGTAAAGTCGGCATGGTTGGAGATGGTATCAATGATGCCCCTGCACTGACAAGGGCAGATGTGGGAATTGCGATAGGGGCGGGAACGGATATTGCAATAGATTCGGCAGATGTTGTATTGATGAAAAGCCGTTTAACAGACGTTTCAGCAGCGGTAAGGCTGTCAAGGCAGACTTATAAAAATATCTTAGAAAATCTCTTTTGGGCATTGATATACAATACACTTTTAATACCGCTGGCGGCAGGGGTTTATTCGCATTGGGGAATGGGAATGACACCTATGTTTGGTGCATTGGCAATGAGTTTATCAAGCGTGTTTGTCGTGACAAATGCATTAAGGTTGAATTTGTTCAGGCTGTTTGACGAAAGGCATGATAAAAGAATAAAGAATGCTGTCACGGATATATCGGAAAGCGGAGAGGTCATTCAAAAAGTGTATGCAGTAAAAGGAATGATGTGTGAACATTGTGAAGCGACAGTACAGAAAGCATTGGAAGAAATTGACGGCATGACGAGTGTAAGGGCAAGTCATACAGAGGGAAAAGTGTATGCAGAGATGTCAAAGGAAATTCCCGACAAAGTTGTTAGAAAGATAATCAAAGAAAAAGGCTATCAATTCATAAAAACGGTCGTCTGAGTGACGGCTGTTTTTATATGCACAAAAAGTTTACCTATTGTACATATTTTTTAGATTGACAAGTATAATGATTTCATTTATGATATATATGTAAAGGAGTTGAAAATTCATGAGTGAAAAAAATTATAGTACAATGATAAATCCCGATGACGTTGCAAAAGAACTTGTAAAGTTCTCTGAAAGTATCAATTTCAATGAAGAAATGTTTTTGAATATAATACAGGAAAGCATAGCACCTGCGGAAGAATTTTTTGCGGAGTATGCTTGTGCAATAATGGAAGTGGAAACAAAGTTCAAAGTGCTGAATGAGATGTTTTCTCTGAAATATGACGGAAATCCGATAGAGAGTATCACTTCAAGAGTAAAGGGCTATGACAGTATTATAAGAAAGGTCATAAAGAAGAATATACCGAGAAATCTTGCGTCGATTGAGGAAAATATACATGACATAGCGGGAGTGAGGGTGATATGTTCATTTGTAGATGATATATATAGATTGGCGAATTGTCTTTTACAGCAGGATGATGTGACGCTTATCAGTCAAAAGGACTATATAAAAAATCCTAAACCGAGCGGTTACAGAAGTCTGCATCTGATAATATCCGTACCGATATATCTGGAAAACGAAAAGAAAGATGTAAAAGTAGAAGTGCAGTTGAGGACTATTGCAATGGACTTTTGGGCGAGTTTGGAACATAAATTGAAGTATAAGAAAGATTTGCCCGAAGAAAAGAAAGATATGCTTTCGCAGGAGCTGATAGACTGTGCAAATGAAAGTGCAGAGCTTGACAGACGTATGCAGACGGTTCGGAATATTATTCTGAAAGGCGAATGAAAACAGAGTGGAGAGTGGAGAGTTGAGAGTGGAGAGTGAGGAGTTGAGCGGATATAATGAGTATAGTGAGTATGCTGAATATAACAGGATAATGGAAAACCCCGATTATGCACTTGACTCAAAGACCGAAACAAAAAAACAAAGACATATTATCATCATTTTTGGAATACTGTTGGTATGTGTGGTATTGGCAATATTCATTGTCAATTTATGGAATATAGCGGAAGTAAACCTTGCAAAAAGCTATGTAAAAGAAAATTACGGGGATAAATACAGTTATGTTTCGTCAAAAGCGGTATATATGGGAGGAGGCTGTGTGGTATTTCCGAAAGAAAGCGTTACAGTCGTGTTTCAGGGAGATGACCTTTCTGTTATGACGGTAATTGTAAAAGACGGAAAGGTTATGGAAAATGCCTGACATAGAAAACGTGAGTTCAATGAAAAAGAAAAATTATTATACTGTCATTCTGAGGAGCGACAGCGACGAAGAATCTTTTGAAGATTCCTCACTGCGTTCGGAATGACATACTTAATTTTATCATTGTCAGAATATTTTTCAATTACATCGAACTCACGTTAGAAAGCAATGTTTGGCAATATATGATATAAATATATTTTAAGGGGCGGTATATTTGAATAACACTAATGACAGGAATAAAATTATCATACGCACTTCCATCATAGGCATAGCAGCCAATCTGTTTCTTGTAGCATTCAAAGCGGTTGTGGGACTGCTTGCCAATTCCATTGCCGTCATACTTGATGCGGTGAATAATTTAAGTGACGCTGTATCGTCTGTGATAACCATTCTGGGAACAAGGCTTGCAGGCAGAAAGCCCGATGCAGACCACCCCTACGGTCACGGCAGATATGAATATTTAAGTGCAATGGTTGTATCTGCGATAGTCATATATGCAGGCGTGACAGCGTTCGTGGAGTCGGTCAAGAAGATAATTTATCCCGAAATGCCCGATTATTCGGCAGTGTCGCTGATAATCATAGGCGGTGCGGTCATAGTAAAATTCTTTTTGGGCAGATATGTAAAAAGTGTCGGCAAAAGGATAAATTCCAATTCGCTTGTATCATCGGGTTCGGACGCATTGTTTGATGCGGTTCTTTCGCTGTCGGTTTTCGTATCGGCAGTCATATATATATCAACAGGACTGAGTTTGGAAGCGTATGTCGGAGTTCTGATTTCCATATTCATCACGAAATCGGGCATTGAAATGATAAGGGAAACCATAGATGATATTTTAGGAAAGAGAATTGACAGCAGTATTTCAAAAGCCGTCAAGCAGACGATATGTGAAATAGAGGGCGTTCACGGTGCATACGATTTGTTCATAGACAATTACGGACCTGATTTTTATATTGCTTCGGTGCATATTGAAGTTGACGATACCATGACAGCGGACAGGATAGACAGGCTTACAAGAAAAATCGGTGAGGAAGTCTATAAAAATCACAAAATAATCATGACGGGCGTAAGCATATATTCAAGGAACACGTCAGATGACAAAATAGCGGAAATTCGTTCCGACATAACGAGAATGGTAATGACAGGAGATAAAGTCCTGCAAATGCACGGATTTTATGTTGATGAAGAAGAAAAAACCATAAGATTTGACTTGGTGGTGGATTACAGTGCAGACGACGAGTTTTTTACAGGGCTGTGCAAGTCCGTGCAGGAAAAATATTCTGACTACAAGTTTTTTATCTCAAAGGATTATGATATAAGTGATTGACAAGCGGAAAAATGTATGATAATATATAATTTAATAATATATATATTTTACGGGGGGTTAAAATAAATGAGTATTTATGATTATTCTGTGACGACACCGAAGGGACAGGAAATTTCACTTGCGGATTTCAAGGGAAAAGTAATGATTATTGTGAACACGGCAACGGGCTGTGGATTTACACCGCACTACAAAGACTTGGAAAGTATGTATGAGAAATATCACGACAAGGGACTTGAAATCATAGATATACCGTGCAATCAGTTTGCAGGTCAGACACCCGGTACAGATGACGAGATACATGAATTCTGCACGCTGAAATACAACACGCAGTTTCCGCAGATGAAAAAGTCCGATGTAAACGGCAAAAATGCTTTACCGCTGTATGCCTATTTAAAGGAACAGCAGGGTTTTAAGGGATTTGGCAAAGGCGTGAAAGCACTGGCAATGGACGTTATGATGAAAAAGGCTGATAAGGATTATAAAGACAATCCCGACATTAAATGGAATTTTACAAAGTTTGTGGTTGACAGAGACGGAAATGTTACTGCAAGATTTGAGCCTACGGACGATATGAAAAAGCTTGAAAAACTGATTGCGGAGCTTATCTGAATTTTAAAAAAGAAGTTTACTTATTTCAACAAAAAAATATCCCCTCTTGTGATAGAATTATCTGCAAGGGGGTGTTTTTTTATGAAGATAAGTGAAAGTGAGGACACGATAACGGCATATCTGACGGGGGATATTGACCATCATTCGGCAAGGAATATAAGGGAAGATATAGACGCATTTATACAGATGAAAAAACCGTATTTGTTAAGGCTTGATTTTTCGGGAGTGAGTTTCATGGACAGTTCGGGAATAGGTCTTATCATGGGCAGATACAGACTGATGAGTTTATACGGAGGAATTGTGAGGGTGTCAAACGTGCCCGAAAGTCTTGAAAGAATGATGAAAATATCGGGGCTGAATGCACTTGATATTATAGAAAGGCGTGGAGAGAGAATTGAAAGTACAAAATGAGATGAATATATCATTTGAAAGCCGTTCCTCCAATGAGGGATTTGCAAGATGTGCGGTATCTGCTTTTATCACCCAGATGGACCCGACTATCAGTGAATTGAATGATATAAAGACGGCAGTATCCGAAGCGGTCACAAACTGCGTAGTGCACGCATACAGGAATACAATAGGAAAGATATACATAAATGTAAAGATAAAGGAAAATTTTGTTGTGGTGATAAAAGTAAGAGATACGGGCTGTGGAATAGAGGATATAAAGCAGGCTATGCAGCCGCTTTTCACAACCGCACCGTCAGAAGAAAGAGCAGGTTTGGGATTTGCCGTTATGCAGAGTTTTATGGATAAAGTGAAAGTGTATTCAAAAACAGGAAAGGGTACGACAGTTGTATTTGAAAAAAGGCTGAGCTGTCGGGTGGGGAATGGCTGAGAGAGATATTGAGATAAAAGAAAATTTGGGGCTTGTCCATGCCTGTGCCAAGCGTTTCAAGGGCAGGGGAATAGATTATGACGACTTATATCAGGCAGGCTGTGTAGGTCTTGTAAAGGCATTTGACAATTTTGACAGTACGTTGGGATATAAATTTTCAACGTATGCCGTGCCTGTGATAATAGGCGAAATAAAGAGGTTATTTCGTGACGGGGGTGCGGTAAAGGTTTCAAGAGGGCTGAAAGAGCTGTCCTTGAAAGTGACAAGGGAGGTACATCAATTCGAGCTTGAAAACGGCAGAGAGCCTACTGTAAAAGAGCTGTCCGAGATAATGGGTGTAGAGCCCGAGCAGATTTCGGAGGCGTTCAATGTATCAATGCAGCCTTTGTCGCTTACGGTAACAGATGATGAGGGCGACAGTCAGATAGATATACCCGTACAGTCGCCCGACGAAAGCATAACGGAAATTATGTCGCTGAATACAGAAATATCCCGTCTTGACGAGAGGGACAGGAAAATTATATATTTAAGATATTTCAAAAACATGACGCAATCCGAAACAGCCAAACAGCTTGATATGACGCAAGTACAGATTTCAAGGAGAGAAAAGAAAATCCTTTTACATCTTCGAGAAAAACTCGCATAAAAAGAGTGGAGAGTTGAGAGTGGAGAGTGGAGTTGATTTTTTCACAACCGCTCCACTCTCCACTCTTCACACTCCACTCTCTCTACACTCCACTCTTATTCAAAGTGATAGATACCGCTGATAAAGCCTTGTACAACGTCGTCTGCATTTCCGTCAAAACCGCTGTAAAAAGAGATGCCTTCGTCATCAAGGGCGGTTTCGGATTCTTCGGATATTTCACCGCATAAAAGGGCGTCGGCTTTTAAAAGTATGAGCATTTCGGAGAGATTTTCCGCCCCGAACTTTCCCATTGTACTCATAATTTCACTGCAAATAATTTCGCCCTCGTCAATGTCGTACATTTTAAAGAAAAGAGTGCCGTCAAAGTCACGGGCAATATTTTCACTGTCCATGTCAAAAGATACCGCAAGTTTCATATATAATCTCCTTTGTTTTTTGCAGAAATTATATCATAATGCATGAACAAATTCAATATTTAATTTGACAGTCCGATTTTTATATGATATAATTAGACGAAAATTTTTTGAGGAGGACTGTTGTATGTTCAAAAATCCCGGCAAAAGCCTGAAAACTTACGGAAAAATCGTATTTATTATTTTTGTTATCGCTGCAATAGCAGGCGGTATATCCATGTTTGCTGCGGCAGGTAACATGGGACGTTACAGCAGCGGGGCTGCATTCGGAATGGTCATAGGCGGAATTGTTGTGATTGCCGTCGGAATATTTCTTGCATACCTCTTGTCGATATTTGTAATAGCATTCGGTGAACTTGTTGAAAACAGCACGATTATAAGAACATTGATGGAAAATGGTGCGACTATGCCGAGAGTTCAGCAGGGTGAAATTAAAAATCAGCCTGTACAGCAGGCAGAATTCAAACCTTATACACCGCCTGCAAAAACTGTCAATCTCAATAAAAATTCCGATACGGCATTGATTTGCCCGTACTGCGGAAAGGATAACAAGTTAGATGCAAGCTTTTGCAGAAACTGCGGTAAAAAACTCGGTTAACTTAGAACAAGACAAGGTTATTTTTTTAAGCCTTGCCTTGTTTTTTTTATGAAAGTCTGTTATAATATCCCTTGCAAAAAAATTTTTAAGAGGTGCGTATATTATGAATGAAAAGGAAATTGCGGAAATAAGAAAAAGGCTTAAACACGATAAGAATAATATAACAAAGCTGTATGGCTGTTATGTAAGTTCCAATAAGGAAATTAAAAATGAGTTTACTCAGACGGTAGGGCTTATCCCGCTTGAAACAAATGAAATGCTTTTCGGCATGATTAAAAAGACGCTTTCGGGCAGGGTAGGGAAAAATCTCCATGATATTGCATTCAGAACCGAACAGGTCGGGGCAAGTGATGAACATAAATTGCTTATGACATTAAGGGACTCTGAATTGCAGAATGAAGAAGCTGTGCATGAACTGTATGAAAAAATAGTGAATTCTTATCCGTCGGATGAAGATTATCTCATCATTCTGGGCTGTGATAAGTACGATTTGCCGAATTTTTCAAAAAATGACGAAACTATGGAAGATGACTCGACAGAGGTTTTCAGATATATTATCTGTTGCGTGTGTCCGATAAGGCTTACAAAAACCATGCTTGGCTTTTCAAATGCCGATAATACGTTTGGAAATGTAGGTGCAGACAATACGGTATCTGCTCCCGAAATAGGCTTTATGTTCCCGTCATTTGACGACAGAAGTACAAATATTTACAATGCCCTGTACTATACAAAAAGTACTGATGAAAACTATCAGACTGTCATTGACACTCTTTTTAATACGGAAGTGCTTATGCCTGCCTCTGAGCAAAAGGAAACTTTTCAAAGCCTGATTGCAGAAACGGCAGGAGATGACTGCAATTATGAGTTAATGCAGAACGTTCACGGTCACATCACCGAGATGATAGCCGAACATAAAAATGCAAAGGCTGATGAAGATTTGTCCGTAGGCAAGACCGAAATGAAAAAAATTCTGTCGGAATGCGGAGTTTCCGAAGATAACATATCAAAGTTTGACGAACAGTATGACAACAGCTTTGGCGAAAAGACATCTTTTGACCCTCAGAATATCATTGATACAAAGAATTTTGAGATAAAAACGCCTGATGTGACGATAAAAGTAAAGCCCGATAAAAGCTATCTTTTGGAAACAAAGATAATTGACGGTGTGAAATATGTCATGGTTCGTGCAGAGGAGGGCGTGGAAGTCAACGGAGTGAAAATCAATATTGCAGAAAACGGATAATTTTCGGTAAGAAAAATAAATCTCTCTCATAAATTTGAATGGGAGAGATTTATCTTTTTGACAAAAAAATTGTATGAATGCATGAAGCTTGTGATATTGATTTATATGAAGTGTATAATTTGAGTAAAAAAAGCCGTCATAATGATAAAAATATTGATTATATATTTGTACAAAACTGACTACATTACAGAATTTTGAATAAATTGTTATCGAATTATGAACAATATGTCATCTTTACAAAAAAAACTTTATGTTATACAATTATATCAGAAGAAAATCGGGCTTTATTAATTTATTTTGAAAGGAAGACTGATAAAATGAGTGTTTTTTCATCAAGATTTAAAAACATCGCAAAAAAAGCAACTGCATGGTCAGTTGCCGCACTTACGGCGGTTGCCGGAGCAAGTGCAATGCCTGACGTTCTCAACGTTAAGGTGCAGGCAGCCTCTACTCTTTCAGACTCCGACAGAGGCGTTATTTATGCCAATTCAAGAACAGATTTCCGTGATGAAAGTATCTACTTCACCATGACGACACGTTTCTATGACGGCGATCCGTCCAATAATACATGGTGCTGGGACGGCGGTGAAAAGCTCAACCCGAATGATCCCGAATGGAGAGGAGACTTCAAGGGACTTATCGAAAAGCTTGACTATATCAAGGCACTCGGCTTTACAGCAATATGGATAACGCCTGTTGTAGAGAATTGCAGCGGCTACGACTATCACGGTTATCATGCCATCAATCACAGCAAAGTCGATCCCCGTTATGAATCAAGCGACTGCACCTATCAGGATTTGATTGATGCCTGCCACGCAAAGGGCATGAAGATTATACAGGATATAGTATTGAACCACACGGGCAACTTCGGTGAAACCAATCTCATGCCCATGTTTGAGAAAGTGGGCGACCTCAATACAACGGACTGCCTGAAACAGACCGCCAACAGTGTATTGCCGTCAAATTATGATGATATGCTCCCCGCACAGCAGTATCAGGCGAGAATTGCGTGCATGAAAGAGGAAGACCAGGATACAAAGAATATTTACCATCACCAGAAGTCGCTCAACTGGGACGACTATACCTGCCAGACCGCACAGATTGCAGGCGACTGCGTTGACTTGAATACGGAAAATCCCATTGTTTACAACTATCTTGTAGACTGCTACACGAATTATATCAATATGGGTGTAGATGCATTCCGTGTGGATACCGTCAAGCATATCAGCCGACTGACGTTCAATAAAGTATTCAATCAGGCATTCATCAATGCAGGCAAGCAGAACGGCAAGGATTTCTATATGTTCGGTGAAGTCTGCACCCGTGACAGAAACGTATGGTACAGGGGAACTCCTCCTCTTTCGGCACCGTTCTATACATGGAAAGAATCAAAGGAATATGCATGGAGTGACACCGACTGGCAGACAAATCTTGATTCCGCCGAAGCCAATTATTATGACAACGGCAGTGTCGAGGCACAGCCTACCAGCAACAATGCCTTTTTGAACGGCAATGAGTATCACACACCCGATTACAGTAAAGCATCGGGCTTGAATGTAATCGACTTTCCTATGCACTGGAATTTTGAAGATGCAAGGTCTGCATTCGGCGTAAGGGGTACAGACTCTGCCTATAATGACGCTACATGGAATGTAACGTATGTAGACTCCCACGACTATGCACCCGACCAGGCTCCCGAAAATCAGCGTTTTGCAAAAGACCAGGCTACATGGGCTGAAAACCTTTCATTGATATTCACATGGCGTGGTATTCCTTGTATCTATTACGGCTCTGAAATAGAATTCAAAAAAGGCTGTATGATAGACGTAGGACCTAATGCGGCACTGGAAGACACGGGACGTGCCTATTTCGGCGACCATATCGAAGGCAATATTGATGCGGAAGATTTCACCGTATTCGGCAATGTAACGGGTGCGGTAGGCGAAACTTTGAATTATCCCCTTGCACAGCACATCATGCGTCTTAACAGAATCCGTCAGGCAATCCCTGCTCTCCGTAAAGGACAGTATTCCACAGAGGGTGTCAGCGGTGATCTGGCATTCAAGAGAAGATATACAGATGCCAATACAGACAGCTTTGTATGCGTAGTTATTTCGGGCAGTGCAACATTCTCGGGCATTCCCAACGGTACTTATGTAGACGCTGTTACAGGCGATACAAAGACAGTTACAGGCGGTACTCTTACAGCAACTGCCACAAAGAAAGGCGACCTCAGAGCATATGTTCTGAATACATCAAAAACACCTGCACCGGGCAGAGTTATCACAAACGGTACCTATCTGACAGACGGCGGTGCAGCCGAACTGATTGGTTCCGTTGAAGTTCATGTAGGACCTGCTGTTGCGGTTACGGGCATTACACTTGATAAAACAAGCGTGAGCATTCCTCAGGCTACGACTGCAACCGTAAAAGCAACGGTTTCCCCGTCAAATGCAACAAACAAGAGTGTCAAATGGACATCAAGCAATGAAAGCGTTGCAACGGTATCGGGCGGTATCATCAAGGGTGTTTCCATAGGTACGGCAACGATTACGGCAACCACCAACAACGGCAAAACGGCAACTGTAAAAGTAACCGTTACAAAGAATGACAGTATTATTGACGCAACGGGCGTAACGATTTCACCGACAAGCCTTACTCTTACAACAGGCAAGACGGGAACGCTTACGGCAACGGTTTCCCCGTCCAATGCAACGGATAAGACGGTAACATGGACATCAAGCAATGAAAGCGTTGCAAAAGTATCGGGCGGTACGGTGACGGCAGTTGCAGAGGGTACCGCAACGATTACCGCAAAGACCTCCAACGGCAAGACTGCCACAGCGACAGTTACGGTTGAAGGCAAGACAATGACGTATATCAATAACGGTGTATATTTTGAAAAGCCGTCTGGCTGGGGTTCCAATATCAATGCCTATATTTACGGCGGTGCAAGCGAAACACAGATAACGGGTGCATGGCCGGGCAAGCCTATGAAAGAAGTAGGCGACGGCATTTATGCCTATGAATTTACGACAGATCTCACGAATGTAAAAGTCATTTTCAATGACGGCAATAATCAGGCACCGGGTTCTCAACAGCCGGGATTTGAGTTTAAAAACAAAGGTCTTTATACATCAAACGGTTTCCAGAAAATTGTTGAGCCTCAACAGGACGTTGCAGTAACATCTGTTTCGGTAAGTCCGACTTCCGCAAGTATTGCGGTAGGTGCAACAAAGACTTTGACAGCAACAGTTTCACCGTCCAATGCGACAAACAAGACTATTACATGGACATCAAGCAATACAAGCGTTGCAACTGTTTCCAACGGCACAGTAAAGGGCATTAAAGCAGGTACAGCGACAATTACAGCAAAAACTTCCAACGGCAAGACCGCAACAGCGACTATTACTGTAACAAGCAGTACACCTCTTACAAACAATTCAAAAGTTTCTTCAACTTCTTTCACTGTCGGAAATTCCGTAACATTGACAGGTGCAGCATCGGGCGGTACATCTCCTTATACTTATGCTTACTACTATAAGCAGACTTCACAGGAGAAGTGGACAACAGTAAAAGATTTCAGCAGTACAACATCTGTTTCAATAAAGCCGGCAAATGCAACGACTTATGATGTCTGCATAAAGGTAAAAGACAAGACAGGTACGATTGAAAAGAAATATTTTACTCTTACATCAGCACCTGCACCGTCTGTCACAATGAAAGTTTCCGCAACGAAAATCAATCTTGGTGAAAGCGTTACGGCAAGTGTATCGGGCAGTAATTTAAGCGGATATAAATTTGCATACTACTATAAACAAACCGCACAGTCAAGCTGGACGACGGCAAAAGATTTCAGTACAACAAAATCTGTTGCCATCAAGCCCACAAAGGCTACAACTTATGAAATTTGTATCAAGGCAAAAGATTCAACGGGAGTGGTTACCAAGAAATATTTCAATGTAAGCGTTGTACAGGGCTTGACGAATACTTCAAAGATGTCTGCAACGTCTATCACTCTCGGCAAGACCGTTACTCTCACAGGCTCTGCAACGGGCGGTACAGGCTATTATAACTTTGCAATGCTCTACAAAAAGACAAGCGACTCCAACTGGACGACTGCACAGACATTCAAGCCTAATGAAACCGTTACAATCAAGCCCGCAAAAGCTACTACTTATGATGTATGTATCAAAGTTCAGGACAGCAACGGCACAGTTGAAAAGAAATTCTTCACTCTCAAAGTAACAAATGCGGCTCTTTCCAATACGTCAACCCTTTCGGCAACAAGCGTTAAACTTGGTGATACGATAACTGTAAAAGCATCTGCAACAGGCGGTACAACTCCTTATAAATACGCTGTTTACTACAAGGCATCTTCTTCCGACACATGGAGTACAAAACAGGATTTCTCCACAACAACTTCTACTTCAATCAAGTTTGCAGGCACAGGCACAAAAGATGTATGTGTCAAGGTTAAGGATAATGCAGGAACAGTTGCCAAGCAATATTTTACAGTAACAGTAACATCAAGCATAACAAACAATTCAACGGTCAGTGCAGCAAGCGTTGCAAAGGGCGGCAAGGTCACAGTTAAATTTGCGGCTTCGGGCGGTACAGCTCCCTATACCTACAAAGTTGAAAGAATGCTCGTGGGAGGTTCATCGGGCTGGACAACTATTTCCAATACATCTTCAACCTACACCAATGTTACTATCCCCGCAGCCGCTACTTATCAGATACGTGTAACCGTTACTGACAGCAAGAAACAGACTGCTGTAAAATACTTTACAGTAACAGGCAAGTAAGTGTATAACGTCTTATATGAATACCTTCTGAATTTGGAATACCCGTACAGAATTTTCTGTATGGGTATTCTGTTTGTTGCAAGTACGGAAATTATATGATATAATTTGTAAGGTGATTTGAATGAAAAACAGTGATGTAAAAATCATTACGGCAAATGCCGAAGATATAGAGATAAATAAAAATGAGCTTGCATTAAGGCTGAAAACCGACAGGAATTATGAAAGTGAAGTACTTGAAAAGTGCCGAAAGCAGTTTAGTGCCGTTGTGAATTACAGGTGTGCATATATCAGAATACCCGTTGACTTGTCAGAGGAAAATATTTGCAAATTCGACTTTGCACAGGTAAAAAGCAAAAATCTTTACAAGAATTTGCAGGGGTGCAGGGAAGTGTTTGTATTAGCCGTCACAACGGGGATAGCCGTTGACAGACTTCTTACAAGGCTCAATATTACCTCACAGGCAGAGCATTTTGTGACAGATGGGCTTTCTTCTGCGGCAATAGAGAGCTTTTGCGACTATGTATCGGACATTTTAAGTGCAGGGTTGAAATGTGCAAGCCGTTTCAGTGCAGGCTATGGGGATTTCTCCATTGAATTTCAAAAGCCGCTTTTGGAAAGACTGAGTGCCGCTGAAACTCTCGGAATTACACTCAATTCCGCATATTTAATGACACCTGTTAAGTCCATAACAGCGATAATGGGGGTAAAAGAATGAAAGATATAAGAGAATTGATAAAAGAAAAGCGTGTATATTTTGACGGGGGAACAGGTACTGTTTTGCAGAAAAAAGGCTTGCAAGCAGGTGAAGCC
>Ga0256407_10008426_pt1 | contig 15143 bp, 4 predicted proteins | sample RumenRJG_04DNA_FD_193489 | JGI IMG/M metagenome (GOLD analysis project Ga0256407, IMG submission 193489) | Bovine rumen microbial communities from Lethbridge, Alberta, Canada - RJG_04 | ecosystem: Host-associated > Mammals > Digestive system > Stomach > Rumen | place: Canada: Alberta | collected... | reverse complement strand
GCAGGAAGCAACTACGCCTTCATGCCGACCTATCTGAATGATCCTGAAACGGCAGGCACCGCTATCTATGCCCTTAGCAATGATGGCAGCGGTTTCGACCAGACCGTTGCTGCTGCAGGTACTGTCTCTGCTTTCCGTCCTTACTTCAAGGCCTCGGCAAAGGGCAATGCCCGTCGCCTCGTCTTCAATTCTGCTGGTGGCATGATGCCTTCAGAACCTGCGAACGAGGATCTGGGAGATGGTATGCTCCGCATCTATGCTAAGAAGGATCGCATTGTAGCTGTATCTACGCTGCTTGAGCCTACGCTGGTGCGTATCCACACCGTGAGTGGCATTCACGTCACGACCTTCACCATCCAGCCAGGCGAGACCATTGAGACACCTGTCGGAACTAAGGGCGTCTATATCGTTAACCAAAAGAAACTCGTAGTCAAGTAAAGAGTCCCCAGCGGTTCCTCGGTAACAATAAATAATACCAAAACGAACAAGATATGATACGAAATAACATATATAAGATATCGATAGTCCTCCTCCTGATGCTGTTAGGAGTCACCAACGCATGGGGACAGACGGACTATTCGGGAACGTATTATATTGCCGCTGTTACTTACAATGCCACTCCTTCCAATAATTTCTATCTGTGTCCCACGGAAAACTGGAAGTATTATGATTCCGAAAACAACACATACACTAGCACATCTAATGGCAAACCATTTTTGACCACCTATAAATGTCGGGGAACTGTTGGTTATGTTGCAAGTAAAGCCTTATGGGTCGTTGAGAAACATCCTACTTTGGATTATTACTATATCAAGCATGCCGAAGATAACAAGTACATAACTTATAACGATGCATATTTCGAAAATAAAGGCCGTGTGCGTGTTCACCTTGATGATTCACCAGTTGATGACGATGATGCATTGTTTGCTATCAACTATGTTTCGTCGAAAAGTTGTTATGAAATAATCTCAAAAAAGGCTTCTGAAACGGAATCTAACGATGGTAGAATATATCTAAATGTCAATAAAGGAAACAAAGAAAGTCTCGCAGGAAAAGATGACAAGATGAACAATGTTGAGACGGGCGGTATCATTGGCCTTTGGACTTCAGGAAGTGAAGAAAGTACTGGTAGTGGAAAGTTCTATTTTGAAGAATATATCAAGCGTCCAACTATCGTCTATAATTCGGACAATTTAATAGAAATTACAGCCAATTCGGGAGAGACCACCCCCGTCATCAAATATACTACCGATGGCTCACAGCCTTCCTCAACTAACGGTGAAACATATTCAGGCCCATTTGATCCTGAGGACGGCGTGACAACAATTAAGGCTGTTGAGATTGTGAATGGTGAACTTTCAAATGTGGCAACTTTCACTCCGACAGTTCTACTTGGTTCAAATCACAAATACCTTATCCAGAGTAAGGAATGTCAGTTCTACAATTTAATTCCGAATGTATCTGTTGATAATGATACAAAATATGTAAGCACACTGAATGTACCATGTGTTACGATGGCATGGCATTTTGAGAATGCTTCGGACGGGTATTACTATATTGTTGATAAGAATGGATGGTATATGTATTTTACGACAACCGATAATTCTAGCAACTATATCTATCTGAAAAGTAGCAAAGACAACAGTGATGGTTATAAATTTAGCATTACGGCCCATGCTTCTGGTGGCTATAACCTGATACCCAAAGGACAGAATAAATCTGTATCCAAATACATTAAAGGAAACAGCGATATTGGTCTCAAACCAGCCAAAATTGACGCTTTTGCATCTGCTACTTCCCGTTGGGATTTGATTCCCTATTCAACGTCAAACCTGCCGCAGTGGGCTGATGCACCATTTACGTATGTGTCAGACGATAATAATACCTATTACTATCAGATAGTATCGGTTTCTCAGTCTACGAAACCTATTATCTTGAACAATGATGGGGATATAAAAAGTCAGGTGATTCCCAATGGAATTGACGAACGTAAGACGATGTGGATTATCAAGCAAGTTGTTGATGATGGCGACGAATTGTTAGATTTCTATACCTTCCAAAATGCCTATACGGGTCAAAAACTCTATTACAACGGTAAAGGACGATTAAATATAAGTGAAACAGTTATTCAATTGGGACTGCCATCAGTATTAGGAGCCGATGAAACTTGGTCACATTTCGTCATCGTTCAAACGGAAACTGGTTACAACATTATTCCGAGAGCGATAATTGACGATACAAAAGCCATTGATAGAACAAGTGAACCTCATTCTGCATTTAACTGTATTAACAGGGCGAGTGGTGGTGACAATATTCTTGGAACTTTTTATGATGATGGTGGTGGATCACGTTGGACATTCACCCAAGTGTCAAACCCTGTGCAATGCATGGATCCAGTTATTACACTCGACAATGACAATGCACGTTTCTCTATGTCGTGTGTGACAAATGCTGCTAAGATTTATTATACGCTGGATGGAGAGACACCTACAATTCCTGCCTCAGGAACAACCCTAGAATATACAGACGGTTCATTTGTTCCTCTGACCTCGGCGGTAGTAAAGATTATTGCTGTAGCCGCAACGGCAGTAGATGGTAGCGACATTTCTTCAGAGGTTAGCAAAGACAAGGTGGATGAACCTACTATTACTATCAACACAGACAATAGTGTTACCATTGCGAGTGCTACGGATGGCGCAACCATCTATTATAAATTAGGTGGAGATTCTCCTACAACGTCTAATGGTATCCAAAGTTCTTCGATTGCCAGCATCTTGCCGAGTCTGGGACCGATTAAGGCCTTTGCTGTGAAAGACGGGCTGATTAACTCAAACATTGCCACAGAAAGTGACATCCCTGCTAAAACGATAGCGGTTAGTTCAACTAATGCTTCGCTAACTAGTGAGGATCCTATCGTGTATGATGGTAGTGCACAGCAACCGGCATTTACACTAAAAGATGGTGAGACGACGATTGCTTCTAGCGAATATACTGCTGCCTATAGTGATAATATTAGTGCAGGAACGGCTACTATTACTATTTCTGACAAGACTGATGGTGACTATAATGTTTCGGGTTCATTCACCTTTACAATTACTCAGAAAGGTCTCACCATCACCGCGAAGGCAAATGAGATTACTTATGGTGATTCTCCAACAAACGACGGCGTGACATACAGCGGTTTTGTTGAGGGTGAGGACGAAGATACCGACGGGATGTTTACTGGCACACTCACCTATACCTATGATTATAATCAGTTTGACGATATTAATGGTGCCTATACGATTACTCCTGACGGTTTATCCGCTACAAACTATGCCATCACATTCACTCCTGGCACATTGACAGTCAACCCAAAGGAGGTCAATCTCGTCTGGAGCGAAACACCCTTGACCTACAACGGTAATCCCCAAACCCCAACTGCGACAGTCACAGGTACTGTGAATAATGATGAGGTAAATGTTACTGTAACGGGTGAACAAACAAATGCAGGAACAGGCTATACTGCTACTGCGTCAGGACTTACAGGTGTTAAGGCAGGAAACTATAAGTTGCCCTCAGAGGTCACGACAACATTCGGCATTGAGAAAGCAAATATTACGGCTACTGTCAGTATATTGGACTGGACATATGGCGAAGATGCTGAAACACCCAGTTTGACAGGGAATACTGAAGATGGAGTCGTCACCTATTCCTATAAAGTGAAGGATGCTGATGATGATACATATACAGCGACCATCCCTACTATGGCCGGCATATATACAGTAAAGGCTAGCATTGCAACTACTGCGAATTATCAGGCAGGCGATGTGACCGCTGATTTTACCATCTCTCCCAAAAGCATTGGTGACGGGAATTTATTTGCCGATGGAATTACCTTAGAACTAACGCCAACAGGTGAACTGACTGCTGTGAAGGATGGTAGTACGACCCTTACGGAGAATACTGACTTTACATGTGAGGTAACGATGGATGGTGCTGATAGGATGGTAACAATTACAGGTATTGGCAACTATACAGGTTCTGCGAATGGTATATATGCCAATCCTACATTCAAGGATCCGGATGGTAGCGGTTCAGAAAAAGCAGCCGCAGTCTATCAGGCCAAACGAGATATGGCCTATCCAAGTGGGATCAAACCGTACATTGTGAAGAAAGTCAATCCAACCATAGGAACCATGAACATTGTCCCCCTGGATTATATCCCTGAGGGCGTGCCCGTGCTTCTGCTTTCAGATGCCGAGGCAGAGGGCTTTGTGGCTTCGCCCAAGGAAGAAAGCACCCCAGAGATTACTGATGCTGTCAGAAACAGCAACCAACTGAAGATGGCGCCAGAGGGTGGGGTAGCAGTAAAAGACAGAGAGGCTTATATGTTCTATTTAGGTGAGTTCGTACTTGCATTTGAAGGAACCATCAAGAAAGGTAATTTCTACCTCATGAATCCAAACTATAGTGATAGCCCAAGCAGTAATAACGCTGCATCGCGCAGGACATTGCAATTCGTCATAGAGGACGTCGAGACAGGAATTGATAACTCTCAATCCTCAATGCTTAAGGTTCATCTCTCCAATGAGTGGTTTGCTCTTGATGGACGACGGCTTAATGGAAAGCCTACACAGAAGGGCCTTTATATTGTAAATGGCCAAAAAGTAGTCATAAAATAACGAACAAATAAAAGAACGAGATAGTTGACACGAGATATGAGAATACGACGATATATCAGAATCATAGTTGCACTATTGATGCTCTTGATGTATGGAGCAGGTGACGCATGGGCCTTGGATGAGAACAATATCCTTATTCAGGTGATACCGAGCGGGAAAGAAGGCAAAGGCTCTGTGACGGCAACCGAAGGCTCTGTATCTGCAAGTGTTTCTGAAAGAATGGTTACTCTAACGGTTACGCCAAACGACGGCTACAAGACGAAGAAGGCGTTGATTATTGCAGAGAAGATGGTTGACCCCAACAGATCTTTAGCCCGTCGCCGTGCTTCACTTTCGGGAACATTCGAAGTGACTGCCTCTACAGATGGTTGGGTTACTGCAGCAACGACTTATACGTTTACGATTCCAGCCGAGTACGATGGTGCCTATGTCACAGTAACATTTGTCTCGACCACTTCTAATCAGATTACAAGTCTGTCTGACATAACTGATCTGACAGCAGACTATGAACTGGTTCAGGATATTGATGCTTCAGGCTTTCCTTTAAATTCATCAGACTTATCCGTTTTGGGAACATTCTCCGGAACTCTTGATGGAAACTTTCATAAGATATACAATCTTTCTAAGCCATTATTCAGCAGTGTTGATGGTGGTACGGTAAAGAATATCACCTTCGAGGATGTCAATATCATTTCAGGTGATGCAGACGGTGATGCTGGTGCAGTCTGTTCTAAGGCAAAAGGTTCTGCCCGTATATATAACTGCGGCATCATACCCTCCTATACCGAATATGATGAAGAGGGAAACATCAAGGGGTTCACTGGTAGTTCCGTCAGTGGCTCCGGTAATGTGGGAGGACTTGTTGGTAAACTGGAAGGTACAGCCCGTGTCATCAATTGCTATAGTTATGCTAATATAGAGGGTGGTGACATTGTTGGCGGTATTGTGGGTAATAATACGGTTGCTTCTTCGCAAAGCAATGTGGCAACGATGGTAATGAACTGTATGTTTTATGGTGATATTACTGGTGGTACCACTATCTCGCCCGTTTATGGTGGAAATAATATTAACAATATAAATCCTGGTGGACTTGCGACATACAACTATTATGCTTATAGTCAGTTGAAGACCAAACCCATAACCAATGGTAAATACAATTGTGCTATGGCTATGGAAGAGAGATTCTTAAACCGTTGTGAACTTTACCGCCAACTGCTCAACAGCAATAGGAAATTGGCAGCAATATATGCTACAGGCAATGCTTCCAATGCTAATCAAATGGCAAAATGGGTATTGGAAACTGCTGATAGGACCATCATTAATCCTACGCCCTATCCCATCCTTAAAGCACAGGGCTATTATCCTTCTATTATCAACCCCGATATTACTAATGCCCCTGATAGCGCCACTGTCGGACGTAACAAAGGTGGTAAATTAGGTAAAACGCTTTCGGTAACCATTAGTGGTGTGGGTAGTAATTATCCTGAAGGTGCGAGTATCACCACAAGTAGTTTAACCTTGCAACGTACTGATAAGGACTTTGATCGTTTCAACTTCAACTATGACAAAGTTCAACTGCCTTATTACAACGATGTGGGTACTGGCAACTATACACATAACCGCGTGGTGACAGGCTGGAAAATAACTTCTGTTACAGGTGGTACTGCTGGTTCTTTTTCAGAGGCAGATAAATGGGGCGGCTATAATTTCGCCGACCGCAATTGTACAAACAAAGACCTGTACAGTGTCAGCCATCGCGTGTTTTCGCAGGGAGCCTATTTCGATGTGCCATACGGTGTGACAGCCATCACTATCGAACCCTATTGGGGAGTCGCAGCATACGTGAGCGACCAGTATTATGATGTGGTGTATAAGGAAAATGGCAATAACAACTATTCTGGACAGAATGTTAATTTAGGAACTCAAGCAACGAACAACACTGACGTTTCAATAAATGGCAGTACCCAAAAGGTTTACACATCAATAGACAATGCCCGTAAGTCAATGAATATTCCAACGGAAACGACAAGCGGAAAGACTGTTTACGACTATGCCGTAGTCCTCGTGGGTAATGTTCATCAAGCGGGAGTGTTGTCAGGAGAATATACGCCATACACCATAACCTCTGTCGACCTGGATAAGGATAATGAGCCTGATTATAGTTTTATTTTCAGCCATCATAATAGACAGGCCGTTTCACCCATTCGTTTTGATTTCTTAAATGTGGTTGGAACAGCGCAGGCACAGAAACCAAATGGTATATCACGTATGCTTAATGTTAGTATCTTTAAACCTAAGGGTTGGTTTGAAGTTACTAATACATGTAGCATTTATTTTGTGCAGTTCGAGGGTGATAATGGAAATAAAACATCAGCGCCCATCATTTTCCTTGGAGGTGTTGTTGATCAATTCACTTCGACCCAAAACCTACAAGTTACAACTTCAACACAATATATCCACTTAGGAAGTAATTGTTTGTTCAAGGCCTTCGGCAATGGTACTCACAGTGACGGATTCAGGTCTACCAGACACGTTCCTGTATCAGTAACTGGTGGAGACTATGATGAGTTTTATCTTTCTGGTGTCTATCGACCTGATGCTGGAATCGAAAAAGACGACGCAGAATGCTACATCAGTAGTGGTCGATTTAATGAAGTTGCAGGAGCAGCGCAGCAGTTGATAGACGGCAACGTACAATGGCAGATTTACAATGCAGATATTACCAATTTCTATGGTGGTGGTATTAATGCCGACAAACCTATTACTGGTGACGTTACAGTAAATATTACCAACAGTTATGTCAATACCTATTGTGGAGGACCAAAGTTTGGTGATATGCAGAAGGCTGGTACTTTTACAACAATATACAGTAAAGACCAAGCGGGAAATACAACGGGCACTTATTCCAGTGAGATCGATAAAGACCGCGTTGTAACAACCAATGCTGTAGGTTGCACCTTCGGAAAATTCTTTGGAGCAGGTTATGGTGGTGCTTCTTCTTCCAAAGTGAAGTTCTATGATAGTACAGACAAAGATTTTACCACTTCGAAAGGCTTTGATAGTTTGATTGGTAATTACAATAACGACCGTGGTAAGTATTTTGATGGAAAGAGTGTCAGTTACAAAACAAACTATGGTTATAAGGGCCCTGGTGTCGCTACAGATTTCGATTATGAGTTCTTCGTTTGGTCATCAGGATTGGTCGGTGCCCGTTTCTATGTATATTACACGATCTTCTCCTCAGCCAAAACCAATAACGTCAATTCCACACTAACAGGATGTACCATTAACAAGGATTTCTATGGTGGTGGTAGTCTTGGTATGGTAGATGGTATTGCTACATCTGTGCTTAATAACTGTACAGTAAAAGGGAATGTCTATGGCGGTGGTTTCTCTGCTTCCATACCTTCTGTTCCTGTCAGACAAAATGACTTTGCTGCAACACCAATATATAATGTAAGTTCCGGTATCTTTGAAATGGGTAAGAAAAATGAGACAACCGATTTCACATGGAAAGAAGGAACATTACCTAACAACGATAATACGGCTCTTGAAGGGGAGAAAATTCTTACTAATGTCGATTTAGATAATCTTGGTGTTGTGTCGGGTAAGACTATCTTGAATATCGAAGGCTCAACCACCGTTGCTGGTAGCGTCTATGGTGGCGGTGAGGAGTCTGACGTTGCAGGAGATACACAGGTGAACATGAATGGTGGCACCATCAATCAGAACGTCTTTGGAGGCGGTAAGGGTGTTGCTGATGAATTCTCGTGTTCGAAAGCGATGGTGGGCGTTAATGATGCTGGCAAATGCGAAGCCCCTGATTCCGATACTAATAAAGATAAAGGAACAAAAGTCACTATTAGTAACGGTACGGTGAATGGTAACGTCTATGGTGGCGGTGAGGTTGGCCGAGTAGAATGGAATACGCAGGTTAAGATAGGTGTTGGAACAGGAGATGGTCCATTCGCACCTGTTATTAATGGTAGCGTATTCGGTGCTGGTGCAGGCATAGAGACACATGGCTATTCCGCACTGGTGCGTGGTAACAGTAGTGTGACTATTCAGGCCAATGCCAAGGTGCTGAAAAACGTCTATGGTGGCGGCGAGAAAGCAACGGTGGGCAGATATTGGGTGAAGGGCATTTCTACTACTCTTTGTTCAGATGAAGGAACAGTAGTGCCTACTGCTCCAGCAACTTTGCCAGATGAAATGCCGTATAAAACGAGACGTGGTGGAAAAAGTACTGTCATCGTTCAAGGTGAGGCTCAAATCGGACCCAATGACGGAGCAACAGCGACAGCAGGACACGTGTTTGGTGCCGGCAAGGGTGTAACGCCTGTTTATAATAATAAGCAGGGCGATGACAACAGGTCCAGACGTATGGTGGACTATAATTCGACGAAGCATACAACAGCGGTAGAACACGAAACATGGGATTATTATCCAGATGACCACAATTATGTTTGGGAATATTTTACTACTGAGGATAAGTATTTTGAGTTCCTGCAAACTTTGGCCTTGGTTACCGGTACTGATGTGACCATTGGCGGAAACGCAAAAGTCAAGGGTTCTGTCTATGGCGGTGGTGAGAACGGATTTGTACAGGATAGTACAGATGTGAAGGTCTCTGGTGGTACGATTGGAACGACAGACCAAAACAACGCAGACTTTGGTAACGTCTTTGGCGGTGGAAAAGGTCTTGCGGCATTTGCTGAAGCAGGAAAGGTGAAGGGAAATACAGAGGTTGCTATTAGTGGTGACGATACCAAAGTCAATGGCAATGTCTATGGCGGTGGTGAGTTAGGCGACGTGGGTATAATTGACAAAACTGATAAAAAAGATGGTCAACTAACCTATAATTATGCCTGGAAACAAAACGATGGCAGTACTGCCAATATCGCTGAGAATAACAAACCCTCTGATTCCTCTCATGACACAAGTAATAACACCGGTATTTGCACGGTTACCATCACAGGTGGTACGATAGGTACAGGCGTTGAGATGAGTGATGATGGAACATATGCCAATGGAAATGTTTTTGGAGCCGGCAAAGGGTTTGAAGACACATGGTGGTGCGAGAAAGCTATTGTGTTTGCAACAAATGTCACCATTAGCGCTGGTACGGTGAGAGGTACCGTCTATGGCGGTGGTAAAGTTGGCCGTGTGGAAGATGATGCGAAGGTGACGATAGGAGAGGGGACAAATGTACCTATAATCACAGGTAATGTGTTTGGTGCAGGTGCTGGCATTAAGACACATGGTTACTCTGCATTGCTGCGTGGCAACTCTGATGTCACCGTTCAAGGTGGATCTCGAGTAGGAGGTAGCGTCTATGGCGGAGGTGAGATTGCTTCAGTAGGAAGATTTACTGTTGTTGGTGGATTACCGAAGTATCTGGATAGCGGTGGAGAATGTAAGGTCACTATTAAGGACAATGCCAAAATCGGTACAAGTGGCACCGGACATAACGTCTTTAGTGCCTGCAAGGGTGTAACGCCTGCTTTTGATTCTTCTAATGATTTTAAGAATAACAAAAGTATGCAGACAGAAGCAAACCGTCCTAAAAATGCAGACAAAAGTATAAAGGCTGAACATGTGTATTGGGATTATGTTGAAACCTATGATGATGAATACGAAGGAACAAAATTTGTTTGGGTATATTATAGAACAGAGCCAGAATATCTTGCATTCCTGAAGACGCTGGCCTTGACCAGTCATCCCTATGTGACCATCGGAGGAAACGCCTCCGTTTATGGTTCAGTCTATGGTGGTGGTGAAAGGGGTGTTACCTTAGGTCATGTTAATGTGGATATTACTGGTGGTAACGTGGCGCAAGACGTATATGGCGGTGGTGCCTTAGCAGATACTAACCTTGGCAACTGGGATGAGAGTGGTGGCACGGAAGGTGCATGGACTGATGATTCAAAGTCTGCTTTGTATACTACTAATGTACGTTTAACGGGTGGTACTATCAGCGGTGATGCCTATGGCGGTGGACTCGGTAAGATGGCCGTTGGTGAACAAGGACAGGTAGGCTATGAATCTGCTATTGAGGCTAAGGTTTATGGAAATACTACTGTAGAACTGAATAAGGGCGTGGCCGACGATGCCAAGGGTTGTATCGTGAAGGGTAGTATCTTTGGATGTAATAATAAGAGCGGTACGCCGAAGGGAACTGTTACCGTGCATGTCCATAAGACCCAGCGTGATGGTGCTTCACGCATCACGAATCCTACTGAGATCCCAACTGATGAGGGCTATGTGATGCCTAAGGTGTTGGGTACCGTCATAGGTAATAATGATTTCGACTTCACTACCTTTGATGTGAAGGCTGTCTATGGTGGTGGCAATCTGGCTGCCTATGAACCAACAGATGCGGCAACAGGTAAGACAAACGTGATTATCGATGGTTGTGACCGTACCAGCATCGGACAGGTGTATGGTGGTGGCAATGCGGCCTCTACGCCGGCTACGCAGGTCACCGTGAAAGGAACATTCGAGATTGGTGAGGTGTTTGGCGGTGGTAACGGTAAGGACAGCATCGTTGTCAATAACGTGAAGAAGGCTAACCCTGGTGCCAACGTGGGCTTCAGGGACTACTCAGCGACAGAGGACACCCCAGGTGTGACACCCGAGCAGTTGGCTGCGGCCAAGGCTGCTGCAGAGTATGGAAGCGGTGAGGCACATGTCAACATCCAGGGTGGTAAAATCCATGCCGTATTCGGAGGCTCAAACACGAAGGGTAATGTGCGTGAGATAGCCATTGCCATGTTGGAAAGCGAGGAGTCAGACCCTGATTATTGTCGTTTTGATGTCGATGAAGCCTATGGTGGTGGCAAGAGTGCTGACATGGACGGTGAGGCTCATCTTGAAATGAAGTGTATTCCTGGCTTGACGGCTGTCTATGGTGGTGCTCAGGATGCTGATGTCAACAACGACGTGGTCTTGAACATTACGAATGGTACCTTCGACCAGGTGTTTGGCGGTAACAATATCGGTGGCCGTATCATGGGAAGTATCACGGTGAATATCGAGGAGACGGGCTGCCGTCCTATCATCATTGGCGAACTGTATGGCGGAGGCAACCGTGCTGCCTATTCCGTCTATGGTTACAAGCAGGTGACTCAGGGCGAAGGCGATGAGGCCGTGACAACGTGGAAGATCTGCGAGTCGGCTTCTGAAGCCCCCTCGGGTTTTGTGAAATATGGTGACCCTGTGGTTAATGTCAAGTCGTTTACCAGTATTGGCAGCATTTATGGCGGCGGTTATGGTGCTTCGGCCACGATGGTGGGAAGTCCTACGGTGAACATCAGCGTGGTGGAGGATGACACGACACCGGCGCAGACTCATGATGATGCGGAATTCGCTGGACTGACTAAGGACATCGACGGCGACGAGGTGACGATGCCTGCCCATGAGAAGGGCAAGATGGGTGTCATCAGTCAGGTCTTTGGCGGTGGTAATGCTGCCAAGGTTATTGGCGACACCAATGTGAATATCGGCACATTGGGAACTGTGGACTACGTGACGACATTCTCTGATAAGAATAAGGCCCATACGGGTCTCAAGGTCAAGGGTGTCGACATTCGTGGTAATATCTACGGTGGCGGCAATCAGGCCGATGTGACGGGCAAGACGAATGTTGTCATCGGACAATAGAAAGCAGAATCCATAGGCTTCTATGGATTTCTGCTTCCTTTCCTTGGTCAATTCGTGAAATCTTCGTAACTTTGTCGGCGAATTGATCAATTGACTTATGAAGAAATTTATCCTGGATTTGAAGGTCAAGTCCGTGGAAAGGGTGCATGAGCGCTATGTGCTGATTCGCCTGACCGATGAACAGCCGTTGCCCGAGATGCAGCCTGGACAGTTTGTAGAGGTCAGGGTAGACGGATCGCCGTCGACTTTTCTGCGCCGTCCCATATCCATTAACTTTGTAGACCGTGCTGCCAACGAACTGTGGCTGCTTGTGGCCTGTGTGGGCGACGGCACCCGTCGGCTGGCTCAGTTGCGGCAGGGTGATGTGCTGAATTGCGTGCTGCCGTTGGGTAATGGTTTTACGATTTCCAGCGGGGAAACCGCTGGACACGCCGTGCTGCTGACTGGTGGTGGCGTGGGCGTGGCTCCGTTGCTGTATTTAGGCGCTACGCTGAAGGCGAAAGGCATTGAGCCTACATTCCTGCTTGGTGCCCGTTCGGTGAAAGATCTGTTGATGCTCTCGGAGTTTGAGAAGTACGGTCGCGTGCAGGTGACTACTGAAGACGGCTCGCTGGGCGAGAAGGGCTTCGTGACCAATCATAGCGTGTTGCAGCGGGAGCGGTTCGACCTCATACAATGTTGCGGTCCTACTCCGATGATGAAGGCTGTGGCCCGCTATGCCCGTGAGAAGGACATCGACTGCGAGGTGTCGCTGGAGAACCTGATGGCCTGCGGTCTGGGTGCGTGCCTGTGTTGTGTGGAGAAGGTATTGAGTGGGGAAACCACTCAACACGCTACCAATGTGTGTGTGTGCAAGGAAGGTCCGGTGTTTAATATCAAGAGACTGCTATGGCAAGATTAGACGTACAGATAGGTGACTTGAAACTGAAGAATCCCGTGATGACGGCCTCTGGCACGTTCGGCTATGGGCTGGAGTTTCAGGACTTCGTGCCGCTGGAGGAGATTGGCGGCATCATAGTGAAGGGTACCACCCTGAAGCCTCGCGAGGGCAACGACTATCCCCGTATGGCTGAGACCCCGATGGGGATGCTCAATTGTGTGGGATTGCAGAACAAGGGCGTGGACTACTTCTGCGAGCATATCTATCCGCAGTTGATGGCTGCAGGCGGTACTTATCTTGTCAACGTGAGCGGCTCGTCGCCAGAGGACTATGCCGAGTGCGCTGCCCGCATCGATGCCCTGGAGGGTATTCCCGCCATCGAACTGAATATCTCGTGTCCTAACGTCCGCGACGGCGGTATGGCCTTCGGCGTGACCTGCGCTGGTGCTGAGAGTGTGGTCAGGGCTGTGCGTGAGCGGTATCACAAGACCTTGATAGTCAAGTTGTCGCCTAACGTCACGAATATCGTGGAGATTGCCAAGGCCGTGGAGGCTGCTGGTGCCGACTCCGTATCGCTTATCAATACGCTGATGGGTATGGCTGTCGATATAGAGAAGCGCCGCAAGACCCTGAGCATCGGTACTGGAGGCTTGAGCGGTCCTGCCGTGAAGCCCGTGGCCCTGCGCATGGTGTATCAGGTGGCCCACGGCGTCAAGATTCCCGTCATCGGCTTGGGTGGTATCTGTTCTGCCGAGGATGCTCTGGAATTCCTCATGTGTGGTGCCACAGCCATCGAGATAGGCACAGCCAATTTCCTCGACCCGGCTGTCACCATCCGAGTGCGCGACGGCATCAACGACTGGCTCGACCGGCATGGTGTCGCCGATGTGAATGAAATCATAGGAACTATTCAATAACAACTAATTTACTAACAAGAAAATGAAAACGAAACTGCTTATCGCGCTGATGCTGCTCTTCTGCGGTATCACTTCTAATGCCCAGCAACTGGCGTTCCCTGGAGCCCAGGGTTTCGGACGCTTTGCCACGGGCGGACGTGGAGGCTCCATCTACCACGTCACCAACCTGAACGACTCTGGCACGGGCTCGCTCCGCGATGCCGTCAGCCAGCCTAACCGTATCATCGTCTTCGATGTCTGTGGTGTCATCAAACTGTCAAGTGGTCTGGTCTTTTCCAAGAACCTGACCGTATTGGGACAGACGGCTCCAGGTGAGGGCGTGCAGGTCTATGGCGACCGCGTGTCGTTCTCGGGTGCCGACAATATCATCGTGCGCCACATGCGCTTCCGTATGGGTAAGGGTGGCACCAGCGGCAAGGATGCTGCAGGCGTTGCCAATGGCCGCAACATGATCTTCGACCACCTCTCCGTGCTCTGGGGACGCGACGAGTGCTTCTCCATCAGTTGGGACAACAAAGGCACTCTGCCGACCGATATCACCATCCAGAACTCTATTATCGGACAGGGCCTGCAGACTCACTCCTGTGGCGGTCTGATCCAAACCACAGGTGGTGTGACCCTCTATCGCAACCTCTATATTGAGAACAAGACCCGTAACCCGAAGGTGAAAGGCCTGAACCAGTTTGTCAACAACGTGGTGTACAACTGGGGCGGTGGCGGCTGCTACCTGATGGGACGCGACAGCGAGGGACCTTCTTGGGCCGACATTGAGAACAACTACTTCGTGAAAGGCCCTTGGAATGCCAATACCAGTCCGCTGTCGGAAGGCAACGAGAACTTCCAGTTCCTGGGTGAGGGTAACTACTACGACAAGAACAAGGACGGCGAACTCAATGGTGAGCCCCTTACCGATGCCGAATATACAGCCTCTGGAGGTCTGCGTCGCGCATCGTTCAGCGAGTTCACGAATCAGGAAAAAGCCTTCCCCGTGATCAGCGAGAAAATGACGGCTGAGGCCGC